>Ga0210003_1001182_pt1 | contig 23038 bp, 27 predicted proteins | sample LantaG_FD_182804 | JGI IMG/M metagenome (GOLD analysis project Ga0210003, IMG submission 182804) | Deep subsurface microbial communities from Baltic Sea to uncover new lineages of life (NeLLi) - Landsort_02402 metaG (SPAdes) (version 2) | ecosystem: Environmental > Aquatic > Marine > Oceanic >... | reverse complement strand
GTAATGTGTATAAGTTTTGTTACCTTGTTACCGTGACAATTTTTTTGAACTTGACAGATGGTAACAAGGTAACATATAATATTTTTTATGGCAGAAATTGGAAAATCAGAATTAGCAAAAATGTTGAATATGACACGGCAATCCATCTATCGGGCAATCAGCCGGGGGAAAATAGACGCGAACTCCGCAGGCTTAATTGATACTCAAAATAAAAAAAATCAATTATGGATATCCTCTCATGGACTATCAGAAAACAACATCCTTGCATGTCTTGTTGAAATCCAGAAAAAAGAGCAAAGCAAGAAAAAAAACAAACCAATATCTAATCCGTTGCCGAAAATTAGAGAAAAAACAATTAAAAAACAAGCCGAAGTCGAACCCGAAAAAATAAAGGAAAGAGCTATAGAAATAGGAACAAAAACGATAAAAGCTATCGAATCTTATACAGGAGAACAACCCAAAACTAAAATAGATGAAGTGGAGTTCGAAAACATAACAGGACTCCCGGCCCGCATGATGAAGTTAAATCTTAAAAATCTTGTGGTAAGATATGGCGGTCCCATGATGCTAAAATCATGGGCTGATATATTAGTCAAGATTATGTCCGCGAACGAAAAAGATCAAAAAATCCAAGAGCGCCGTCTCGAACTAATACAAAAGGATTTTGTAATTTCCAGATTGTTTATGTTTTTAGAAACTTTATCCTCTCGGATTTTTGACTACACCGAAAATATACCAGTAGAAATAATTGCACTCGTAAAATCGGGTGTAGACGATATAGAAATTGAAATCAAAAAAAGGATGCGTAAAGATTTTTCAATCCTTCTTAAGGACACAAAGGAAAACATAACCAGAGAATTAGAAAATTTAAAAACTAAATACGAAAAAAGTAAAAATGATGAAAACACGGATAGGTAAATAATGGTAATTAAATCAGTAAGTCAAGATGATATAGATTTCATAATTCAACAAGTCAACTCAATAACCGACTCCCGCATATATGAATTACCATCTGACTATATAGAGCGCGTAAGATATTTACCTCCAGAATTAACCCCTATGCCTGGAAAGTTTAGTTTTGCTAAAGCCCCTTTTCTTCGTGAGCTGTTAGACTGCCTTTCTCCAACATCAACCATCCAAGAAGTGGTACTCATGAAAGGCGTGCAAATCATGGCTACGACTGGAATATTAGAAAGCTATCTTGCATATAACATAGGATGCGACTCTAAGCCCCAACTTTATGTTTCGGCTGATAAAGAATTGGTTACAACCGGAATGAAAACAAAAGTTGAACGTATGATTGACACCTGCAATCTTCGTGATTTAATTTTTTCGCAGACCGGGAAGAAAAGATCGACCGGAGATACTCTAACAGAGAAAGAATACCCAGGCGGCTTCCTTCATGCTATTGGGGCGCGGAATCCTGGAAAATTAAGATCTATGAGTTATCCTGTTATATTATTCGATGAGATTGACGGTTTCCCCGACAAACTTGGAAAAGAAGGTGATCCGATAACGATAGCAAAAAACCGTACAAACGCATATGCAACAAAAAGAAAAATATTATATCTCTCCACTCCCCTTATTCAACAGACTTCAAAAATATACTATCTCTACAAAAAAGGTGACCAAAGAAATTATTTTATTCCTTGTAAATATTGCGGAAAAATGCAAGTACTTAAGTGGCACGGAGTAGACGAAAATAAAAACCAATACGGTATAGTTTTTAAATTAACAAAAAAGTTTCATCCCGACTACGACACAGTAGGCTATAAATGCCAATACTGCGGAAAAATTATGAAAAATCATGACAAATCAATTTTCATGAATCAAGGTGAATGGCGGCCGACCGCAATTTCAGAATTACCTCTTTTCCGTTCGTATTGGCTTAATACACTATACTCACCTCCTGGAATGTACTCTTGGGAAAACATAGTAGCCGATTGGTCAGAGTGCTGGGACTTTGAAAAAAACCATATGAAAGATAAAGAAAAAACTCGAACCTTCTATAACCTAAAACGCGGTCTACCGTGGGAAGAAACCGGATCATCTATAAAATATGAAAAATCAGTATTGCACAGACGCACAGGATTCCTTCTCTCCTCAATTCCTGAGAAAATAATGATTCGCGATACTGGAAGCGTTGCATTATTATTAACTTGCTCCGTTGATGTTCAGGGAGACGGCCTAATTGTTCATACCATCGCATGGACGTTTGGCGGTCAATCCTGGACAATAGATTTTTTTAAAATCGAAGGTGGAGAAACAGAGGTGGGTGATATAAAATCAAAATTATGGAATAAACTTGATAAGTATATTATAGAAAAAACATATAGCACAGAATCGGGGAAAAATTACAAAGTTATGAATACATTTGTAGATTCAGGATGGGGTAAATATTCAGATGAAGTATATTCCTTTTGCAGTGGGTATTCTTCTGGAGTCTATGCCATAAAAGGTGAAGATTGGATAAAACCAGGATTAACATACAGAAAAATGTCAAAAGAAACTCTCGAAAAAGCCGGACTTCCATCCGCCTATAATATTAATACCACAAAACTAAAAGATCGTATATCCCGTTACATGAATCAACTTATGTGGGATTCAGGGCAATTACAGCCAGACTGGTATCCAAACTTTCCAGAAGATTTACACGATGATTTTTTCCGCATGTACGAAGCGGAATACCGTGTTGAGGTTCACGATAAAGATACCGGCCAGTATAGGCATGTTAGGTGGAAACAAATTCAAGGTGCGGATAACCATGCCTTAGACACAACTGTTTATAATTTCGCCTCACTTGAGCTTATCGCTGATCGGACCTGCCGGGAAGAACTCGGACTCAAGACTTTATCTTGGACTGATTTTTGGGAATACTGCAAAACAGGAATTTTTTATTATTGACAAATATAATATTTTGTTTATAATATTTTTAAGGAGAGTTAAAATGTCTATCGAATTAAATTTACCTTTCAATACTCCATCTAACTATATATATAATGATACGCAAATAGAAATAGCTGCAGGTGTTGCAAAATTATTATTACAACAGGGCGATATTGATTTCATAGAAGATTTTGCAGATGATACTGGATTCACTTATGATTCGGATAAATCAGAATTTGTAGCTGGAAGAAACCAACAAAAATCTATAATACCTAATAATGAAACTTTTTTTTCTAAATATACCAGCGATATAAACGGAACAAGAGGTTTAGGCATTTTGACAGGTTTGGGATTTGGTAGTCCGGTTATTAGCAACGGCGAATTAATTTTGACATCAGCCCAGCAACAATATGTTGATTATAATGCAAATCTTAATGCAGATAGCCAACAAGAGGGATGTATTGAATTGGAAATAACGCCTGATTGGAATGGAAATCCTATCTCGATTCAATATTTTTTTTGTATTTCAAGGGAAAATGATGATGGAAGAAACCTATTAATGTGCCAACAAAATACCAACGGTGATATATATCTTACTATGAAAGATTATCAAGGAAATACAATACAACAACCTAATCTAGGAACATGGACACCTGTATCAGGGACAAAATATAAATTTTCTTTTAATTTTAGTTTCACCGCCCCGGGACAACAGAGATTATTCATTAATGGCGTTTTATTTGGCGGAGTAAAAACCAATTTGGCTACAAGGGATGAAAATATAAATTTGTTGCGTATAGGGAGCAACGTTAATCCTAATAGCGTTTCAAATTTTAAAGTTGATAATCTTCAGTATTTTTCAACAGTACAACATACTACTAATTATACGCCAAGTGAAGCACAACAATATGAATATTTCGAAACTTCGACTGTGCTTCCAGAGATGGAACACATAGGGGATGGAATAATAAAATTATTCAATTCATTTTCTTTAGATTACATAGGAACTCCCCGAGTTTTATTGGAAATAGGAAGATCAGGGAATAAATTGTATTGGGACGGAGATTCGTGGGAAATATCGGATAATAGTTATGCCCAAGCAACTGATCCGATTACATTCAACACAAACGCTTCTATTCTCCCAGTAGACGGTGAAAATTATGGACAATTCACAATTGTCTACCCTAATTCTGACATTCAAAGTTCGGTTAATGAACTAACTGTAAATACGAATGTTGATATAGGTTATTTGACTACAAATCCAACTATTGAAATTATATCCGGTTTTCGTACAGATGAACTCGAAGAATTTCTTGAAACATCAACGAAAATAGGAAATGATGAAATAAAATATATAATTAAAAAAGAATCATCATGGTATTATTGGGACGGTACAGAATGGTCAATATCAGACGGTACATATGCCCAGTCTAATACAGCAACCGAAATTGAAACTAACAAAAGTTCACTTATCGACGAATCAACCTTTTGTTATCTAAAGTTTTTTTTGCACTCGGGTGACGGAACTACAAGCCCCGAAAATAAAAACATTAAAATTACTTACTCTTTCGGTGGCGGAACTCCCGACGCAATAAATACTTGTATAGTATGGGGATATAATTATGATTTACAAGGCAACCCCGAAATAACACCTTTCAAGGTTAGGTTGAATAAATATATTGTACAATATAATAATTATACGTCAATAAGAAATGAAGAAGTGACAGTTACGCCGGATAGTGTTGGATATTGGGAAGTAGAGTTGATAGAAAATGAAAATATGACATCTTCCGACAACGCGGTGATTAAATATATTTTTGATTTCGGTAATACTAATATTTTCATTAAAATAGTCCCTAACGAAGAAACGAAAGCTTATAATGAATTGGAATAAAATACTTGACAAATTAAACAAGATAGGATAATAATTATTATTATGTCACTGTTAGATGGTAGCCACAGCTCAAACACTCAAACCTCATTAGAATATTGGCAAGACGAACTTAAAAACTCACGTGTATTACTTTTCAAAATAAACGAAGCAATAAGCGTAGTGTCAACTGCAAATCACCAAAGCTACACCCTTGATACCGGGCAAACAAAACAGACAGTAACAAGAATCGATCTTCCATCCTTAATCGTACAAAGCGATAGGTTAATAGGCAGAATCCGACAATTAGAAATATATCTCGGGGAAGGGAAACCAAACGTAATTCAAACGAGGCCAGATTGGTGATAGATTTAAAATCAAAATATATCGAAAAAGCACAAACCCTCATAAAATTAAATAAAAATGATAAAGCACAATTATTGTTAGACGCTGCCTCCAGGATTGACACTCAAAAACCAATTACTTTTGAAAGTAAAACAAATACTCAAAAAGACCCATACTCCTATTATGTAACCGATCTTCTATCAACTATTTGGAACGGCGAAAAGTTCCCCGGCGGATTTGGCTTGACAAAAGACTATGAGTATGTAGATTACTACACCCTCCGTAAACGGTCTGTTCAACTATTCGAAGAAAACCCATATGCCCGCGGAATGATTCGCCGACTATTAAGAAATGAAATACACAAAGGCCTGAATCTTGAATCCAACACTATAACAGAAATTACACGACTATCGGACGAAGAAGCAATAACATGGGATGAAAACTCCGAGCTTAATTTTAATCTTTGGAGCGATAATAAGCAGATATGCGATTGGAGAAAACAAAAAACATTCGGAGAGCTTCAGCATGATTGCCGCCAAACCGCTCTTATCTCTGGCGACTGTCTTGTCATTAATCATGTCAATCAAAAAACAAATCTCCCATCTATTGAACTGGTAGACGGTTCAAACGTAAAAACACCACTCGGAAAAAAACCAAGAAAAGGAAATAGAATCATCCACGGGGTAGAACTTGACCAATATGATAGACACATCGCCTATTGGGTACAAGTCAAAACTTCAATAGGCTATGAGTCAAAGCGTGTTCCCTGCTATGGAGAAAAAAGCAAACGCAAAATAGCATGGCTTGTATACGGAACCGACAAACGCCTCGATGATGTTAGGGGTGAACCCATACTTGCATTAGTCCTATACATGCTAAAAGAACTTGATAGATACCGCGACTCCGAACAAAGAGCAGCGGTTCTTAATTCAATAATTCCACTTTTTATAAAAAAAACAGAATTAGGCCCAGGGAGTCACCCTATAAACTCAGGCGGTATAAGACGCGGAAACGTAACAACCGAAGATTTTGACGGGTCAGACAAAACATATAATATATCAACTATGCTTCCGGGAACTATTCCCGACGAACTCAACAAAGGCGAAGAGCCGGTAAGTTTCAACACCCAACGGCCAAACGTAAATTTTAAAGTATTTGAAGAGGCAATAATAAACGTTTTTGCGTGGTCATGCGAAGTTCCACCCGAAATAGCCCGTCTTTTATTTCAATCCAATTTTTCAGCCTCCAGGCAAGCAAACAACGAGTTCAACGTTTACCTTTCTTATATCGCATGGAAGTTCGGAAATGATTTTTGTCAACCAATTTACGAAGAATTTTTAACCGCCTCAATTCTCATGAATCAAATCAATACCCCCGGTTTTCTTAACGCCTATTGGTCCGGAGATTGGCGCATAATAAGAGCTTGGCTTAATGCCGAATGGACCGGAATATCCAGACCATCCGTCGACTTGCTCAAAGATGTAAATGCCGCTGATAAAGCCCTCCAACTCCGTATAACAACCTTTGACCAACAATCAAGAAAGATATCCGGAATGTCATTTCGAACAGTTATTAAAAAACTTGCCAGAGAGAAAAAACTCTTGGAACAAATTGGACTTACATCCAGTGTTGATGAAAATAACAACGGCGAACCAATAACGACGCAAAAAACTATAAAATCACTTATGGAAAAAATATCTCAATTAAATGATAAAATAGAGGAATTAGAAGGGTAATGTGTATGGACGGCAAAGAATACAAAGAAGTAAAAGGTCTAATCGACGAAGCATTAAAACCAGTCGGATTGTCTCTATCTGAAATAAAAGCAACCATTTCCATTCTCCCAGCGTTAAACGAAAGATTGTCAGGATATAAAAAACTCGAAGGGCAGGTCGTAAATCATCAGTTTTTACTTTGCGGAGTAGACGGAAAACCGGGAGCAATTGACGATATAAAAACCTTAAAAAATAAAGATAAAAAAAATCTAAGTTTATTTTTTAAAATTGTCGCTCTCATAGGCACCACTCTCGGGATACTTGCGACCGGAAAAACATTCTTTTTTTAAGGAGAAAAACGTGTCAAACAAAACTAATAAAATAATTATAGTCATAATGTTCTCGGCTTATATACTTACAATTATCTATCTTTTATTTTTCAGAATAGAAAAACCAAACATACCAGTAGAATTAATCCCGGTATATAAAAATGAAAGATTATGTGAAATTATAGATTCCAATAAACAAGTAATCAAATATTTTACAGGTGATATCGATTATATCGAAAAAGAAACATACATCGAAATAATCAAAAAAAACGGCGATTGTAACGAATCCGTTTTTATATTACCAAACGGAATAATAAGATTTTTTAATATTGAGGAGAAAAACGATGAGAAAAATACTTGGACTGAAAAATAAATATAAATCACAAACGAAAAGCGCACAAGTAGAATTGTTCAAAGATTATTTTAAAAACGGCAAAATGATCGAATGCGGACCCGTATCCGCTGCCATGGGTTTTGATATTTCCGGTTGGCCTATGGATGTTTTTACTCCAGGTGTACAACCAGGAGATAGTATATTAATGATGGTTCACAATCCTGATAATCTTAAAAAAATAAAAGAACGAAGAAATATTAACTATGACAGTTTCCCGCCAAACGAAGTACCACAAGTCTATGATATAGTAGGCGAGTTATTATACGGAAAATATAAAGCCTGCAAGTTTGAATGGGGCTTAAGTTTTGAAATTATCAAAAAAAATATAAATAAAAATATCTGTATGATGATTTCAGGACCCTTCCCGGCAGGCGGTCATTACGTCTTAGTAGTCGGATATGATGAAGAAAGAAACCTTATAATTTTTAACGATCCATACCCTCCACAGTGGCCTGATAAAAACGGTTATAACCGGGAAATGGATTTAGACTTTCTATCAAAAATGGGTAATTATCGAATTGATTTTTACTCGAAAAGGAGTATTTAAAATGGTAAAACAAAAATCAATCTGGGTAGTTTGGCTTATTATTTTATCAGTATTTTTACTTTTCCCCCTTCAGCTTATAGTTAAGTTTGAAATTCCATTTGACGGTGCTATTTGGGCTTTGTTTTTTATTGTGGGCGGTTATATGGGATTCGATCAATTCGCAACAATCATCAGCTCAAAAAAAATGCCGGAGGGATATAAATATACAGGAAGTTACAAAAAACTTTTATTTATTACAATCTCTCTCTGGATCCTTTTATTTGAAGCTTTATTTTTTCAAAGTTTCTTAAAAGAAATAAAACTCCCCTTGGATCAGCTTTTTATTGCCGTTGGTCTAATCTCCGGTATTTTTGCAGGCGGAAACAAATTAAACAACGCCGCCGAACAACAAACAGCCGGAGATAAATAAAATGACACTAATAATAATTTTAATTGCTTTATTTATTCTTTCCCTATTGGTGAATTACTTTCTATTAAAATCTACAAAAAAGAAAAACGGCATAATAGAAAGACAGAATGAAGCAATAGAAAAGGCATCGCAAAACATGAAACATCTTGTTGATTATAATGATGTAGTTCAAAATATATCAAAAAATCATCAAGAAGTTTACACTAAAATCAAAGAGGCAAAAACAGATGAAGAAGTTAATGATATTATTCACAATCTTATTACTATTAACAACAGTCACGTGCACGACGACTAAAGAAAAAGAGTTCATCACCTATAAATATATTCTCCCTCCATTCCCACAAAGAGATACCATCATTCTACCAGCTAACTTGGAAATAGCCGATTATGCAGAAATGATTAATTATTATGAACATCTTGTGCAAGAATGGGAAGAATGGGGTGAAAGTGTACAAAAAATACTTGACACAAAATAAATATATGTTACAATTAAAATAATTTATACTCGGAGGTAAATAATGAGTATTAGATCGCAATTATGGAAAAACCGTCAAACATTACGTGAGATGGATATGCATTATAATCAAGTATGGCATGTAGCGTCAGCCGTTACAACAACCGGAACCGGGAAATCTTGGGAATCACCCTTCAAGACGATAGCCGAGGCAATAGCGGCAGCGTCAGACGGTGATATCATTCTCATGATCGGAACATTCACCGAAGCTCTAACATCTGCAAAACAACTATCTTTCGTTAACGCAGGGTTAACCGTTAATGACTGTATATGGATGGAATCAGCCGCCGGCGACACTCTCTTGACACTCACCGGAAAAAAATGTCTTTTTGACGGTATTAGATTTAGAATTCCAACAACCGAAGGAATTGGAATTGATATGACAAACTCCGATTACACGGTAATTAAAAACTGTCACTTTCAGGGAAGGTCAGGATCGTATTATGGCATCTATAATTCTGGTGGTTCACAATTAAAAATCCTAAATAATGTTTTTCAATATCTCAACACAGCAACATACGGGGCAGCGATCTTGGGACATGACTATGCAACGGTTTGCCCGTCTGGATGGATCATGAAAGGTAATTTATTCCACTCAAATCTTAAACACGTTCAACTCGTTATGCGGCAGAGCCTAATTGAAGGAAACACCTTCCAGGAAAAAGGGCTTGATGCTGATAACGTATCCTCATTAACAGCAACTCACAAACTCGACTTACTTACAGGATCCGCATTAGGACAACTCAACACCGTAACGAAAAACATTATGCAGGGCGACTATAGCATAACAGGCGGTTACAAACCAGCCGTAAATGATAATTGGTTCGGCAACATCTCCGACGACACAGCCGAAGCCGAAGTAAATGCAGATGGAACAACCTTGGCGGTACCGGCGGCATAATGAAAACAATTATAATCGAAGGTGTTATCGGATGGGAAGTTTTAGCATCCGACATAAGAACACAATTGAACGAAGCCAGCGGAGAGGATCTTGATATCCAAGTATCCTCTTCCGGAGGGTCTGTATTTGAAGGAAATACAATTTACGATTTGATCTTAAAATACAAAAGAGATTTTCCAGGTGCTAAAATAAATATTACTTCTTATGGAATATCAGCCTCCCAAGCATCTATAATAGCGTTAGCCGGTGATACTCACATAGTTCATCAAAACACGGCTTATATTATTCATAACGCATGGAGTTATTCCGCTGGAAATCATCACAGTATGAGAAAAACCGCTAATTTTCTTGAACAAATTTCAAATATGATGGCCCGTGTTTATAACGTAAAAACAAAAAAGAAAGTCACTGAAATTAAGACTCTCATGGATGAAGAAACATATTATTACGGTCAAGAAATAATTGACGCTGGTTTTGCAGATTCTCTAGTTGAAAAATCAAATGATAAAAAAACTAACAAGGAAGAAGCGCTCGCCCTTGCTCAACTTTCAATCGAAGAAACCCAACAGAAAATGAAATCTGAAAAGTTCGATTTTCAAGCCGATTTTTCAAAAGCCGTCGCACTTATAGCAGACGATAAAGAAATTAAAATCCCCGCATCTGCGGGCAATAATAATAATACGGAGGTAGTTATGAATCTTGAACAACTCAAGAAAGATTATCCCGAACTGTATGCCCAGGTAATTCAGATCGGGAAAGATGAAGAGTTTGACCGGGTAAGTGCCCATATAACAATGGGAGAGTCTGCAAACTCTCTTGATATTGCCGTCAAACACATCAAAGCAAAAACCGGATTTAGTCAGGCCGTATCAGCCGAATATATGTCAGCCGGGATGAAAAATCAATCCTTGCAAAATCGCAAATCCGACAATGTAACCACTGGCGGACAAGCTAACACTAACGATGACGAAGCTGATACACAAGCCCTAACTCAAAACATCCTTAAAAAAAGGGGGGTAAAAAATGTCAAATAATATAGTAACCAACTTTTATCCGGGAGATGGCGTAAGGCAAGTTGATGAATCCGAACAAGGACTATTAACATCGGCCGATGCTGATACGGTTGCCCGCCTAACTATCCTAGGCAGAATCACAGCAACCGGATATTATGGATTTTATTCTTCCGGTGACAGTCCCTCGGGCGTCGGTACTCCTGTAGCCGTCTCACTTTCCGAAGTCGTAGCTGATGGAGCCGGTGACGATCCGGTCGGGGTCCTGCTCAAGGGAAAAGTCAGAGAAGAAGATCTCATAATAGATGGAAACGAAGCCGGTGTCGGAATTACCGAAGCCATAAAAGATTCGCTTCGAACATATGGTATAATCGTTGAATCGTCAACAGATTGTAACGCCTTAGATAATCAGTCATAGGGAGGACCGAATGGCAGCAGATAAAAGAACAGCTTACTTACAAGCTTATATTCAATTGGTATTATTCATGCCATTTCTTTCAACATTTTTCCGTACAAATCCGCGGGATATTGTCAACGCCGAGTCGATGAAAATTGATATAAAACGAGGGTCAAGAAAAATGGCCCCTGTAATATCCAATATCACCCAGCGTGGCGGCAAAATCGAAAAAAGCCAATACACACAAAAAGAGTTCACACCTCCAGTTGTGGCATTAGGCGGGGATTTTGCTCCAGGCGATCTGATAGAAAAGGTATTTGGCACCGACGAATATACGTCAGCCGGTCAAGAATATATGGTAACGCTCATAAACTCCATAATGGACACGATGCAAGAAATCGAAAGTCAAATTAACCGGACCATAGAATATCAAGCATCGCAAATATTCCAAACCGGCGAAGTATCGTTATATGATGACCAAGGAAATATAGCATATACAATTGATTACTTCCCCAAGGCAACTCACTTTCCTACGGTAACGACCCCATGGTCCAGTGAAGACGCGGACCCAGACGCTGATTTGGAAAATATTATAGACGTGATAGAATCAGACGGTGAGACGGTAATTAATAATATTGTATTTTCTCCAACTTCTAGAAAAAATTATTTATTAAACTCAAAAGTAAACGATAAGTTCGATATAACAAGAATCGCATCTGGAACATATAAACCAGCTATGATAAATCCAGGCGTAAAGTTTCTTGGAAATATTCTTATCGGTTCAAGGTATCTCGATTGTTGGGAATATACTGCTCAATTCAATCACCCCAGTACCGGAACACTAACCTCTTTTCTAACTGATAATAATGTATTACTATTACCTAATATGGACGGTGAAAATGTAGACCTAAGAAAAACATATTGTCGTGTACCAACTATCACAGGCATAGATCCTCGCTTCGCGGAAATAGTCCCGACAACTATGAATCTTGAAAACAGATCATACACACCTCGCGTATGGGTAGACGGTGGAGCCGATGCGCTTAATGTAGAATTGAAAACACGGCCTTTACTTATTCCCGTGTCAGTCGATACCTTCGGGTGTCTCACAACAGAATTGTAAAGAGGAAAAACTATGAAAACATATATATTAAAACCAGGTAGAGCACTATCAACCGCAAAGGGAATAGTCGGTCCCCCGATAGATCCTGAAAAACCAACGGTAAAAGAAATCATTACCGAAAAACATTTTAAAAGCGGATCTGCTGGGCTAAACGCTCTATTAGCTCACAAGAATTGCCCTCTCCAGGCCTTTGAAATCGCCGAGAGAAAAAACCCCGACGAACTTGTCAAAAATCTGGGAGAAAAAATAAAGCAATCCAAAGATGAACCGGAAGAAACTCCTAAAGAAAAACCGCAAATAAATGAAAAATCAACAACCTTTTCCGGAGCAAAGAGGAAATAATGAATCTAAATGACATCGCCGAATCCGACCTTAGTTTTACTCTTGAAGACACCGAGGCCGGATTTGGTGTTGATCTTGTTTTTTTAGACAGCGAAAGCGAGGAAGTAACAATCCCATGCAAAACGACTGACATTAGTTATTTTGTCGATCCCGAGACCGGTCAGGGAGTGGAAACAAGGACTATAGAAATTACCGGACGTATCACAACATTTGCGAGTAACGACGTTTCACCAGCGAAAGGCGCTATTGTCAAATATTATGATACAAATAAGATTTTATACAAAACATGCATCAAGCAAATAATGCCCGATAAAAAAATGGGCATATTAAAAATAATTTTAGAGGCCAGGGCATGAGTGCAAAAATCACAACACTAATAAACAAGCAGGACTCAAACGAAATAGTTAGAGATCAGTTAGCCGCCATACTCGCAATTGAAGTCGCAAACCAAAGAGCCCTCGCAACCATCGAAGAACTCGACTCGGATGATTTTTCCTTTTCGGTATATATAGAACATGCGAAACCGTGGGAATCTTCCGAAATGCCCCTTGTAAATGTAGTTTTTGATAATGATAGATTCGACAACAAAAACTCAAATACGATAGACAGGCAACGCGCAACCGGTACCTTTTTTATTGATTGTTATGCACATAAAATTACAACAGATGGAAGTTCAGGCGATGAGCTGTCAAGTAGAGAAGCCGACCGGATAGCAAGATTTGTAAGAAATATAATCATGGCCGGAGAATATACATATTTATGTTTAGGTACCAGGGAATACCCGTTAGGTGGTATTGTTTCCCGTCGTTATATTCCAAAGCGTGAAAAGTTTCAGCCCGATACCAGAAACGAAGCCTACGAAAATATAATCGCCTGTAGGTTAACCGTCGAAGTAGATTATGACGAATTCAGCCCACAGGCAGAAATGGAAGATTTTGAATTGCTTATTAACTCTTGTGAAAGAGATGATGAAAAAGTATTTTTTTCAACCGAATATGATATGACAGAATAGGAGGTATATTATGTCAATTGCAGCGTCAATAGTTGCCCGTGTAGTGGGCGTTAATGTCGAATATAAAAATGTTAATTTAGGTCAAGCCCTTTTTCTTGCTCAGCGAATAGCTGTTATAGGGCAAGGAAATACAGCAAGCACATATCCGACCACAAAAAAAATAGTATTATCAGAAAACGAAGCTGCAGAGATTTACGGGTACGGATCACCCATTCACCTCGCATGCCGCCAACTATTACCAGCTAACGGAAATGGTATTAAGGGTATACCAGTAACAATCTATCCGCTCGAAGATTATCCTTCTACGGGAGTAGCAGCAGATGGAACGATAGATGCAAGCGGAGCCGCAACTGCTCAAGGTGGCGGATATGTCTATATCGGTGGTATCAAATCAGAACAAATTGTAATACCCGACTTAGCAACCGCAGCCGAAGCATTAGCGCTTATAAAAGCCGCAATAGATGCTGTACTTCATATGCCAGCAACAACAGGCACGATTGCAGCCGACTCACTTCCATTAGATGCGAAATGGGCCGGAGAATCATCTAATGATATTTCAATCGACATTTCGGAAATAGTCTGTGAAGGTCTAACATTTTCAATCACCGCCTTTGCATCAGGGGCCGTAAATCCGGATGTCCAGGACGCGCTTGATATTATGGAAACCTGGGAAACACTTGTGCTTAATTGTATGAATTATGACGACACAACGACTAACGCATTATACCATACTTTCGGTGAATCAAGATGGGAACAAGAAGTTAAGAAACCCATGATGGTAGCTACCGGATGCGTTGACAATTATGCAACCCGTACGGCGGTAACGGATGCAGACAAACCAAATAGAACTATGTTTCTAATTCAATCAACCGCCTCCAGGGAATTACCATTCGTGATTGCAGCCCAAGGACTTGTCAACGATATAGCACAGAAAATGAACGACACACCGGCGTATAATTATACCGGAACTCTCGAAGGCTTACAGACCGGAGCCGATATAGTTCAGGAAAACCATACAGTTAGAGACGCTGCCGTAAAACTCGGAGCATCGACAAACATAAAAGTAGGCGAACTTGCTGTAATATCCGATATTGTAACTTTCTATCATCCCGCTGGAGAGACTCTACCCGCTTACCGTTATCCTGTCGATATTTGTAGATTACAACAAATCGTATATAATCTTGATATAATCCAGGAAGCGTTTAGAGGCCGGCCACTTCTCCCGGATGATACCCCAACTAACGATCCCGATGCAGTACAGCCTAAAATGGTAAAGACCATATTAGGCAATTTAGCAGATTCGTTAGCATCCGGACGGTCTGCAATCTTGGCAGAATCAGCATACACAAAAACAAACATGACAGTAGAAATTGACACCTTAAATCCGAAAAGAATTAACACGGTTTTCCCTGTTAAGCTTTCCGGAAATGTAGAAGTCAATTCTACCGATCTTTATTTTAGTTTTAATTTTGGAAATTAAGAAAGGAGTGTATATATGGCAACAGGCGGACCTCTTGAAAGTATAACTTTGAATAATCGTCGCTTTCCCGTAGACGGCGAAATTAACGCGATGGTTTCTCTTTCCGGTTTTACAAACGAAATCAAACCGAACGGAGATGCTCAAAGTTTTAGAATTATAAAAACCCCAAAAACTGGAAAAATGAAATCTATACCAATCATCATAGATAATTCCCGTGGTGATGTAGAGTTTATACAAGAAATAATGGACTCTCAAGAAGCGGTTCCGTTTTTCGCCACAGAATCAGACGGCACCGTTTGGGAAGGTAATGTTATGATTTCCGGTGATCCTGAAAAATCAACAAAAGAAGCAACCATGGAAATTGAAGTACACGGTTACATAAAGAGACAAGGAGTATAAAATGTTTGATAAAAACGACAAGAAGAAAAATAAAATTGACCGTGAAACAGCGACTGATTCCTTTAATTTATTTTGCGAGGACTGGGAAATTGATTGTGATGAATCCGAAATGAACCAGGATGATAAAATTGATTTTAATTCTCAAAAGTCAAAAATTGTAAACGCGATAATGAAAGGCCGTATGATTTATGATGCCGGAATTCTTAAATATACCGTAAGTGGAAAATCAGGTGAAAAACTCCAAGGTAAAGAAATATCAATCACACGCCCTAAAGGATCCGCCTACATGGAAATGGACCGGTTCAAAGAAAAAGAGGGCGTACACAAAACCTATGCAGTACTTGCCGCTATGACTGGACAAGATCAATCATTCTACGCAAAGTTAGACGGTATCGACCTTAAACCCTTCATGGCAGTGGTGACGCTTTTTTTAGCAGGTTGAAGCAAGAAATTGCTTCAAACGGACAAACAAAAATAGTTTATGGAATATCTGGGATAATAATACAGATATTGCAGATATGCACTGACTATAATGGGTTACCGGATATTAAGGCTATGGAAATATGGGAAATTCAATTTTTTTACAAACCTCTTATACCTAACTTAATCGAATATCAAAAGAGGGCAAAAGAATAATGGCCAGTCGCTACTCCATAGAAGCGGTTTTCCGCGCAATAGATCAATTCACTTCACCTCTCGGGAAAATGACCCGGTCAACAAAAACTTTTACACAATCACTCAAAACAGATTTTGCAAAAGCTCAACGCCAAGTAGGAAGATTTGGAGAAAATGTCAAAAGACATGCTTGGATCGGTGCCGCAGCGTTAGGCGCTGGTATTGCACTTATGACAAAAGAAGGAATTGAACTCGCAAGTAATCTTTTTGAAGTTCAAAACGTAGTAGACACTACCTTCACAAACTCATCAAGAACAATCGACGCATGGGCAAAAGGCGCAATAAGCGCATTTGGATTATCGGAATTACAAGCCAAAGAGTTTACTGGGACTCTTGGATCCGCTTTGAAATCATCGGGAATAGAAGGCGATGCGCTTACAAAACTATCAACCGATCTTGTAGGCTTAGCCGGTGATTATGCATCATTTAGAAATCTTCCAATAGAAGAAGCATTCGAAAAAATAAAATCCGGAATGATGGGTCAATCTAAACCCCTTAGAGATTGGGGTATAAATATGAGTGTAGCAAATCTCGAAGCTTTTGCTATTTCTGAAGGCTTGAAAAAACAATATAAAAATATGTCCGAAGCTGAAAAAATGATGTTACGTTATAATTATATCATGAACGCATCGACGGACGCCCAGGGTGATTTTTCAAAAACTTTAAATGATAGTTTAGCGAACCAACAAAGAGTATTAAAAACAAAGTTTACACAAACCCTTGCAAGCGCATTTCAAAAATTAATTCCCGAACTCATAAAAGTAACAGATGGTTTTTCAAAATGGCTTGATACGATAGACACGGATGCAATAAGCAATTTTGTTGTATCAATATTTAATTCCGGCAAAGTAGCCATAAATGTTTTTATGGCACTTTTTAAATTCCTTAAACCAATAGAACCTCTATTAGGTGGAATTATCGCCGCCTTCATAACATACAAGCTCGGAATGTTGGCCGCCGCAGTCGCAACCGCAGCGTTTAACGCCGTGACCGCAGCAAATCCAGTAGGATTAGTAATAGTAGCAATCGGGATCCTTACTGGACTTATCGTCCTCATGGTCCAACACTGGAAAACCGCAAGTAAGTGGATAGGAATAGTAACAGTAGCGTTCGGTCTGTTAGCCTTCGTTATGTTCGCAAATCCTATCGGCTTAGTTATTGCAGCAATTGCTGCACTCGTACAAATAGGAATACTTCTTGTCAACAACTGGAAATCAGTAGTAGCATGGCTTGGTAAGGTATGGGACTGGACCGCAAACGTGGGCGAAAAGTTTACTTTTATTCTTGGCCCTATAGGATTTCTAATTTCAGCAATAATAGAGATCGGTAAAAACTGGGACAGAATAATAGAAAAGTTTAGTTCCGGGGATATATTGGGAGGCATTCTCGCTATAGGCGGTGCCATACTTTCCGGTATACTTGCCCCGGTCCAAGGATTTCTTGAATTAGTCTCGAAAATACCAGGTGTTGGAGATCTTGCCAAAGGCGCTGCCTTAAAAATACAGGAATTAAGATTCGGATTGACCGGAGCCAAAAAAGAATCCGAAAAAGCTATAGGTCAAAGAAATATAGCCCCAATTTCTCCTTCTGAGCGTTCGTCTATGATTGATAGAGAAGAAAGGATTTCATCCGGTGAGCTAATTATCCGGGACCAAACCGGAAGAGCAGAACTTAAAACGGATAAAAAAAATCAGGGATATAAAATAAAACTCCAGTCATCCGCAATATTCTCAGGGGGTACCCCATATGCCCTGGACTGATAGAATACAAACACCGGCTTACATCTCACCATCAGGTACCCGATTCGAATTTCAATACGAAGACGTAAGCATGGAATCTACCAAGAAATCAGGCGAATTCATTTTCCCTGAAATCGAAGGCGTTTTCATCCAGGATTTAGGAAGGTCAGGTAGAAAGTTTCCATTCATAATATTTTTTTCCGGTCCTGATTATGATACTCAATCTGATGCGTTCGTGGATGCACTTGAAGAAACCGGAATAGGTACCCTTGAACATCCCAAATACGGCACAAGAAAAGTCGTTCCAACCGGAACAATAGCAAGGCGAGATGATCTTGTCACGGGGTCTAATCAATCAATAATCACTATCACTTTTTCGGAAACAATAACCAACATCAACTTTCCTTCATCTTCCGTCAACGAAAAAACAGATATAAAAAATAGTGTAAATGATTTCAATTCCGATACTTCCGATCAATTAGCAGAAACTCTCGATATAGAATCGGAAAGTGAATCTGTATTATTACAGAATGATCTAATAGAAAAAAAAGATTTAATAAACTCAACACTCGAAAATCTAACAACCATAAACGAAGATATTAAAACTGCCATGGACACCGTATCCGATTCTTTCGATACCACGGTACTTGATTTAATAATTAACCCCGGAGGTGTAGCCGATCAGCTAATTACAATTATAAATACACCATCTAACATAGCAACATCCGCACAAGCTATGATTGAAGGCTATGGAAGCGTTATTGATACAATTATAGACGGTTTTATTAACTCTGCAAATAATTATAGATCGTCAAAAATGATAGTATCTGCAAGTTTCGGAGCACTCATCTTATCGATGTTAAACGCTGAGTTTTTCAACCGTCCACAGGCAGTCGATGCATCAAATAAAATAATAGATATCCACGATTCAATAAGCGCATGGATGGACACGAATATAACAGAGTTTGGAATCCAAGATACCGGGGAAACCTACGACAAACTTAACGAGGTCTACTCAAAAATCATAGGTTATCTGATCCGTTTATCATTCGATTTGCCAAAGGAAATATTTCTAATCCTTACGGAAGATCGCCAACTCATAGAATTAGTCGCGGAGTTATACGGTGATATTGAAATGATAGATTTTTTCATTCAAACAAACGAACTAACCATGGATGAAATAGAAATACTACCACTCGGCAAACAGGTGGTATACTATGAGTAGAACGCATAATGTAATTAAAGGCGATACCATGTGGGATATTTCACAAAAGTATTATGGTACGCATCAAAAGTGGCCTAATATCGTAAAAGCAAATCCACAGCTAGAAGGAAGTGCAAGGATATATCCAGGGCAAATACTTTTAATTCCTGATGAAATAGAAAATATAACCAACCCAACACAACAAAGCACAGTACCGGAATCAATACAAAACGTTTCCGAAAATGCCATTTCAATTCTAATCGATGATAATTTATTTTCATACTTCACAGATTATAGCATGACATTTGAAATAGATACATTTGACACCTTTTCTTTTTCAGCTCCGTTTGATGAATCTATTTTTAATTATCGTGAATCATTCCGTCCATTTTCATATAAATCCGTAGCTATTTATTACGGTAAAAACTTAATACTAACAGGCGTTCTATTAGCACCCGAATCATCCGCGTCACCTGAAAAAAAAGAAGTGTTAATAAGAGGATATTCAAAACCAGGAATACTTAATGATTGCATGATGCCCATATCATCTTTCCCTTTGGAGTTTAATAATCAAACCTTAGAACAGATAACACCTGTTCTATGCAAACCGTATGGGTTGAAATACAAGTTTCTTTCACCTTCTGGCAATCCGTTTGAAAAAGTTTCCATAGATATTGATAAAAATATATTTTCCTTTCTTTCCGGTTTGTCAATTCAAAAAGGATTATTATTATCAAATAACAATCAAGGAAATCTAATTTTCTGGAAATCAGGAACCGGGAACAGTATCGCATCATTCAAAGAAGGTGAACTACCGTTTATTTCCTGTAATCCATTATTTAATTATCAATCGTTATTTTCTCACATAACAGGAATTACATCAACCACAGAAACTAAAGATTCTGTAAAATATACCTATGAAAATAAATATCTCTCTAAAATGGGGATACTAAGAAACTATAATTTCATAGCCGAAGACTCAAAAGACTCTGAAATAAAACAAGTAGTATTATCAAAAGCTGGTCAAATGTTTGGCGATTGCGTATCCTATCAATTAAGCGTACAAGGCCATCGGGATAGAAATGGTAATCTCTACGAAAAAAATAAACTCATCTCACTGCACTCGCCTAATGCTATGATTTATAATGAAACTATTTTATTGATAAAATCACTTACCATGTCACACGCAACGACCGGAGATACGACAAGTTTTAATCTTGTCCTTCCTGGTAGTTATACGGGAGTTATCCAGGAGGTGTTTCCATGGGAAGAATAAAATTAAAAATAACTTGTTTTTTGTGTAAAAAATATTCCACTTTTTGTGTCAAAAATATTCCAATACGCAGAGTAAGCACATGGGAAGAGTAGGACGTTGGATATCATCGAAAATAAACACTTATATAATCGGAATTATTGAAAGTAGAATAAACGAAAAAATACAATCCATGCTATATGGTCCTTCTGGTGATGATTCACCGCCAATAAAAGATGATCGGATATTAGTAACATCAATAGACGGAACCGGGAAGCATGTAGTATCAGGCGTTCTATCACTATCACAAGGCGCCAACCCTGGAGAAAAAAAACTATACTCCAGGGATTCAACCGGAACCGTAAAAGCAACCATATATCTAAAAAATGACGGTTCGATAGAACTGAAAACCGGGGACGCATCATCCTGGGCCCCTAATATCTTGACAATAGATCCATTTTCCGGTGCTACTCATGGTGGAATACCCGCCGGAATCATAAAATTAAAAGGAAGTTAAAATGGGCTTAGGAACGAAAATAGTCGCAGCATTAGCCGCATTAACTCCAGCCGAAAAAATAGACCATGTAAAATGTTGGGATGCAATCGGATCTGTTCTCGACCAACTAATCTCACCCGGAATGATTCAGATGTGTGGAAAATCTACAGCCCCTTCCGGGTATCTTCTTTGCAACGGGGTTGCGGTAAGTCGTACGACTTATGCGGATTTATTTACAGCAATCGGAACAACATTTGGAGTAGGTGACGGATCTACTACTTTTAATCTTCCAGATTTTCGGGGTATTTTCCCCCGCGGAGCTGGAACAAACGAAACTCTCGGAAGTGTTGGGGGAAGTGTAGGTGATTATCAATTAGATGCTTTTCAAGGCCATAAACATAGACAGGGAGGGTGGATAGGAAACTTAGGAGTTAATTATGTTATTACACCATGGGGAAGTTATGTTCCATCATCATATCCAGCTAATGAACCTTCTACGAATAGTTCAGAAGGGGTTGAAGTTTTACCTTATACTTCCCCGGCTAGTTATAATGATGGAACAAATGGAACACCCAGAACAAGTACAGAGACCAGACCTGCTAATTTATCAATAAATTTTATAATAAAAACATAAGGAATAATCATGAGCTACGAAGGCGATATTTTAATATACTCAACCGAAGACGGTGGAGAAATTAATTTCAACTCTGGAATATTAGAAACCACAAAAGGCTTTGAATCCCTCGTATATCTCCTGTTATTTGGTGGCAACATATCCGATGACGGCACAAAAGCAACCGAAAAAAAAGAATGGTGGGGAAATAAACTTGAAACAAATAACCCTGAACGTAAAATCCACAGCAGATTTCAGAATCTAATACATGGAATCCCGGCAACCCCCGCAAATCTTAAGAAATTAGAACAGGCGGCAATACAAGATTTATCTTTATTGACAAGTGAAAAAATAGCTGATAAAATAGAAATAGAATTGACGATACCCCTAAAGAATTGGGTAAATATAGAAATTATAATTTGGAAAGATGAAAAAAAATTATATGAAACATCCTTTGAAATTAATTGGAAAGGAATGACAGAATAATGGCACTTGAAAATAGAACCATATCAGAAATAAACGATTTAATTATCAATCAAATCGAAGCACAAATAAATCAAACAATTCCAATTTTACCAGTTTCGGTAACAAGGATTTTAGCAAAGATACTTTCCGGTATCTTCATAATCCTATACAAAGATGCTCAATATATTTTCTTACAATTATTTGTATCAACCGCCTCATTCAAAGAAGTCACAATCTATGGAAAAAAAATAACTCCCTTAATAGAGTGGGGCGTGTTAATCGGAATAGGCCGGCCATTAGCCGCCACACAAGCCCAACTCGAACTTGAAATAATAGTCAACTCGATAGGTGAAACACTCCCTTCCGGAACTCAATTTATTTCTTCATTAACTGGACTAATTTATATAACACAAGAAGATTATGTATTGACAGCCGGACCCGACACGATAGAAGTGATCTGTACTACCACGGGTATTGCCGGAAATCTCGAAGTAGGTCAAATATTATCACTCGCAAACACTCTTGGAATAATAGAAAATGATGCAGATATAACAGATGTAGTAGTCGCGGGTGTAGGCGGTGAAACGGAAGTGGCATATCGTCAGCGGGTAGTAGAACGATTCCAACTTAAGCCCCAGGGCGGAGCGTTATCCGATTATAGAATATGGTCTAACGAAGTGGCCGGAGTATTGCAAGTCTACGTATACACAGGTGACGCCGGTAACGTCCTAATTTATGTAGCGGGTGATTCTGATATTTACGAAGATCGCATACCGTCTGCCGGATTACTGTTATTAGTCGGACAAGCCTGTACTTATGATCCTGTCACAACACTCGCAACCAGGAAACCAGTAACGGCAATCCTTGACCCTTCCGGTGATGAAAGTTATTCAAATGTCCTTCCAGTTTCAATCAAAACTT
>Ga0210003_1001181_pt1 | contig 23046 bp, 30 predicted proteins | sample LantaG_FD_182804 | JGI IMG/M metagenome (GOLD analysis project Ga0210003, IMG submission 182804) | Deep subsurface microbial communities from Baltic Sea to uncover new lineages of life (NeLLi) - Landsort_02402 metaG (SPAdes) (version 2) | ecosystem: Environmental > Aquatic > Marine > Oceanic >... | reverse complement strand
CAGCCGGCCGAAAAATCCAGCCTGCCGCTCGGCCATTCAAGTAGTTTGCTGCGGTTTGCCTTTGGCATTTTTTGAGCCTTGCGAAAGCAGAAATCCGAGTCCTGCTAATTCTTTTGCCAGCGTACTGTTTTTGTCGTTGACGATTACACGTGTGTTCTGGAATTCCCTGCGTATCGGGTAGTTCCTTCGCAGGTTGTCGAAGAAATTGCCCTGCTCTTCAGGGGGAACGGTCGCAATTTCTCTTGTGTTGAAATCATCCCTGTTTATGCAATACACCTGCTCAACGGTCTGGTGGATGAGTTCCTGTTTGTTTGCAGTGTAGTCGCCGATTCTTATCTCCGGAAGCTCCGGCCCAGGGAGAAAATCCTGCAATCTCTTTTTTGGTTTTAGCGAGAAGTATTTACAGGCTGCGTTGTATATCATCATCATCCCGGCAATCTTGCCGTCGAGCGAATATCCGGCAATGTGCGGCGTGGACAAATCAACAATTCGCAGCAGCTCAATATCAATGTTTGGCTCATTTTCCCACACATCGAGAACGGCGGCTCCCAGTTTGCCCGCTTCAATGGTCTTCTTGAGGGCAGCCGTGTCAACTACTGCCCCGCGTGAAGTGTTGATAAAGACACAGCCGGCCTTTAATGAGGCGAAGAATTTCTCATCAGCCAAATGGAACGTTTTATCGATGCCTTCGAATGTCAGTGGTGTGTGAAGGCTGATGAAATCGCAGTCGAAAAGCTGTTCGAGCGGCAGGTATTTCGAGTCACCGGTTTGCCTTTGCAAAGGCGGGTCATTGAGATACGGCTTCATTCCCAGCGCGGCAACCTTTTCTTCGACTTTGCTGCCGACATTGCCAACACCCACGATGCCAAGCGATTTGCCTGCAAGCTCAATTTTGTGTTTCTTTGCTACTGAAAGCAGGGCGGCCACAATATACTCGGCGACTGAATTAGCATTTGAACCGGGCGCCGACGCAAAACCGATGCTGTTTTCTGAAAGGTACCTGGTATCGATGTGCTCGAAGCCGATAGTGGCGGTGCCGACGAGCCGAACATTACTGCCTGAAAGCAGCTCCGGGCCGACCGGAGTAACGCTCCTGACGAGCAGCACATCGGCGTCTCTGATTAGTGCAGGGGTTATTTTTCGGCCAGCGACGAGTTGGACCTGCCCGAGTGAGGAGAAACACTCGGCAGCATAGGGGATATTCTCATCTGCCAGTATCTTCACAAGCCTCTCCTGTCAAAAAGATTCGGGTTTACAGTCCGAACAGGCCGTATATCGCTCGGCCGTCGCAAGTGCCGCCCATTTTAGCCCAAATCGGGCTGATTGCACGTGTTTTCGGCCTTTTCTTGACAGAGATTCGTCCTATGCGCAGCAGGGGGAAAAAATTTTTAAGATTTTTAAGATTTTTGCTGGATTTATTATGGGCATATGCCCATAATATACGTAGAGAGTGTATGTGTCGCGGGCGATTCGGCAACGCAGAACTGGAACAATTAAAGGGGTTATGCCTGGTTATGAGGACGTACATCGATTGTATTCCGTGCTTTGTGCGACAGACACTTGATTCGGTCAGGCTGATAACTGCCGATGAGCGGATTCACGAGGAGGTCATGCGACAGGCCCTTCGGTTATGCTCGGAGATTGATTTGCGTCAAAGTCCGCCGGCTATGGCGGAGAAGATACACGGCTTCATTCGCAAGTTGACAGGGATTGAGGACCCGTATCTGGAGGTCAAGAATCGGTGCAATAAGCTGGCTATGGAGATGTACCCCGAGCTGAGGCAGCAAATAAGCAGGTCAGAGCGGCCTTTCGAGACGGCAGTTCGCCTGTCGATTGCGGGCAATATCATTGATTTCGGCGTCACTTCCGACGTGACTGACAGCCAGGTGAAAGAAGCTGTTGCTGAATCGCTCACGGCACCGCTGGACAAGAAGGCAGTGTATGAGTTGGAGGATGCCGTCGCGAAGGCCCGGGACGTGCTATACATCGGTGACAATGCGGGTGAGATAGTATTCGACCGTTTGCTGATTGAACAGTTGCCTGTTGAGAAAGTGACTTTTGTTGTCAAAGCCGCTCCGATTATAAACGATGCTACGCTGGAAGATGCCCAGATAGTAGGACTGACCGATATTGTGTGTGTGATTGATAACGGCTCGGCGGTCCCTGGGACGATTCTGGAAAGTTGCTCAGAGCAGTTCCGCCAACGGTTTGCCGAGGCGGACCTGGTAATTGCCAAGGGGCAGGGTAATTACGAAACTATCAGCGATGCAGATAAGAATATATTTTTCATACTGAAGGCCAAGTGCCCTGTTATTGCCAGGGACTTGGGCTGTGAAGTCGGCGAAATGATTTTGAGAAAGAACAAATTATTTGATAGTGCTGTAGATTTAATTGAGGAGGCTGAATAGATGCCGGGATTTGATGGTACAGGGCCGTTGGGTCAGGGGCCAATGACAGGTCGCGGTCAAGGGTTTTGTGTTTTGACAAGTCCCGAAGAAAACCCGGGACAAGTAAAAGGTTTCGCAGGGATTGATGGTAAACGGGTCGGGCAAATGAGAACGAACAAAGATTTTAAGTTTGCTGGAAAAGAGGTGATAAATATGCCATTTGGAGATAGAACAGGCCCTGCAGGTTTAGGACCAATGACTGGAAGAGTCGCTGGTTTTTGTGCAGGCTATCCAGTGCCGGGCTATATGAATCCTGCTGTGGGTAGAGCCGGTTTCTATGGCGCCGGCTATGTAATGCCTTATGGCGGCTGGGGTAATGCGTGGCTTCGCAGAGGCTTTGGTTTCGGTCGAGGCTTCGGTCGTGGTCGCGGTCGCGGCAGATTTGGTTATTGGTAGTAGTTTCAAATTAGCACTTAATTGCAGAAAGGATGGGTATTATGCCAAGAGGTGACGGTACAGGGCCTACTGGTCAGGGTCCCGGCACAGGACGTGGTATGGGTCGAAGCCAGGGCCAGGGTAGAGGCAGGATGGGCGGACCGTTTGCCGCAGGACCGGGCGGGAATTGTGTCTGTCCGAAGTGCGGAGCAACAGTCGCTCATGCCGCCGGACAGCCATGTAATGCAATGAGCTGTCCGAAGTGTGGTACGAAAATGACAAGAAGTTAACATTTTTCCGGAAGGAGATTCATTATGCCAGGTGGAGATGGAACAGGTCCTGGAGGTATGGGACCAATGACAGGTAGAGCCGCTGGTTTTTGTGCAGGCTATTCGGTACCGGGTTATGCCAATCCTGTTGGCGGACGTGGTATGGGTATGGGCTGGGGCCGAGGTTTCCGAGGCGGCGGTTTTGGTCGAGGCAGAGGTTTTGGTTGGGGCAGAGCCGGATATGGCTTGCCTGCATACGGCGGCGCCGTGAATCCATACGCTTATGGCGATGCTGCGGGCCCATACGCTTATGGCGGTGCGCCGTTTACCCCAACAGTTGCGCCTCAGCAAGAGTTGGATAGTCTCAAAGGTCAGGCAGAATATTTTGAAGATGCCCTTGACGGAATCAAAAAGCGCATAGAAGAACTCGAGAGTCGGAAAAGCAGCAAAGAATAAGCAAAAGAGAGCCAAAGAATTATATTGTTAGATGTTTCCGGGCTTCTGAAGGGGTGGTATGTGCGTATATCAACCGAAAGGGGCAGGGAATTTCACGGTCTTGCTTTTAGAATCCGGGTCCTGGTGTTTTACGAGCTAAATTTGTAACTTCAAGAAGACATTAACAGGGATTACTGTATGAGTAGAAGGGTTTTAATTATCGGAGGAGTAGCCGGTGGTGCATCTGCCGCTGCGAGGCTTCGTCGTCTGGATGAAGAAGCAGAGATAGTCTTATTCGAACGGGGTGAGTATATCTCCTTTGCAAACTGCGGCCTTCCATATTATGTAGGAGGAACGATAGAGAACCGCAAGAGACTGCTTCTTCAAACACCCAGGAGATTTAAAGCTCGTTTTAATGTTGATGTCAGGACAAAGAATGAGGTCCTAAGCATCAACCGAGACCAGAAGAAAATCGAAGCGGTGAACTTGACGACAGGAAAGAAGTATTTCGAAAATTATGACAAGTTAATCTTATCGCCCGGCTCCAAGCCTACAAGACCACCTATACCCGGTATCGATGCAGACCGTATTTTTACGTTACGGGATATATCTGATGCTGATTCGATAAATGCTTTTATCAAAGAGCACAGGCCCAAACGCGCAGTTGTGGTCGGAGCAGGGTATATCGGCTTAGAGATGGCTGAGAACCTTCGCCAGCGAGGTTTGCTGGTGGCGATTGTCGAGGTGGTTGACCAGGTCATGCCGACTATGGATAAAGAAATGGCCAACCTTCTGCATCAGCATTTACACGAACAGAGTATAGCTCTATGGTTAAATGACGGTGTTTCGGGCTTTAGCCAGAGTGATTCGAAGTTGATAGTTAGTTTGAAATCCGGAATGGAATTAGCCTGTGATTTTGCGGTTCTTTCAATCGGTGTCAAGCCGGAAGTTAAACTGGCCCAGGAATCGGGTTTGGTAATTGGTAGCTGCGGAGGTATAAAAGTAAATGAATACCTTCAAACAAGTGACCCTGATATTTATGCAGCAGGTGATGCTGTTGAAGTAAAGGACTTCGTATCGGGCAATGCTGCTTTGATACCTCTTGCCGGACCGGCGAATAAGCAGGGAAGAATAGTAGCAGACAATTTGTGTGGCAGGAATGTAAAGTACAAAGGCACTCAGGGCACGGCTATTTTGAAGGTATTCGACTTGACCGCTGCAATGACCGGTGCCAGTGAAAAGGCCCTGAAAAGAACGGATATAAACTACGAAGGACTGTATATACATCCAGCTCATCACGTAGGTTATTATCCCGATGCCAGACAGATGCATATAAAGCTTTTGTTCACAAAACCCGAAGGTAAGATTCTGGGTGTTCAAATCATCGGCAGCAAAGGAGTTGATAAAAGACTTGATATTTTTGCAACCGCAATCCGTGCCGGTATGACTGTTTTCGACCTTCAGGAACTGGAACTTGCCTATGCTCCTCCTTACGGCAGCGGAAAAGACGCAGTGAATATGGCAGGTTTTGTTGCCGGCAATATACTCGATGGCACATCCAACATTAAGCATTATGACGAACTTGACAATAAAGACTTTATCGTCGACGTTCGCCGAGCCGCTGAGATTGATAGAGGTGCAATACCTGAAGCATTTAACATACCGGTCGACGAGCTTCGGGAAAGATTAAATGAACTGCCAAAAGACAAAACTATCAACTTGTCTTGTGCCGTAGGTGTTCGCAGTTACATAGCTTGCAGAATCCTGCGACAAAAGGGATTCGATGCAAAAAGTTTGTCTGGTGGATACAGCACCTATCTGGCATATACCGCTGAAAGATTATTTGAAGCTCAAACAGCAGAACAATTAAAGGAAGAATTTTGTACCGGCTTGTAAAACGGAAGTATTTCGAATGAAAGACCTGGTTAAATAAGGAGAAACAAGTTATGCCAATGTTTGAATACAAGTGTAATAAATGTGGGCACAAGACGGAATTTCTGGAAAAGAGCAGCGGAAAGAGCAAGCACGTTTGTGAGAAGTGCGGAAGTTCGAATATGCAGAAATTGTTTTCAGGGTTTTCCCTCGGACAAAGCAGCCAGGGAAATAGTTCCTGTCCAACCGGAACATGCCCCCTATCTTAGAAGGGATATCTTATGAAAATTGCGGTAACATCAACAGGTCCCGCGCTCGAGGACAACGTGGAGGCCCGGTTTGGCAGGTGCCCCTATTTTTTGATTATTGACACAGACACAATGCAATTAGAGGCGATTGAAAATCCCAACACTGCTCTCGGCGGCGGTGCGGGTATTCAATCTGCCCAGTTAATGTCGGAAAAAGGAGTAACAACTGTACTGACAGGCAATTGCGGCCCGAACGCATTTAACGTCTTTGGCCAGGCAGGGATACAGGTTATCGTTGGCGTCAGTGGAACTGTGCGTGATGCTGTTGAACAATTCAAAGCTCAAGGTTTCTCTTCCGCTTCTGGACCGAGTGTAGCCAGTCATTTTGGTGTCAGCGCAGCACCGGCAGACCCGACGCCAACAGGCCAACCAGTGACTGGTCCATTCGGCCAAGGTGGTGGAATGGGCTCAGGTATGGGCCGCGGCGGCGGAATGGGTCGCGGTATGGGGCGCGGCATGGGTCGAGGCGGCGGAATGGGTCGTGGTATGGGTATGGCAGCTCCGATGGGCATGCCTTTGACCGGCCCGCCGGCAGGCTTTCCGGAAGATGCCGGACCGCAAAACCCTGAGCAGGAATTGGCTGCTCTAAAGCAACAGGCAGAATTGCTTGAGCAGCAAAAGCGTGAGCTAAACAATAGAATAACTCAACTTGAAAGCGGCCATAAGGCTGTTGCGGTCATTGATTTTGAAAAATGTACAGGCTGCGGTATCTGCGCAGATGTGTGTCCCGTAAGGGCTATCAAGGTTGAAGGCCACGCCATAGTGAACGCTGATATGTGTACCGGCTGTGCAGTTTGCGTCGCTCAGTGCCCTGAGAATGCCATTGTACTTACGCAGCGAAAAGCTGGTAAATAAAATCTGTTGGACGCTTTGGGTTTGATACAGCAAGTCTTCAGCCGAAAGGCTTTGGTCTTTTTGGTCTCGGTATGCGATAAGCGAGATTCAAACTGCAAGGCTTTATCCATATACATTACTGCACTCAAAAACAGAGCGCGTTGATAGGGAAGTTGAACTGATGGAACGATTTATGCTGAAATCAAAGATACATAGGGCAACTTTGACCGGAACAGACCTGGATTACGAAGGGAGTATCACTATTGATGAAGAACTCCTTGAAAAAGCAGATATACTACCGGGTGAGCAGGTTCATGTGCTGAATATTAACAACGGGGAGCGTTTTATAACTTATGCTATTGCAGCACCGCGAGGTTCCGGCACTGTACTTCTAAACGGTCCGGCAGCAAGGCGAGGCACGGTCGGCGATAAAGTTATTATCCTGTCCTATTGCCAGGTTCCTGCTGACAATGCAAAAGATTTACGGGCAAGAATAGTGTTCGTCGATGATGAAAACAGACCAAAGGAGTAACCATGGAGAAAACATTCAAAGTTAAAGAGATAAACATCGGTTTTCATCCTGATGGTTACAGGATAGATAAAACAGCTTCACCTATGAATTTATACACCAGGTGGCAGATATCTGATGATGGTCATTGGCATAGTTTTGAACCGGTTGACTTTGATGTTCTACCGCTGGAAGGTTGGTTCAAGTGTGAAGGTTTTGATTGGAATCAGGAATTGGAAAGGAGGAGAATTTAGTGAAAATTGCTGTTGCAAGCGGAAAAGGCGGCACAGGGAAAACAACTATAGCAACAAATCTGGCCTGTTCAATAGCTCAGATGGGCGAAGTGGTACAGTATCTCGACTGTGATGTCGAAGAGCCGAACGGCCATATATTTTTGAAGCCGGATGTAGAAAAGAGCGAGGATGTAACCGTTGGTGTACCGGAAGTAGACACCGAATTATGCAACGGCTGCGGTAAATGTGGTCAGCTTTGTCAGTACAGTGCCATCATTTGCTTAAAAGATAAAGCTCTTGTCTTTGAGCAGTTATGCCATTCGTGCGGCGGATGTATGCTGGTTTGCCCGACCGGCGCCATTAAGGAAATACAAAGAAAAATTGGCTTTGCCGATTTTGGAACGGCAAATGGTGTAAAGTTTGGCCAGGGACGGCTGAAGATTGGTGATATTCATACGCCGTCATTGATAAAACGAGTTAAAAACAATTCAATCGATGAGGGTGTTGTTATTATTGACGTTCCTCCGGGGACATCATGTCCGGTAATAGAGGCCATTAAGGGTGTAGATTTTGTTTTGCTCGTAACCGAACCAACACCATTTGGATTGAACGATTTGAAATTAGCGGTTGGAATGGTAAGGGAGCTGAAGCTACCTTTTGCTGTGGTAATAAATCAAAGTGATTTAGGCGATGACCAGGTAGAGCAATACTGTGATGGGGAAAATATTCAAATCATTCTTGGAATACCAAACGACCGCCGAATCGCAGAGGCTTATTCGGTTGGCAAAATGATTGTTGATGTTTTACCCGAGTACAAGAAAGAATTTGTAGGTTTATACGAAAGCGTCTCAAAAAGGCTCAAAGGCTGAAAAAATGAGAAGAGATGACCCCGAATTTATGGAAAGGATAAGCCGAGATATGGAGACTCGGCGTATGGCATGTAAAGTTCTTGATGTAGATGAAATGGCAGATAAGAAACAGTTAAAGAGAGCTTACCGGCGAGTCGCAATGAAGTTTCACCCTGATAAAAACTTGAACGACCCTGATGCGAATAAAAAATTTACACTTATTAAGTGTGCCTACGAATTATTAGCCCAAGACAAGCCTTGTCCGTCACTGTTGGAAGAAATCAACTCCTGGTCCGGCGTTCCCGATGATAATAAATATAGACTTGATAATCCATGGGGCCATTTCTTGTGGTGGCGTGAAAAGTTTTTCGGTTCTGCGAAGGAGAAAAGGTCAAATGACAAACGTTCTTCTTGTGTTTGAGAAGGAATAATGGAAACTGCAAAGTTGAGTGATAACTTTTACGACGAGATTAAACCACGTTTGTATCAACGTGTGGGCCGAGAGTTGCGTTTAGCTTATCGTGTGCTTGATTTGGGTTGCGGTGCGTGTGAGCTTGCCCAGTACTTGTCCAAGACCTATGGTCAAAAAGTTACAGGAGTGGATATTTTTGCCAATGGTTTTCCACATAACCGAAATGCTACTAAAAGCACCAGGCGTATTCGTTGTATTCGTAAAGATGCGGCTCGGCTTACTTTCATTCGGAACGAAACAATAGATGCAGCAGTAATGTTTTGGGCTTTGCACGAGATGCAAAATTCTCAGGCGATTTTGCAAGAGGCTTATCGCGTTTTGCGACCGGGCGGCAAAGTACTTGTCGTTGAATTCCCGCGCAACTCATTGGCACAGAAGCTATGGAATGAAAACTATTACACCAGCAAGGAATTAACAGGTCCTCTCCGTAAGGCCGGATTTGAAGATATCCACGCCAAACAAATTGAACAGAAACAAATATTTTGGGTGACGGGGTACCGTGGCAGCAATTGATAGAAAAACAAAAATTGTGATTATTCAAGCCTCTGGAAGGCGATAAGATGGAAATAGCCGTAACAGCTATGATTATATTTTGCGTCGCTATACTGATGGCCATGACGGGGCGTGGGGGCGGCAATTTTTACGTTCTTGTTCTGGTCACAGCCGGGGTTACAATCCATCAGGCAGCCACTATTGGACAACTCATTTTGGTAGCCACCGCTGCAACTGCCCTACTAATCTTTCAAAAGCACAAAACGGTGGACTGGAAGTTAGCACTGGTAATTGACCCTCCCACTGACATTATGGCATTTGTCGGAGGCTATTATGCCCATGTTTTCAGTGGAACGGCACTAAAGTTCGTTTTTGCAGTTTTGCTTGTCTTGGCAAGTTTGCTAATGCTCCGTCCCGTTCAAGAGCGAACGAGTAAAAACCAGAGGCGCCTCGGGTTTTGGCAACGCCGGTATGGCGACTATGAATATGTTGTTAATCTTTGGTTGACAATTCCCATAACAGCAGCGATTGGATTTGTAGCTGGTATGGTCGGAGTATCTGGAGGTTCGTTTAAAATCCCTTTAATGGTTCTGGCCTGCGGCATTCCGATGCGGATTGCCGTTGGAACATCATCAGTAATGGTAGCCGCAACTGCTTTGATGGGCTTTTTAGGACACACTATTAGTGGAGACTTTAATGCTACTTGGGCAATTCCACTGGTACTTGTAGCTTCAGTGGGTGGGTTGCTCGGAGCGAAGTTTTCCATTAAGGCAAAACCCAAGAAATTAAAGCTAATTTTTGCTTATACTACGTTAGCAGCAGCAGTATTAATGTTCGCGAATGCCATGGTTTCCGTATCCAGGTAATTGAGAAACAAAAACCGGAGTTGTTGAAGCTTATGAAACACAAAAGGATGTATATCTTTAAGAATGTAATATATCAAGAAAGCGGCAAATCAGCAAAAACTGTTTTCAGCGGCCCCGGAGAGATGGAAGTCGGCCCTGCTTCTGAATTTGGCAGGCAGTCCGGAGAGCTTAAATCCGGAAGAGATGTTCGTTGCTGCGATTAATGCTTGCTTAATGGCAACATTCTTTTATTTTACGGAAAGGTTTAATGTTGAGTTCTTGTCCTACTATTCAGAAGCCGGAGGGCAGATTGAAAAGCAATCAGATGGATTTCGATTTACAAACGTGGAGGTTCGGGCAAGGGTTACATTGCAACAACCGGACATTGCTGAAAAAACTCTTGAACTGGGAAAGCTGGCAGAAAAATACCGTCTTGTCTCCCGTTCGGTAGTACGTCCGGTCCGGTACCATCTTGAAATAGGATAGAAATTGAAGAAGTCAAAAGAATATATAAATGAGAAAGCTTTATCCTAAATCAAAAGTTGAGGTTACGGGATTTATGGCTCGATACTACGATATCGGCCTCGATATAGCCACGTTCGGAAGGTATTTGCCGTTTGTGAAACAGGTTATAAGTATGACAAAAATTAAACCGGCCGACAGAATCCTCGACATGGGCGCAGGTACAGGCAGAAACGCTTGCCTTATGGCGCAATACCTGACCGAAAAGGGTGAATTGATGGGAGTTGATATTTCTAAAGATATGATTGCCCAGTTTGAAAAAAGATGTGCAGATTTTCCCAACGTTAAAATTGTCAATCGAAGAATTGACCAAACGTTACCTTATAAAAATGATTTTAGCAAAGTTTTTATCTCGTTTGTTTTGCATGGCTTCCCACAAGATGCCAGGAAGATAATTATTGAAAATGCCTTTCAATCCTTAAAGCAAAATGGGAAGTTTTTCATTCTTGATTATAACGAATTTTTGTTGCCGCAGCTCCCTTTTTACCTCAGGCTTCCTTTTAAAATGTTGGAATGCCCTTATGCCTTTGATTTTGTCGAAAAAGATTGGAAGAAAATACTGGCCGATGTGGGCTTTAATAATTTTGAAGAGCATTTTTTCTTTCGTCATTTTATAAGATTGCTAAGGGCCGTAAAACCAGATGGTCCTGCCTCCCAAACAAGGGGGCGTGTCAGAACTCTGCGGAGGTTTTAAAAGTTCAGACAGATATGTAAAAGGATGTTGAAGAATTCAGTTATAGTTTTTTTTGGGAGTGAGCGAAAATGATGAATGTTAGTAAAAATAAGTGTGTTGGGTGCGGACTTTGTGTTGATGTTTGTCCCCAGGAAGCTATTGTGGTAAGTAGAGGTATAGCAAAGATTGAAAAAGATAAATGTGTCGAATGCCAGGCATGCTTACGAGAATGTCCTCAGGAAGCTATTATGCTCATCAAAGATATCGAGCTTTTGGTGGCCTTTGGAACTGATGACGACAACACACTAAAAAGCGATAACCACGTGGGGATGTCAAAGTATTTCAAGGTGTATCGATTCTCTGACGACAAGGAAGAGTTTATTGAGCAAAGAAGTAACGTGAAATACAAAGAAGATGAATCAAAAATTCATGGGGACGCCGGAAAAGCCAAAGCCACCGCTTCGGCCTTGGAAAATGTAGATGTTCTCGTTGGGCATATTTTTGGCCCAAATATAAGCCGGCTAAGAAATAAATTCGTATGTGCGGTCGTCAGGAAAGATACCGTCGAGCAGGCAATTCAGGCAGTGCGCGAAAACATCAACGAGCTCATAGAAGAAAAAAGCAAAACCGATAGAATGGGTATCGTCTTGCGGTAACCAGATAAAAGGAGCTTGACTTTGAAAGAATTAGTTGTAATAAGCGGCAAGGGGGGAACGGGTAAGACAAGTATAGTTGCTTCCTTTGCCGCTCTTGCAGACAAAGCTGTATTTGCTGATTGCGATGTTGACGCAGCGGATTTACACTTGGTATTGGAGCCGAAAGTAAAACAGACTTCTGATTTTTCCGGCGGCAAACAGGCATCCATTGTTGCTGAAAAGTGTACCGGCTGCGGCAAATGCAAGGAGTTGTGTAGATTTGATGCTATAAACTTTAACGGACCGGCAAATGACATAGTAGCCAAGACATTCACCGTTGACCCGATTTCGTGTGAAGGCTGTAAGGTATGCGTTGAATTTTGTCCGGTTGATGCGATTGAGTTTAACGATAGTATTAACGGCCAGTGGTTTATATCGGATACACGGTTCGGGACGATGGTTCATGCCAAGCTCGGAATAGCAGAGGAAAACAGCGGCAAACTGGTAAGTCTTATTCGCAAAGAAGCTAAAAGAATCGCTGAAGAACAAAAAAACGATTTGATTATCGTCGATGGTTCGCCCGGCATTGGCTGTCCTGTGATTGCATCAATTACCGGAGCAGATTTAGTGCTCATAATTACAGAACCTACTCTTTCGGGCAAACATGACTTAGAGCGTGTTGCCGAATTGGCTGCCGGCTTTAAGATACCTGTTTTAATTGCAATTAATAAATTCGATTTAAATTCTGATATGGCCGAGCAAATTGAAGAAGATACTCTCAAGCGGAATATTAACGTAGTCGGAAAAATACGTTATGACAAAGCATTTACCAAGGCTCAGATTATGAAGTGCTCAGTGGTTGAATATACCAGCGGAGCCGTATCGGAAGATGTAAAGGCCTTGTGGAGAAATGTTACCTATGCCCTCGGTTGACACCAATTTGGCAAAAGCAGCAGATAAGCCGTCGCGGTTTGATTTTGATGCAGCGGCTGATACATATGACCAGTGGTATGAAACGGCTGAAGGAGCAATGTATGACCGCCTGGAGAAAAAGGCGGTATGTAACTATCTCCCGCGAAATGTTCAAGGAATGAAATTGCTGGAAGTCGGCTGTGGCACAGGTCACTGGAGTAAGTTTTTCAGCAGCTATGGCTTCGAGGTTACAGGCGTTGATGTTTCAGAGCCTATGATAAAGATTGCACGAAGCAAAAATATTCCGAACGCATCGTTTCAAATAGCAGACGGTCATTCTTTGCCGTTTAACGACAACAGCTTTGATGTAACAGCAGCTATTACGACCTTGGAATTCGTACGGGATGCCGAGTTGGTATTGCAGGAGATGGCCCGCTGCACTCGCAAGCCGTCAGGGCAATTGCTTATAGGGGTGCTGAATATATTGGCACGATTAAATCGCAACAGGCAGCAAAGTCCCGAATCCCTGTATGCAAAGGCCAGGCTGTTTTCTCCCATACAGCTAAAAAAGCTTTTGAACAAATATGGGCAAACGCAGTTGATTACAACTGGATTTATTCCCAGTCAGAAACGTCTTTTACCCTTGTCACCGTTTATTGACGCGGTTGGCCGGTTTTTTCATTTACCGTACGGAGTTTTTATTGCAGGTCAGGTGAGATTATGAAAATACAAGCAGAAGTGAGCTTATATCCATTGCGTCAAAATGACTTAACCAAGCCTATTCAGCAGTTTGTCGAAAACCTTAAGAACAACAATATAAAAGTTAAAAGCGGACCGATGAGCAGCATTATCAAAGGAGACAGTCAGATAGTTTTCCAGGGCCTGCAGAAAGCATTTGAGCAGGCTGCTCGAAAATATGAGGTAGTGCTCACAGTGAAGGTCTCTAATGCCTGTCCGGAGATTGACTAAAAACAAGCAAAATTATACAATGAGGCAAACATAGCATGGCAAAAGAAATGAATACAGCTCATATCAGTGAAGACCAGAAACTGCAAATGCAGGCTGAACAGGAGCAAATTCGACAAAGGGTAAGACGGATAAAGCACCAGATAGTTGTACTCAGCGGCAAAGGTGGTGTGGGTAAAAGTACGGTGGCGGTAAATCTGGCGGTCTCGCTTGCTCTTTCCGGCAAGAGCGTCGGGCTCCTCGACATTGATATACACGGCCCGAGTATCCCGAAAATTCTAAATCTTGAGGGGAGGACCGTGCAGGCGACAGGAGAAACCATTTTGCCTGTTGAAATGACGGAGAATTTGAAGATTATGTCCATAGGTTTTCTGCTGCGAGGCAGTGACGATGCTGTGATATGGAGAGGGCCGATGAAATATCACATGATAAAACAGTTCCTAAAAGATGTTGAATGGGGCAACCTGGACTACCTGATTGTTGACTCGCCGCCCGGTACGGGGGATGAGCCGCTTTCTGTGATTCAGCTTCTTGAAAACGCCGATGGCGCTATTATTGTCACCACACCGCAGGAAGTGGCACTGTCTGATGTAAGAAAAGGAATCACCTTCTGCCGCAATCTCAAGCTGCCGGTCATCGGTGTGCTGGAGAATATGAGCGGTTTCGTTTGCCCAAAGTGCGGTGAGATGACCGACATTTTCAAGTCCGGTGGTGGTGAGAAAATGGCCAAACAAATGAATGTGCCTTTCTTAGGACGAATACCAATAGACCCGCAAATTGTACGAGCTTGTGATTCAGGTCAGCCGTATGTACAGTATTATAGTTCGAGCCAGGCGGCACAAGCTTTTAAAGAAGCTATGCTGCCGTTACTTGAGCTTGATTAGAAAATAAGAGCAATAGTTGTGATTAAAAAGGAGATAAAGAAATGCGTATAGCAATTCCGTTAGCACAGGGCAACTTAAGCCTTCATTTTGGCCATTGTGACGAGTTTGCAATCTTTGATATCGATGATAAGCTTAAAAAGGTTATAAGCAGGAAAGATGAAACTCCTCCCGGCCATGAACCCGGAGCCTTGCCCCGGTGGCTGCATGAAAATAACGTAGGTGTTATTATAGCCGGTGGTATGGGCCAAAGGGCCCAGCAGTTATTCGAACAGAACAAAATTGCGGTTGTGATTGGCGCCGCGGATAACGCCCCAGAGCAATTGGTGCTGCAATACCTCACCGGCCAATTGGAGTGTGGGCAGAATATATGCGACCATTGAACCGATAAAATGGTGTTTAGGTTATGCCGAGACCAAGACATTACAGAACAATAGCACAACTGCCGCAGGTGAGCTACTATAAGCCGAGAGGCGTTCCGCTGGCTATACTGCAGTGCGTGAGGCTCGCTATTGATGAGCTTGAGGCGATTCGGCTCGCGGACCTTAATGGTCTGTATCATGAGCAGGCTGCCGAGAAGATGAATATCTCCCGGCAGACATTTGGTCGAATCCTCGAATCGGCCCATAAGAAAATAGCCGATGCCCTGGTCAATGGCAAGGCCCTGTCAATAGAAGGCGGCAGGTTTGAAGTCCCACCCGTCGGCGGATTTCCGGGGCCTCGGCGCCGTTTTCGAAGAGGCCGGGGTGGTCCGGGAAGAGACCGCCCAGGTCGGGGACCCGCCGGATAGGAATCACCAACTTTTTACAAATTCACGCCCGCTATCCTGGCTCCGCAGTCAGGACAACAGGAATTCTCGATATGATTGGCGGCAATTCTGTATCCGACCCGTTCAATCAGGATTCTGCCGCAATTGCAGCAGAACGTGCTCTCGAGTTCTGCGCCGGGCACGTTGCCGAGGTAAACATAGTGCAGCCCGGCCTCTCTGCCAATATCGTAGGCGCGCCGCAGGGTGCTGAGCGGGGTGGGCGCCGAGTCGGTATATTTGTACTGCGGATGAAATCGACTGATGTGCCAGGGGACATCCGGACCGGCTTGTGAAACAATGAACCGGGCCAGCTTTTTGAGCTCTTCGTCGGAGTCGTTCTCTCCCGGAATAATCAGCGTCGTAATCTCAAGCCAAATGTCTGTGTGTTGTGCTATGTAAGTGATTGTATCGAGCACGGGTTGGAGCCGGCTCTTGCAGAGACGCCTGTAGTAGTGGTCACTGAAGGCCTTGAGGTCCACGTTTATTCCGTTGAGCCATTCTGCGGCAAAATCAATCGCCTCGATTGTCATATAACCGTTGCTGACAAAGACATTTGCAAGGCCTTTTTGTTTTGCCAGCCGGCCACAGTCACTGCACAACTCCATAAAAATGGTTGGCTCGGTATAAGTATAAGCGATGCTGGCACAGCCTGCCTGGATGGCGGCGCTGATAATCTGCTCCGGGCTTATGGCCTGGCCGTCAATCCTGCCGGTCTCGATGGCGGCCTGGCTGATGTTCCAGTTCTGGCAGAAGTCGCAACGGAAGTTACAGCCCTCGCAGGCCACCGAGAAACTGCTTGTGCCCGGCTGAAAATGAAAGAGGGGTTTTTTCTCAATCGGGTCGGGATTGGCTGCGCAGACCTTGTCGTAGTTGAGCGAATAAAGTACGCCGTCGATATTCTTGCGGACGAAACACTTGCCGAGCTTGCCATCACCGACCAGGCAGCGGTGGCTGCACAGTTTGCACCGGACCTTTTTATCCTCCGCCGGCTCCCACAAAACCGCCTGCTTGAGGTTCTTTTCGTCGCCGCCCATTTTGCTCCTTGCTTTGCTTCTTAAAGCCTTTCTTTAGCGAACAAATCAGCCTCAACAGAATCACTCTTTTGCTTACATTTTTTTATCGCGTCCGCGAACCGCCTTTGTTCTGTTTGTCAAACCGGCCGGGTCAGCCGATTTCGACGCGGTCCTTTTCCGGGATTTCAGTGACGTGGCAGTCAATACTGTAGGTCCTTTCGGGAAGAACAATCAGCACGTTGGCCACGTCGGCGTTATGGGCAAAAGGCGCGTGGTGCCATACGCCGGGCCTGAGTGACACGAAGGTTCCTTTGGGCACGCGGAAAATCTCGATTCTATCGAGGGGCACTTCGCCAGCCGGAGTTGCCGGTGCGACATGTATGAGCGCATCGGCATCGAGCGGCATAACTCCTTCGCAGGAGTTGTTGTGGAACTCGGTGACGTCTACGACAGGCGGGCGTTTGCAGACCCGGCAGACCGAGAAGGATGCGACGGTCCTCGTCCCGAGGTCGAGTTGAACCATATCACGGAAGAACTCAATGGGCTCGTCGCCGAGTTTCTCTGCGCTGGGATTTATCATATTTGCATAGCTGCCGTATTTTGAGAAGCTTTCAGGACTTAACTCTTTGATGCCTTTTTTGCTCATAACAAACCTCCCAGGAAATCGTACAAGCTCAATCGTTTATTTGGCCTTTGTGTGGATAACTATACCATAAGGACTGCGACAGTGCGACTGGTCAGTGAGGAATTTTTGGGTGCACTTTTCGGTTATTTAGTTTTCGAGCAGGTTGGCAAAGTGGGCAGCTTGCAATTCAGCGAGGTTCCGGACGATTAGGTCGGCCTGGTAGAGTTCTTCTCTTTTGCGGGTGGTGGTCAGGGCGATGACGGGCATTTTTGCGTTTCTTGCGGCCTGGACGCCCTGGACCGCGTCTTCGACAACGACGCAACGTTTCGGTAGGGCACCAAGTTTTTCGGCGGCGGCCAGGAACGTATCCGGGGCAGGCTTTCCGTTTTTGACATCTTCGGCCGTGACATAAGCATCGAAGTAATCAGCAATATCCAGGCAGGCGAGCATAAAATCCAGGTTCGCCCGCGGCGTTGAGGTACCAATGCCCAGGAGAAAATTATTGTTTCTTAAATCATCAAGCAACGTGACCGCTCCCTCGGCGAGCGCCAACTTATCCCTTACAAGCTGGCGGTAACGCTGCTCCTTCCATTCGGCGAGGCGGTCGATTTGTTCGGTGGGCAAATCCTGTCCGGCGAGCATCGGTATTATCTGGTAGTTCTGCGTTCCGAACGTGCGGCGGAAGAATTCGTCGGAGATTTCGTACCCTTGTTTGTGTGCGAGGTCGAACCATGCCTGTTTGTGAGATTCCGAGGTATCCACGAGGACGCCGTCGAGGTCAAAGATAACGGCCTTGATTTTGTTTGCCTTGCCCATATACTTCTGCTCGAAACCCTGCCATAGAAAAGAAGAGAGCCTGCCATTTCAAGCTGTCCCGCGAAATATGCTGCGGGCCACATATCCATATTCGGTGTTTTTTGTCAAACTGATGCCGAGAGCTGCTTATCACTTTTCGCCGAGCAGCTCTTTAAGTTTTGGCTCGATGGCTTCGGCCCATATCTGGTAGCCTTTAGCGCCTGGATGCAGAAAGTCGGACATTATTTCCTTGGACATAGAGCCATCGGGCTCAAGGAACTCCTCGCCGATATCCAGATAATGAATCATCTTTCCGTCGGCAATTTTTGCTGCCATGTGACTTGCCTGGGCTAATTGTTCGCGAAGCTCAGAAGGTTTTTCCCCGCGTGGAAAGATGGCCAGCAGCAGGATTTTTGTGCGAGGCAGTTTTTGACACAATTTTTTGCAAACGGCGATTATGCCGTCGCCAATTTCTTCGGGTGTATTGCGGGTCGGGTGATTGTTCGTGCCAATCATTACCACGGCAACTTTGGGTGAGATTCCGTCGATGTTGCCGTTTTCGAGTCTCCACAGCACGTGCTCGGTTCTGTCCCCGCCGATACCCAGGTTTATGGCCTTTCGGTCTCCGTAGTATTTTTCCCACACCGCGGCGCCGCGGCCTTCCCACCCGTGAGTTATCGAGTCTCCGATAAAGACCAGGTCGGCGTAGCCGCACTTTGCCCGCTCGTTCATTGCTTCGCAGCGAATGGTCCAACCGTTCTTTTTGTGCGAAGGCGTTACCGCAGAGTGCTCTTCGCCGAGCAGCTCCTTAAGTTTTGACTCGATGGCCTGGGCCCATATCTCGTAGCCCCCGGCGGTCAGATGCAGATAGTCGTACATCACTTCTCTTGATATGGAGCCGTCCGGAGCGAGCAGCTTGTCACCGATGTCCATATAGTGAATCATTTCACCGTCGGCAATCTTCGATGCGATTTGGCTTGCCTTTGCGTTTAGCTGGCGCTGAGCAGAGGGTTGCGGCCCTCGCGGAAAAACAGCGAGCAGCAGAATCTTTGTTCGGGGCAGCCTGCTTCGGAGCTTTTTGCATACTGCGATTATTCCCTCGGCGATTTCCTCGGCGGTATCGCCGTCGCTGGAATTGTTGGTGCCGACCATGACCACGGCAACCTTCGGCTGGATTCCGTCAATATTGCCGTGGTCGAGCCGCCAAAGGACGTTCTGTGTTCTGTCTCCGTCGACACCGAGGTTTACGGCGTTGCGGTGACTGTAGTATTTTTGCCAGATTTGCGTGCCCTGTCTGTCCCATCTTTGGGTTATGGAATCTCCAACGAAGATGAGATTCACGTGCCCCAGCGAGATGCGTTGATTATATGCCTCCTGCCGCAGCCAGTGCCCATAGGCGTTTCGGGTCCTGGTGGGAATAACGGTCGAAGGTTTTCGTGATGCGACGGCGGTGCAGCCGCATGCTCCAACGCTCAGAAGCGAAGCCAAAAGCAATGTCACCAGCGAGCACAAATGTAGCTGTCGTTTCATTGATTTTCCCTTTCCTTGTTTTGGTATTCAAGTAAATGTGTCAGGACGCGATTGTTCATAACGTTTCGTCACTGTGCCAGAAGTAGTGTCAGCATCATATATATTGCAACGCTCATTGAGTCGTTTGCCGTGGTGACCAGTGGTCCGGAGCTTATGGCCGGGTCTATGCCGATTTTCCGGAACACAAATGGCAGAATCAACCCCAGCGTCGTGGAAACCATTATGGCGGTAGACATTCCAATTGCGAATGCAAGTACAATGCGGGGCGTCTGAACCGGTTCATCCGCGGTCGCTTTGTAGTTGAGCAGTATTGCACAAAGCGCTCCACCTATTATTCCGCAGCACAGAGCCACGACCAGTGCGATTCGGACCTCTCGGCTGAAGACCTGCGCGAACTTGAGTGCTGCCAGGTGTCCGGTGGCCAGGCCCGAGACGACGATGGCGGAGGTTTGAAGCCCTGCGTTTCCGCTTATGGCGGCAATCATCGGTACAAAGGCTGCGGCCGCAACATAAATTACCGGGTCGCGGCTCCTGAAGAAGGTCATAACCAGCGCCGTGACGGAAGTTCCAATCAGACAGGGGAAAAGCCACGTCATTCGGACCCGTGCTGCGTGAAGTGCGGAAAACTTGTCGAGCTCATCGGGGTCAGTGCCGGCCATTGTAAACAGGTCCTCTGCAGCTTCTTCCTCGGCGACTTCAATGATGCGGTCGGCGGTGATTCGCCCGACAAGCTTGTGGTTTTTGTCGAGCACAGGGGCAACGATGAGGTCGTTCTTGCTGAAGATGTTTCGAGCTTCTTCCTGGTCGGCGTCGGCTGTGACGTAGACCGTGTCGGGGTCAATCAAGTCCTTTATTGTCGCGTTTTCTGGGCGGGTCAGCAGAAGCCGGATGCGGACGTCTCCGAGGAATCGGCCGGTACTGTCCACGACGTAGACACAGTAGAAATCTTCGTCAATCTCGGCTGCCCGGATTTGGTTTACGGCCTGGGCGACCGTTGCATCCTCGTCCACGCTGATGACGAGCGGGTCCATAATTCCGCCGGCGGAGTCTTCGGAGTAACTCATCAATTGTCTTATGCGTGCGGCCTTTGCCGGTGAGATGCTTGCGAGGAGCTGCTCGCTTTCATCTTCGGCCAATTCGGCGAGCAGGTCGGCGGCGTCGTCCAGTCCCAGCTCCAGAATCATAGCTTTGAGCTCGTAGTTCTGGAGGAGCTTGAACAGTTCTGAGCGAGTGGCCTGGTCGACTTTTTCGAGTACCTCGGCGGAAATTTCCTTGTCGAGCACGTCGAAGAAGATACGTCTTTGCTCGTTGTCGGCCAGTTCCACGATTTCGGCAATATCGCTGCTTCGCTGGTCTTTGAGCAGTTGGCCTAATTGGGCAACGTCACCGGCTTCGATGAGAGCGTCGGCTCGCTGAGCTAACTGTTGCGGTTCTTTTGTCATTGCCTGCTGTCCTGGAAAAGTAAAACACCATTGCTGAGCAGGCTGATAAAATAAGGCAATCGTCTGTATGGGGCAATTGTTTTTTTTATTCTGCGGCGTGGCGGCCTTGGTGTAAAGAAACTGCCGCATCGCTCTGAAATCGGCATCTGCCGGATGTGCATTGGAGCGGGCTTCGAAAGGACCGGCCTGAGACAGCAAAATCTGCTTGTACGATAAATGGCTTTGTTGTATAATAGATTGTAATCAGGGATGCCTTTTTGAGGTGATTAGACCAATAGGGCGAGCCTTTTTATGGTGGTTGGGGTAGCGATGAGAAGTTTAGCTTATGGGACTTTCTTGATTGTGGGGACAATTGCCGGGCTTTGCCTGGCTTATCCTGAGCCGGTTGTCGTTCAGGGCCCGGAGCAGTGGACGGTTGACGTGCGTTTTGACCAGCCGCAACAGATTACGCTGGACAGGCAAGGCCAGGGTGAGCCGAAGCGGTTCTGGTATATGCTCGTGACGCTCAGCAACAAGACGTGGCAGGACGTTGATTTCCACCCCAGTTGTGAGCTGATGACGGATTCGTTTCAGATTTTACCGGCCGGGAAGAATACTCCGCCGCGGGTTTTTGAGCTGATAAAGAAGCGTCATAAGAGCAGGTATCCTTTTATTGAGTCACTCCAGCAGGCGGGCACCAAGATTCTGCAGGGCCAGGACAACGCCAAGGATATTGCCATTATCTGGCCTGATTTTGACCGGGACGCCGCCGGGATAAATATATTTATCTCGGGCCTGAGTAATGAAACGGTCGCGATTGACCATCCTATAAAACCGCAGAAGATTTACCTGAGAAAGACGCTTGAGCTGAGTTACAGTCTGCGTGGGGACCCGGCAATAAGGTCTTCTTTGAAACCGGAGTTCCAGACCAAGCGCTGGGTAATGCGGTAGCAGTTGCCTTCCGAGGCCAAGTTTCATATCAGGTGCAACGGCCTGGCCAAAGGCGCCGGGCTGGGCTATTTGCACAATGCACGCATGAGTTTTCTGCCATACAAACATACGAATAAAGGCTGAAAAAGCCCTTTCCCCGAGTAGATTTTCTCACCACACGCCGCAAATTGTTCGATAGTATATTGGACTTGATTATCAGAAGCTAAGAACCCACGCGGAGTTTGTTGCGGGGCCTATTGAAAGGAAACGAGTATGTTGGCGACAGAGACAGCGGTCAAAGGTATGAAGATGCTTGAAATCAAAGCCAGGGCCAAAGACCTTGGTATTATTCCTGGGAAGAAGAAAAAAGCGGAGCTTATACACGCAATTCAGATAGCAGAGGGCAATACACCGTGTTTCGGCACGTCGAACGGGCAGTGTATCTATACAGATTGCTGCTTTCGACATGACTGCCTCAAGATAAGGCTGTAGCTTCAATAGCTCGTATGTTCCGAGCAGTCAGGCATAAAGGCGGGCCATGGTGTCTGAACTGGGGCGTCGAATCTGCGCACGGGTTTTGGCTTGCTTTTGAGTCTTGCCGGTGCTATATGTTGCTTTCGCTATGACGCATTTGGCGGTTCCTATATCGGCTGCGGGTTTTGACGAGGCGCTCCGTCAGATTAGAGAAGCAGTGGCCGCCGGCGCGGCGATGCTGGAGTTGCGGACGGACTATCTTGAGGCCTTGAGCCCGTCTTTGGCGGCGAAGCTGCTCGGGCAAGTCAAGAGCACTTCAGCGTCCCGACAGCCCGCTGTTATTGTGACCTGTCGCGACAAGAGCCAGGGGGGAGCGAGGGATTATCCGGAAGAGCTGCGGCTTGACGTGCTCTGTGCAGCGGTAAACGCCGGAGCAGATTTCATCGACGTCGAATATTCCAATTTTGCACGCCAGGCAAATCGAAAGAAAGTATCGGAGGCGCTCTCGAACAATCCAGAGGCAAGGCTCATTTTGTCGGCGCATGATTTTAAGGGCAGCTTCGGCGACATCGCCGGGCTGTACGGTGAGATTGAGCGTTCATATCCTGGGGCTGTACCCAAGCTGGTGTACAACGCTAATCATATCAATGACTGTTTCGAGGCGTTTGATTTGCTGCACCAAGGCGATGGCGAACGGATTGTCTTCTGCATGGGACAGGCGGGCCTTATCAGCAGGATTATCGCAAAGAAACTCGGCGGCTTTGTCACTTTTGCCAGCCTGGACCAGGCCAGTGCGACGGCGCCGGGGCAATTGACGATAGAGCAGTCCAGGGAGCTTTATCGATACGATTCGATAAACAGTGACACGGAGCTTTATGGCGTGATTGGCTCGCCCATTGGGCACTCGCTTAGCCCTGCTATTC
>Ga0210003_1001180_pt1 | contig 23069 bp, 20 predicted proteins | sample LantaG_FD_182804 | JGI IMG/M metagenome (GOLD analysis project Ga0210003, IMG submission 182804) | Deep subsurface microbial communities from Baltic Sea to uncover new lineages of life (NeLLi) - Landsort_02402 metaG (SPAdes) (version 2) | ecosystem: Environmental > Aquatic > Marine > Oceanic >... | reverse complement strand
TCCGATATCAGCCGCAGCCCATCGGGACTTTTCGGGGAAAGCGAAGCCAAACTCGAGGCCGCTGAGGCCGCCCAGGCCCGCGACAGCAGCATGCTGGTGTCCGATCCGCCCGAGCACGACCGCATGCGTCGCCAGTTCATGCGGCACTTCGGCCCCCCGCACGCCCCGGATCTGATTCCGAGCATGGCCGGATTCGTCGGGGATCTGGCCAACGAGATGCTCGATACGGTGCAAACCCGGGGCGGCACCCGGATGGATGCCGTCGAGGACTTCGCCTATCCGATCCCGGTGTCGGTGATCTTCCGGGTGATGGGGGCGCCGATCGCCGACGAGGAAAAGTTCCATTCCTGGGTGATGGACTTCATGCAGGGCGCCGACGTCGGGCCGGAACGCGATACCGCCGAGGGCCAGGCCGCGCTGGCCAAAGCCGCCGTGAGCATGACCGAGTTGGGCTCCTATGTCGGCGCACTGGTCCAACGATTCGTCCGCGAACCCGGGCCGGGCCTGCTGTCGAACGCCCTGCACGACGACGGACCGGACGGCCCGGTGTCACCCGAGGTTGCGGCGGCCAACGCCATGCTGTTGCTGATCGCCGGGCATGACTCGACGGTCAACACCATCACCAATTGCATCATGACGTTGCTGCGCAACCCCGGTTCATGGGATCTGTTGCGGGACAACACGGATTTGATCCCCGGTGCCATCGAGGAGGTGCAGCGGCTGCAGTCAGCGGTGCAGTTCTTCCCCAGCCGCTGGGCCACCGCAGACATCGAGGTCGGTGGTACCCGGATCCCGGCCGGATCGGCGGTGTTCCTGGTCTACGCCGCCGCCAACCGCGACCCGCGCCGGTTCGAGAACCCGGACCGTTTCGATCCCACCCGCCGAGACAACGAACACCTCGGCTTCGGCAGCGGCATCCACACCTGCTTCGGTGGCCCACTGGCGCGACTGGAGGTCAACCTGGCTCTGGAGGTCTTCCTGCGCCGGGTGCGCTCACCGCGACTGGTCACCGACCCGCCGCCGTACCGGCACAACCAGGTGTTCCGCGGACCGCGTCACCTCTGGGTGGACTTCGCCTCGATTGACTAAGCAACCGCCGCGCGTCACCGGCAACCCCCGCGCGAGCGTGCGCGCAATGCCCGGGCCCCCGGCGTGTCGGTGTACCGACACGCACGCTCGCGGTGCCGGCGCCAATGGCAGGCTGTTGGGGTGAGCATCGACCCCCTAGACCGGTTCGCGCCCGCGACTCGGACCTGGTTCACGGGTACCTTCGACGCACCCACCCCGGCCCAGTCGCAGGCCTGGTCGGCGATCGCCGACGGTGAACACACCCTGGTGATCGCACCGACCGGTTCGGGCAAGACCCTGGCCGCATTCCTGTGGGCGATAGATCAGGCGCGCGAAGCACCCACCCCCGGCACCCGGGTGCTCTACATCTCACCGCTCAAAGCCCTTGCGATTGACGTCGAACGCAACCTGCGGACACCGCTTGCGGGCATCTCGCGGATCGCCGAACGCGACGGTGCGAACACGCCGACGATCACCGTGGGCGTGCGTTCCGGCGATACGACGCCCACCCAGCGACGAGAACTCATCCGGACACCGCCGCACATTCTCATCACCACGCCCGAGTCGCTGTTTTTGATGCTGACCTCCGCGGCCCGCGACACTCTGACCGATGTGCAGACCGTCATCATCGACGAGGTGCACGCCGTCGCGGGCACCAAACGCGGCGCGCACCTTGCACTCTCGATGGAACGCCTGGATGCGCTCCTGACCCAACCAGCTCAGCGGATCGGGCTGTCGGCGACGGTGCGCCCACCCGAGGAGGTCGCCCGCTTCCTGACCGGCGGCCGGCCCGCTGTAATCGTCGCACCGCCAGCAGCCAAGACCTTCGAATTGGCTGTTCAGGTGCCGGTGCCGGATATGGCCAATCTGGAGAACAACACCATCTGGCCCGACGTCGAGGCCCGCATCGTCGACCTCATCGAAGCGCACACCTCGACTATCGTCTTCGCCAATTCCCGACGCGTCGCAGAGCGACTCACCGCTCGGATCAACGAGATTCACGCCCAGCGCAACGGTGTCGAACTGCCGACGGCCCCGGCCCAGATCCTGGCCGGCAACCAGATCCAGGGAGCCGAGACACTGCTGGCCCGGGCCCATCACGGATCGGTGTCCAAAGAAGAACGCGCTGCCGTGGAGAACGAACTCAAGAGCGGCCGACTCAGAGCGGTGGTGGCGACGTCCAGTCTGGAACTCGGCATCGACATGGGTGCGGTTGATCTCGTCATCCAGGTCGAGGCGCCACCGTCGGTGGCGAGCGGACTTCAACGGGTCGGCCGCGCCGGCCACCAGGTCGGCGAGGTCTCCCGAGGAGTGTTGCTGCCCAAACACCGCACCGATCTGATCGGCTGCGCTGTCAGCGTGCAGCGCATGATCGCCGGAGCGATCGAGACCATGGCGGTGCCGGCCAACCCGCTGGACATCCTGGCCCAGCACACCGTGGCGGCATGCGCGTCGGGTCCCCTGCTCGCCGAGGAATGGTTTGACACCGTGCGGCGCAGTGCCCCATTTGCGACACTGCCCCGTAGCGCCTTTGAAGCCACCCTGGATCTACTGAGTGGAAAGTATCCCTCGACGGACTTCGCCGAACTGCGACCGCGACTGGTCTATGACCGCGATACCGGCACCCTGACCGCACGCCCCGGCGCCCAGCGGCTCGCGGTCACCTCCGGAGGGGCGATTCCCGACCGGGGAATGTTCGCGGTGTACCTGGTAGGCGAAAAGCCCTCGCGGGTCGGTGAACTCGACGAAGAGATGGTCTACGAATCCCGGCCGGGCGACGTCATCGCACTCGGCGCGACCAGTTGGCGTATCACTGAGATCACTCACGATCGGGTACTTGTCGTGCCGGCGCCGGGCGTTCCGGCACGGCTACCGTTTTGGCGCGGCGACGCCGTCGGCCGACCCGCCGAACTCGGCGAGGCAATCGGTCGATTCACCGGCGAACTAGCCGTACTGGATCGGCCCACATTCCAGAAACGATGCGCCGAGGTGGGTTTCGACACCTTCGCGGTCGACAATCTCCTGCGCTTGCTCTCCGATCAGCGCGACGCCACCACCGTAGTGCCCAGCGACACGACGCTGGTCGTCGAACGGTTCCGCGACGAACTGGGCGACTGGAGAGTGATCCTGCACTCGCCGTACGGGCTCAGGGTGCACGGACCGTTGGCGTTGGCGGTCGCCCGGCGGTTGTCGCAGCGCTACGGCATCGACGAAAAACCCACGGCGAGCGACGACGGCATCGTGGTGCGACTGCCCGATACGGGCGAGGAACCACCGGGTGCGGAAATCTTCGTCTTCGACCCGGAGGAAATCGAACCGCTGATCACCGCCGAGGTCGGCGGATCGGCATTGTTCGCCTCCCGGTTCCGAGAGTGCGCGGCCCGCGCCCTGCTGCTGCCGCGCCGCCATCCCGGCAAGCGGGCTCCGCTGTGGCTCCAGCGTCAGCGGGCCGCCCAGTTGCTCGACGTGGCCCGCAAGTATCCGGATTTCCCGATCGTCCTCGAGACGGTGCGGGAGTGCCTGCAGGACGTCTACGACGTACCGATGCTGACCGAACTGATGTCGCGGATCGCCCAGCGCCGCGTCCGCCTCATCGACGTCGAGACCCCCTCGCCGTCCCCGTTTGCGGCCTCCATGATGTTCGGCTACGTCGGGGCTTTCATGTACGAGGGCGACAGCCCGCTCGCCGAGCGCCGGGCGGCGGCGCTGTCGCTGGACACCGCCCTTCTGGCCGAATTGCTGGGCCGGGTGGAGTTGCGGGACCTGCTCGACCCCGACGTCGTATTCGCCACCGATCAGCAGTTGCAACATCTGGTCGCCGACCGCAGGGCCCGCGACGCTGAGGCCGTCGCCGATCTGTTGCGGCTACTGGGTCCGCTGACCGAGGACGAGATCAGCCACCGCGCAACGGCATCCGACGTCGGCGCATGGCTGGGGGAACTGCGCGCCACGAAGCGGGCCCTGACCGTGTCCTACGCGGAGCACACGTGGTGGGTCGCCGTCGAGGACATTGGCCGGCTGCGGGACGCGGTGGGGGTCGCCGTTCCGGTCGGGGTACCGGCGGATTTCACCGAGTCGGTGGCCGACCCACTCGGCGAACTGCTGGGCCGCTTCGCCCGAACCCGGGCTCCGTTCACCACGGGTCAGGCGGCGCGTCGCTTCGGGCTGGGCCTGCGGGTGGCCGCCGACGCCCTCGGCCGGTTGGCCCAAAATTCCAAACTGGTGCGCGGAGAGTTCACCGACACCGCCGACGGAACCGGCGAACAATGGTGTGACGCAGAGGTTTTACGGATCCTGCGGCGGCGCTCCCTGGCTGCGTTGCGCGCTCAGGTGGAGCCGGTCAGTACAGCCGCTTTTGCGCGTTTCCTGCCGGCCTGGCAGCACCTCGGAAGCGCCGTCGGCGCAGGAGGCATCGACGGCCTGGCAACCGTCATCGAGCAACTCGCGGGCGTGCCGGTACCCGCCTCAGCGGTCGAGCCACTGATCTTCAGCCCGCGAATCCGCGGCTATCAGCCGGCGATGCTCGACGAACTGCTCGCCACCGGGGAGATCGTCTGGTCGGGGGCGGGGTCGATCTCGGGTAGCGACGGCTGGGTGGTGTTCCACACCGCCGACACCGCGCCGCTGACGCTGGCGGCGCCGACCGAACTCGATCTGACCGACGCGCACCTGGCGATCCTTGACGTCCTCGGCCGCCCCGGTGAGTCGCGAGGCGCGTTCTTCTTCCGCCAGTTCGCCGAAAGCGGACGCGACGAGACGTTCATCCCCGCGCTGTGGGATCTGGTGTGGGGCGGCTGGCTCAGCGGCGATACTTTCGCGCCGGTGCGGGCCCTGCTGACCGGCGGCCGCAAACCAGGCACCCGCCGTTCCGCCGCCCCGGCGCACCGGCACCGACGCGCTCCCCGCCTGAGCCGCTATTCGGTGGCCCACGCCCAGACCCGGCAGGTCGATTCGACCGTGGCCGGCCGGTGGTCGGCGCTGCCGGCCCACGAGCCCACGTCCACCCTGCGGGCGCATTTCACCGCCGAACTGTTGATGAACCGATACGGGGTGCTGACCAAGGCCGCGGTGGCCAACGAGAAGGTACCCGGCGGATTCGCGATGCTGTACAAGGTCCTGACCACACTTGAGGAAGCCGGGCGGTGTCAGCGCGGGTACTTCGTCGAGTCCCTCGGCGGCGCCCAGTTCGCGGTCGCCGCCACGGTGGACCGGCTGCGCGGCTACGCCGACCCGGTCGACGCCGACCACCGGGACTACGACGCCGTGGTACTGGCCGCGGCCGATCCGGCCAATCCCTATGGGGCGGCGCTGGCTTGGCCGGTTAGTGCCGGCGGGCACCGCCCGGGCCGAAAGGCCGGCGCGCTGGTCGCGCTGGTCGACGGCGAACTGGTTTGGTTCTGCGAACGCGGGGGCCGCTCGCTGCTCAACTTCAGCTCCGATCGCGACGCGCAACGGGCAGCCGGCGACGCACTGGCCGAACTGGTCCGCAGTGGTCGCCTCAACGGCCTGCTGGTGGAGAGGCTGGATGGCGCGCCGATACTGGAGGCCGCCACCGAGGGCGCACCGCGCGACACCGTGGAGGCACTCCTGGACGCCGGTTTCACCCGCACTCCACGGGGGTTGCGGCGGCGATGAGCGCGCTAACCAGGAGCTTCTGGTTCGCCCTGTTCTGCTGGGCCGCCACCATCCTGTGGCTGTCGTCGCTGCCGCCGCAGGAGCTTCCCGACGCAGCGTTCCTCGCCTGGGACAAGATCAACCACGTCCTGGCCTACGCCCTCGGCGGCTGGCTGGCCGCCAGCGCACTGCGACTGTCGCGGCCGTCGGCGTCCGCGGTGAGTCGAATCATCGGAGCGGTCATCCTGATCGCGGTCTTCGGTGTCCTCGACGAGGCATTCCAGACCAGCACTCCGGGCCGTACCGGTGGCAGTCTCAGCGACTGGGTTGCCGACGTCTTCGGAGCCGTCGTCGGCGCCCTGGCGAGCGTTCCGACCCATCGCCTGTTCGCGGGCCGATAGCTGCGATGCCCGAGGGAGACACGGTCTTTCGTACCGCCGCATCGCTGCGCGAGGCGCTGGTCGGCAAGACTCTCACGCGCTGCGATATCCGGGTGCCCCGATATGCGACCGTCGATCTCAGTGGACACGTGGTGGACGAGGTGCTCAGCCGCGGCAAGCACCTATTCATCCGGGTCGGCCCGGCCAGCATCCACTCACATCTGAAGATGGACGGCAGTTGGCGCATCGCGCCGCGCGGCGTCCCCGCCCACAAGATCCGGATCCTGCTTCGGGCGGGCAATCACACCGCGGCCGGAATCGACCTGGGAGTGCTGGAAGTCCTCGACCGCGCCCACGATCAGGACGCGGTGGCCCACCTCGGGCCGGACCTGCTGGGTGAGGACTGGGATCCGCACGTGGCGGCGACGAACCTGGTCGCCGACCCGGATCGTCCGATTGCCGCCGCCCTGATGGATCAGCGCGTCATGGCCGGGGTCGGAAACGTCTACGCCAACGAATTGTGTTTCCTCTTCGGCCGACGTCCCCTCAGCACGGTCGCGACCCTGTCGGATCCGTCACGGGTGGTGATCCGAGCCCAGGAGATGCTGTGGGCCAATCGCTTACGCCCAGATCGAACCACCACCGGCAACAGCCGATCCGGACAACAGCTGTGGGTCTACGGCCGAGCCGGGCAACCGTGCCGGCGGTGTGGCAGCCGCATCGCCCGCGCCCAGCCCGGCAGCGGCGCGGAGGACCGGATCAGCTACTGGTGCCCGTCGTGCCAGTGCTGAGCATCGCCTCGGCCACGGCCTGATCCAAACTGTTAATGGTCGCGCGGTCCAGCCGAACTTCGATGACGGTGTCGGCCCGTTCCAGGGTCGACTCCACCGAGGCGCGGCCGTTCCGGTAGACCACCGAGACGATGACCGCGGTGCCGGCCTCGAGTGCCTCACCGATCTCCTGGCGCAGGCCCGAGCGCAGTTCGTGCTCGGCGAAGGAAGCCACCAGTCCCCCGACGGTGGCACCGACCAGAACCGCCAGACCCAGGGGTGGGGCGAACAATCCGAACAGCAGACCGACGCCGGCACCCATTCCGGCTCCCATCCGGCCATGCCGGTTGGCGGCCTCCACCACCTCGGGGTGACCATCGGCGTTCTTGGTGACGAGGGCCGCGCCACGTAGTTCCAGTCCATGCTTGAGTCGACGCTCCAGATCGCCGAAATCGGCGCGGGCCGAGTCCAGATTCCCGTACGTCGCAACCAGAACCAATTCGTGATCGTCGTCCATACCGCAATCCTGACCGCGGCCGCCCGCCCGCGGGTAGGGACCGAAGTCCTTTAGCTTGCGGCGGTTGCGCCGACCCTTTCCCGCAGGAACGGCAGGATCTGATCGGCCACCGCGTCGGTGCTCTCCAGCCAGCACCAGTGGCCGAGGCCACGCAAAATGCGGATATCCGCCCGCGGGAAGACCGCGACCTGCCGATGGGCCAGCTCGGCGGGGATGTATGCGTCGGCGTCACCGAAGACCACCAGACCATCGAAGTCGTGCTGGTGCAGGCGGACCGCGAGTTGCTCCATGTCCCCCGGTCGGGTGGCCCGGTACAGCCTCAGCACCGCGCGCCGGGTCTTCTCCGGCATCAGATGGGCCACGATGGTGTCCACCCACCGCGCGGACAGGCCCGGGTTCTCCCGGGCCAGCATCCTGGTGGCTACGCCGGGTGTGATCGCGCGCATGGACACCTCGCCCAGTACCGGCGTTCGCCAGACCCGTGCCATCCGGTGCCACCGGTAGTCCAGCAGCACCCCGGTGTTGACGAAAGTGATGCTGGCGACCTGATCGGGGTGATCGGCAGCCCACGCCGCCGCGAACGGGCCGCCGAAGTCGTGGGCGATGAGGTGTACCCGGTGTAGGCCGAGTTGGCGGATGACACCGTCGAGGAACCGCGCGTAGCTGTAGATCGTGTAATCCCGATCCGGGCGCGCATCCGCCGCACCGAAGCCCGGCAGGTCGGGGGCGACGACCGCAGCCAACGGTGCCACCCGAGTCATCAGTGGCATCCAGTCCGAGCCGCAATCGGGGTTACCGTGCACGAACACCACAGCCTCGTCGGCCGTACCGGGCCGAGGGGATCCGCCCACCAGTACCGAGGTGGCGATGCCGTCAACGGTGAGCCGTCGTGTCTCGATCATGAGCGCGAGCTTACGAAGCATCGCCGCGCACCGGTGATCGGGTCGTCGAATTCGAGGCGGTGTGCGATCAGGTGAAGGGGCGCGGTGAAGTCGCCCGGATCGACGTCGATGATGTTCGGGTAGAGCGGGTCATTGTCGATCCCAACGCCCAGGGCCGCCATGTGCAGCCGCAACTGATGGGTCCGTCCGGTTCGCGGTGTCAGTCGGTAGCGACCCGCGCCCAACGGCTCGATGCGGGTCTCGGCATTCGGCTCGCCCGGCTCAATGCGTGCCTGCAGGATGCCGCGCTGCTTGACTATCCTGTTCAAAATCACCAGTGGCGCAACCAAATCCGGACTGACCGATGACACCGCCAGGTATGTCTTCGTCACCTCACCGCGGGCGAACAAATTTTGATATGCACCGCGTACCGCACGGCGGGCGGTGAACATCAACACCCCCGCGGTGAGGCGGTCCAGGCGGTGCGCCGGGCTCAGTTCGCTCAATCCGAGGTCGCGACGCAGCCGCACCAGCGCGGTCTGGACGACGTGGGCACCGCGGGGCATCGTCGCGAGAAAGTGCGGCTTGTCGACCACGACGATGTTGTCGTCGCGATAGAGCACCGGGATGGGGAACGGGACCACCTCCTCATCGGGAAGGTCGCGATAGAGAAAGACGTGCGCCCCCGGCGCGAGGACGGTGGTGGCATCCACCACGGCACCATCGCGATCGACGACCTCGCCGTTGAGCACCTTGGCCCCGGATCCGAAGCGCCGACTGAACTCCGCGAGCACGTTGCCGCCGTGCAGACGCAACCGGGCGGGTCCCAGTCCGTCGCGGACCGGCAGTGGTCCCAGTCCGTCGCGGACCGGCAGTGGTGCCGGGCCGCTCCCCCGCCTCATGTCAGGGGCACCGGCTCGAGGATCTCGGATCGGGCCTCCGGTGCGGCGATCCGCAGGGCGTCCGCCGAGGTGTCGTCGGGCTGTGCCTGGGAGCGCACCTCGGCCTCGACCCGGGCGGCGTAGGTGGAAACCTCGCGGTCGACGTCGTCGGGCCCCCAGCCCAGGATGGGCGCGACCACCTCGGCGACCTCGCGCGCGCAGTCCACGCCGCGGTGCGGGTACTCGATCGAGATGCGCATCCGTCGGGCAAGGATGTCCTCCAGGTGCAGAGCACCCTCCGCGACGGCCGCGTAGGCCGCCTCGACGCGCAGGTACACCGGGGCCTGCGCGATCGGCTCCAGCAGATCGGGGCGATCGGCGGCCAGTGCGAGCACATCGGTGATCAGCGAGCCGTACCGATCCAGCAGATGCCGGACCCGATAGGGGTGCAGGCCGTACTCCGCACCCACGTGCTCGGTCTGGTTGACCAGCGCGAAGTATCCGTCGGCACCGACCAGGGGGACCTTTTCGGTGATCGAGGGCGCCACCCGCGACGGTACGAACTCCGCCGCCGCATCGACCGCGTCGGCACCCATTACGCGGTAGGTCGTGTACTTCCCGCCGGCGATGGCGACCAGGCCCGGAGTCGGCGAGGCCACGGCGTGTTCGCGGGACAGCTTGGAGGTCTCCTCGCTCTCCCCGGCCAGCAGTGGGCGAAGCCCGGCGTAGACCCCGTCGATGTCGTCGTGGGTCAGCGGGGTGGCCAGCGCGGCATTGACGTGGTCGAGGATGTAGTCGATGTCGGCCTTGGTGGCGGCCGGGTGCGCGAGATCCAGATCCCAGTCCGTGTCGGTGGTGCCGATGATCCAGTGCGTCCCCCACGGGATGACGAACAACACCGACTTCTCGGTGCGCAGGATGATCGCCACCTCGCTGACGATCCGGTCGCGGGGCACCACGATGTGAACGCCCTTGGAGGCCCGGACCCGAAATCGGCCGCGCTGGCGGGACAGCGCCTGGATCTCGTCGGTCCACACCCCGGTGGCGTTGATGACCACATGCCCGCGGACCTCGGCCACCGCCCCGTCCTCGGAGTCACGCACCGACACCCCGACCACCCGATCACCCTCGGTGAGAAGCGAGACCACCTGGGTCGAGGTGCGCACCACCGCCCCGTAGTGCGCCGCGGTCCGGGCCACCATCATGGTGTGCCGCGCGTCGTCGACCACGGTGTCGTAGTAGCGGATACCGCCGATCAGCGAGCCGCGCTTGAGTCCCGGAGCCAGCCGCAGCGCGCCGGCTCTGGTCAGATGCTTTTGCGCCGGAACGGATTTCGAGCCGCCCAGCTGGTCGTAGAGGAAGATACCGGCAGCGACGTACGGTCGTTCCCAGACCCGGTTGGTCAGCGGAAACAGGAACGGCAGCGGCTTGACCAGATGCGGCGCCAGCGTGGTCAGCGAGAGTTCGCGCTCATGCAGAGCCTCGCGCACCAGGCCGAACTCCAGTTGCTCCAGGTAGCGCAGGCCACCGTGGAACAACTTCGAACTGCGACTGGAGGTGCCCGAGGCGAAGTCGCGGGCCTCGACCAATGCCACCCGCAGGCCGCGGGTCGCGGCGTCCAGCGCCGCGCCGGCGCCCACCACGCCGCCACCGATCACCACCACGTCGAACTGTTCGGTGCGCAGCCGCTCCCAGGCCTCCGCCCGCTGGGCCGGTCCGAGGTTCATGGACACAGGCTAGTCCAGATCGTCGTGGGCCATCAGACGTCGGGCCGCCTCGACGATCGAACCCGTCAGCGACGGATAGACCGAGAGGGTCTGCGCCAGATCGGTGACCGAGATCCGGTTCTGCACGGCCAGGGCGATCGGCAGGATCAACTCCGAGGCGATCGGTGCCACCACCACCCCGCCGATCACCACGCCGGTGGCGGGGCGGCAGAAGATTTTGACGAAGCCGCGGCGCAGCAGCGACATCTTCGCGCGGGCATTGGTGGTCAGCGGAAGCATCATCGTGCGGGCCTGCACCGAGCCGTTGTCGATCGCCGTCTGGGGCACGCCGACCGCGGCGATCTCGGGCCGGGTGAAGGTCGCCGAGGCCACGGTGCGCAGCCGGATCGGTGCCACGCCCTCACCGAGGGCGTGATACATCGCGATGCGGCCCTGCATCGCCGCGACCGAGGCCAACGGCAGCAGGCCGGTGCAGTCCCCGGCGGCGTAGATCCCCGCCGCCGTGGTCCGCGACACCCGATCCACTGGGATGTGACCGCTGCCGGTCAGTGTGATGCCAGCCCGTTCGGTGCCCAGGTGCGCGGTGTTGGGCACCGAGCCGACGGTCATCAGGGCGTGGCTGCCCTCGACGGTGCGCCCGTCGGCCATCGTCACCCGCACCCCGGTGCCGGTGCGCACCACCGACTCGGCGCGGGCGTTCTTCACCAGCGTCACCCCGCGCTCGGCGAACACCTCCTCGAGCACCGCCGCGGCGTCGCTGTCCTCGTGCGGCAGTATCTGATCGCGGCTGGCCACCACCGTCACCCTGACACCGAGTTCGGTATAGGCGTTGCAGAACTCCGCGCCGGTGACTCCGGAGCCGACGATCACCAGGTGCTCGGGTAGCTCGGTGAGGTCATAGAGCTGGCGCCAGTTGAGAATGTGTTCGCCGTCGGGAACCGCGCCGGGCAGGACTCGCGGACGTGATCCGGTGGCGATCAGCACCACGTCAGCGGCCAGCACACCCACCCGGCCGTCGTCGGTGCTGACCCGGACCCGATGATGGGCCATCCCGGGGGTGGCGTCGATCAGTTCGGCGCGGCCGGCGATGACGGTGACCTTTTCCCGAAGCAGTTGGGCACCGATGTCGGCGGACTGCGAGCGCGCCAGGGTCTGGACCCGGTGGTTGATTTGGGTCAGCGAGATCCTGGCGTCGTCGATACCGATGTCGAATCCCAGGCCCGAGGCCCGTCGCAGTTCGGTGCGCACACCGGTCGAGGCGATGAACGTCTTGGACGGCACGCAGTCGAAGAGCACGCAGGCTCCGCCGATCCCGTCGGAGTCCACCACCGTGACCTTCGCCACATCGGAGCCCCGGCCGGCGGCCACCAGCGCAGCCTCATAACCGGCCGGGCCCCCGCCAATGATCACGATCCGCGCTGTCACGCGCTCATCTAAGCAGTTGAAGCACTACTCTTCTCCCGTGCCGATCTACGCCGCCTACGGGTCCAACATGGATCCCGAGCAGATGCTGCAGCGCGCACCTCACTCCCCGATGGCCGGCACCGGCTGGCTGCACGGCTGGCGGTTGACTTTCGGCGGGGAGGACATCGGCTGGGAGGGGGCGCTGGCAACCCTCGTCGAGGATGAGACGTCCCGCGTGTTCGTCGTGCTCTACGACGTCACCGCCGCCGACGAGGACAACATGGACCGGTGGGAGGGTTCGGAGTTGGGGTTGCACAGCAAGATCCGCTGCCGCATCGACCGCGAAACCTCCGACACGTCCGTCGAACCCGTGCTGGCCTGGCTCTACGTGGTCGACGCCTGGGAGGGCGGTATGCCCTCGGCCCGCTACCTCGGTGTGATGGCTGATGCGGCGGAGGTGGCCGGGGCCCCGGCGGACTACGTCCACCACATCCGCACCCGGCCGGCCCGCAACATCGGCCCGGGCCCGAACGCCTAGCCCGGCATCGGCCCGGGCCCGAACGCCTAGCCCGGCATCGGCCCGGGCCCGAACGCCTAGCCCGGCACCGCGCCCCGGGCTCGGGTGAATTCCCAGGCATCGGAAACGATCTCGTCGAGACCGCTGCGGCCCGGACGCCAGCCGAGTTCTGCGGTGGCTTTCTCGCTGGAGGCGATCAGAACGGCCGGATCCCCTGCGCGCCGGGCGACGTCCCGCGCGGCAATCGGCCGACCGGTCACCTCCCGGCAGCAGGCGATCACCTCCCGCACGCTGAACCCGGTGCCGTTGCCCAGGTTGTAGATCCGGTGCGCGGAGGCCTGGCAACTCTGCAGCGCCAACAGGTGCGCGTCGGCGAGATCGCGGACGTGAATGTAGTCCCGGACCGCGGTGCCGTCGGGGGTGGGCCAGTCGTTGCCGAACACCAGGATCTCATCGCGCTGTCCGGCCGCGACGCCGAGGACCAACGGGATCAGGTGCGTCTCGACGGCGTGGCGTTCGCCAAGCCCGCCGTAGGCCCCGGCGACGTTGAAGTAGCGCAGGCTCGTCGCCCCCAGACCGTGAGCGGCGGCGTAGGACGTGATCGCGTGGTCGATCGCCAGTTTCGTGGCGCCGTAGGCATTGGTCGGCCGGGTGGGTGCATCCTCGGTGATCGGCACCGACTCCGGGTCGCCGTAGGTTGCCGCCGTCGAGGAGAACACCAGCCGTGGGGTGCCGGCCTCGCGCATCACCTCGAGCAGTTCCAGGGTCTTGACCACATTGGCGTACCAGTACCGCTCGGGAGCCTGGACCGACTCCCCCACAAGGGACTTCGCCGCGAAGTGCAGCACCCCGTCGAACGACCCGCCGGGCAGTAGCCGACGCGCCGCAGCGATCATGTCGCCATCGAGGAACTGTGCGCCCGGCGCTACCGCGTCGGCGTTCCCGGTCGAGAGGTCATCGACGATCACCACCTCGTGGCCCTGTTCGATCAGCGCCATCGCGCACACGCTGCCGACGTAACCGGCCCCACCGGTGACCAGCAGCTTCACTCGAACGCCGCCGATTGCTCGATGACGTTCACCAGCACCCGGACACCGACGGCCAGTGCGCGCTCGTCGATGTCGAAATCCGGCTGGTGCAGGTCGCGCTGTGGACCCTGCCCGCTCCACACGCCCAGGCGGGCCATCGCGCCGGGCACTTCCTCGAGGTACCACGAGAAGTCCTCACCGCCGCCGGACTGCTGGGCCTCGACCAGCATCTCCGGGCCGACGGCTTCGATGGCGTGGGTCATGATCTGGGTACAACGTTCGTCGTTGACCACCGGGGGTACACCGCGGTGGTATGCCAGCGAGTGCCCAATTCCCAACGGCGCCAGCAGGCCCGAAACCGTTTCGCGGACAACGCTTTCCATCTCAATCCAAGTCTGACGGCTTGCCGTGCGAACGGTGCCGGACAGCGTGCCGGTCTGCGGTATCGCATTCGGTGCCGACCCGGCGTTGACCGCGCCCCACACCATCACGGTGGCGTGCCGCGGGTCCAGGCGTCTCGACAACACGCCGGGCAGTCCGGTGATCAGCGTCCCCATGCCGTAGACCAGATCTGTGGTCAGGTGCGGCCGCGACGTATGCCCGCCCGGGGAGCGCAAGCTGATCTCGACGAAGTCGGCCGCCGAGGTGATCGGGCCGGCGGTGATCGCGATGTTGCCAGCCGCCAGGTGCGGGTCGCAGTGCAAGGCGAAGATGCGCGAAACTCCCATCAGCGCGCCGGCCGCGATCGCGTCGAGGGCTCCGCCGGGCATCAACTCCTCCGCGGACTGAAAGATCAACCGGACCCCGACGGGCAGTTGAGGCACGGACGCCAATGCTGTGGCGGCGCCGAGCAGCATCGCGGTGTGGGCGTCATGGCCGCAGGCGTGTGCCACACCGGGCGTCGCCGAGGTAAACGGCAACCCGGTTCGTTCGGCCATCGGCAGCGCGTCGATGTCGGCGCGCAACGCGATGCGGGGTCCGTACTCGGGGCCGAAGTCGCACACCAGGCCCGCGCCACCGGGCAGGGCCTTCGGGTTCAGACCCGCCTCCACCAGGCGGTCGGCGACGAACTGCGTGGTGGCGAACTCCTGGCGACCCAACTCGGGGTGGCGGTGAATATGACGGCGCCAGGCAACGAGATCGTCGTAGTGCGCGGCCAGCCACGACTCGGCGGTGTCGGCCAACGGCATCGGGTCAGTATCGCAGGCGCCGGTTAGGCTACGTCACCGTGAGTCCAGACGCCCGACAAGCGGCCGCGGAGGTTGCCGAGCGCACCGGAGTCGACCGCCACGACGTCGCCGTCGTCCTCGGATCGGGCTGGGGTCCGGCGGTGGATGCGCTCGGAACCCCCACGGCCGCGATCGAGATGTCGGATCTGACCGGATTCCACGCCCCGGGTGCCGACGGACATCTCGGCCAGGTGCTCTCCGTACCGGTCGGTGATCTCCGGGTTCTGGTGTTCCTCGGCCGCATCCACGCCTACGAAGGCCACGACCTCAGCCGGGTCGTCCACCCGGTGCGTACCGCCTGCGCCGCCGGCGCGAACATCGTCGTGCTGACCAACGCCGCCGGGGGTCTGGACCCCGAATACCGGGTCGGGCAGCCGGTGCTGATCAGTGACCACCTCAATCTGACTGCCCGCTCCCCGATGGTCGGACCGGTATTCGTCGACCTGGTCGACGCCTACTCGCCGAGGCTGCGCGAGCTGGCCCTGCAGGCCGACTCCTCGCTGTGCGAGGGCGTCTATGCGGCCATGCCCGGCCCGCACTACGAGACCCCGGCCGAGATACGGATGTTGCGCACCCTGGGTGCGGACCTGGTCGGGATGTCGACCGTGCACGAGACCATCGCGGCACGGGCCGCCGGCGCGGAGGTGCTCGGGGTGTCGCTGGTCACCAATCTGGCGGCCGGGATGACGTCGGAACCGGTGCGCCACGACGACGTGCTGGCAGCCGGTCGGCGCTCGGCCGCCCGGCTGGGCACGTTGCTGTCAGCGGTATTGGCCGCACTGTAGTTTCCCCGGCTACCGCGCCAGGTTTCCCCGGCTACCGCGGCCCGAACTGGCGGTCCCCGGCATCGCCGAGGCCCGGAACGATGTAGGCGACGTCGTTGAGGCCCTCGTCGATGGCGGCGGTGAACAACCGGGCCTGCGGAGCCACCCGCCCCAGTACGGCCACTCCCTCAGGTGCGCACACCACACACAGCACCGTGATGTCGACCGCGCCCCGGGCCTTGAGCAGTTCGATCGTGTGGGCCATCGAACCCCCGGTCGCCAGCATCGGGTCGAGCACCATGACCGGCTGGGTGGCCAGATCCGCCGGCAGCGACTCGAGGTAGGGATGCGGCTGATGGGTGCTCTCGTCGCGGGCGACGCCGACGAAACCCACCTGGGCCTCCGGGATCAGCGCATGGGCCTGATCCACCATGCCCAGTCCCGCCCGCAGCACGGGCACCAGCAGCGGCGGAGTGGCCAGCCGACTTCCGACGGTGGCGGCCAGCGGAGTACGCACGGCAATCTGCTCGCTCGGCGCATCCCGGGTGGCTTCGTACACCAGCATCAGGGTCAAGTCGCGCAGCGCGGCGCGAAAAGCGGCGTTGTCGGTGCGTTCATCGCGCAGGGTACTCAGCCTGGCCGCGGCCAGTGGGTGGTCGACAACACGCACGTCCATCCTCGAACTGTAGGTCGTTAGGCTGTGCGGCATGGCAGCTGAGCTCATTCCGATCCGTCTCGGCATCACCGCTGGTGATCTGTACACGTTGTGGGCGCCCCGCTGGCGCGACTCCGGCGACGAATGGGAGGGATTTCTCGGTCGGGACGAGAACATCTTCGCGTTCGAGTCGGTCGCCGACCTGGCGGCCTTCGTGCGCACCGACTCCGACAACGATCTGAGCGATCATCCGGCGTGGGAGCCATTGACCCGGGCGAATGCCCACCGGCTGCAACCGGCCGAAGACCGCCACGCCGACCTGATCGCCGTGGAGGAGCAACTGGCCGAAAAACCCACCGAGGCCTCGGTGGAGGCGCTGGCCAACACCCTGGCCGTCGTCTCCTCGCTTGGTTCGGTGTGCGAACTGCCGACGGTGACCCGGTTCTTCAACGGCAACCCGAACCTGGGCCTGGTGACCGGCGGTGTCGAGCAGTTCACCGGACGCGCGGGCCGCAAGCGCTGGGAGACGGTCGGCGAAATCGTCGTGCGCGGGTGGGACGGCGTGCTGTCGGCGATCGATGAGATCGTGACCACCCCCGAGGTCGACGAAAGCGCCGCGGCGGCGGCCACCGCGGAACTGGCCGAACCATTCGAGTACGACGATGACTTCGACGCCCTGTCCGCCGACGGCGACGATGACGACGACGAGGGCGGCGGCGCCATCGCGGGAATCGGTGCGCTTGCCGCGACGTCGGTGGCCGCATCCAAGGGCATCGTCCTCGGCGGCGACGCGCGCTTCTGGGAGAACGTCGGCATCGACCCCGTCCGGGTGATGACCAACGGGGGCACGTTCTTCACCCTGCGCTGTTATTTCGACGACCGGCCACGATTCCTGGGTCGCAACGGCCGAATCAGCGTGTTCGGATCGGAGCGGGCGCTGGCGCGGTACCTGGCCGACGAGCATGACCACGACCTGGCCGACCTGAGCACCTACGACGACATCCGGACCGCGGCGACCGACGGATCGCTGCGGGTGGACGTCACCGAGGACAACGTCTACGTGCTCAACGGCCTCGCCGACGACATCGCCGACGGACCTGACGCGCTCGATCGCGACCAGCTGGCGCTGGCTCTTGAATTCGTCCGCGATGTCGGAGACTACTCCGAAGACAATGCCGTCGACGAGTTACTCGCCGACGACACCGCGCTCGGCACGCTGATCAACCACGTCCTGGCACCGGATTCCGTCGCCCGCCCCGCCCCGCCCTACGTCACCGCGGCGCAGGAATGGGAGGAGTTGGAGGGATTCGTTGAGTCACGCCTTCGACGCGAATGACGCTGAAGGGCCCGTCAGCGGAACTGGGTCGTCGGGGTGATGTTCCCCCGCACGCCCAGAGCCCGCGCCCGGGTGAGCAACTCCTGATACTGCTCGGGTGAGATGTTCTTGTCGCGGGTCAGGATGTAGCCGCTCCTACCGGAGGGATCACTGACGATCACCCAGCTGTAATCCGGTGCATAGGCCAGGATCGTGTAGTTGCCCGGCGGATTCGCCGATGGGGTGCCCCCGAAGCCCACGTTGAGCGCGGTGTTGTCGGCGTTCACCGGCACCGCAGCACCGACGATCGACGATCGTGGGCCGCGGTTGAAAAAGTAGTTGCCGGAGTTCTCTACCCGGATCGTTCCGTCAGGATTCAGCGAGTACACCGCCTTGGTGTTCACCAGGCCGATCGAGAAGAACTGCTTGACGCTGCCCTGCTCGTAGTAGGTGCCGGCGAACTGGGCCGGATCCACCGGATTCGCGGAGGGAACCACCGGGACGGGCGTCACCGGTTCGGGCAACAACCTCGGAGGTGTCGGCCGCACCCGGTTCACCCGGTTGAACCGGTTGATTGCGGCCGAGGAAGACGGGGCCGCGGGCGCCGGAAGCGCGGATGCGGCGGAGTTGACCGCAGCCACCGCCGACGCGACGCCGGCAGACGCTGCCGCCGGGACGTCGCGAACACCGGAAATCGTCGAGGCGACCGCGGCGCGTCGGGCATCACTACCGCGGCCGAGGCGGGCACCGCGGTCAGCGACCGAGGATGCCGACGGCGACGCCGCCGAAGTCGGCGCGGGGTTGGTCGAACCGGGGTCACCGGCGGTATCGGCGGCAGCCGAACCGGCGCCCAACAGCATTGCCGCTCCCATGCCGGCCAGCACCGCTGAGGAACCAACCCACATTCGCGACGAGACCATGATGGCAAACCTTTCATCGGTCAGAGCTTGGCGATCGGCGGGGCATCGTGCCTCGGGGCGACCTTCTAGCAAATCCTACACGAAATTTTGGAGCATTAATTCTGCACTACCAGACCTTAGTGAAGCTCGTCACACTTTTGTCAGCGAACTTTCAACCGGTCAGTCCGATCGGCCCAGGCAAGAAAGGCGACGCTGCCCAGGGGCACGATGGCGCCCACTGCCGCCAGCAGCCAGGCCCCGGCGCCCCAGGAATAAGCCCGACCTGCCAGGACTGCGGCGACGACGAACACCATGAAGACGATCCCGTGGGCCATCCCGAAGATCTGCACCCCGATTTCGGTACGCGGGCTGCCCACGTACTTGAAGTACATGCCGGTCAGCAGTCCGACCCAGGTGACAGCCTCGGCGAGCGCCACCAGACGAAAGCGGCCGGCCGTGCTTCCGACATCAAGTGCAGCAACCATGGACCCATTGTGCCCGGCCCGGCTCTCAGCCCACCAACACCGCGTACCTCGGCTTGATCACGTCGTCGATGATCGCGAGGCGCTCGTCGAAGTGGATGAACGCGGATTTCATTGCATTGATGGTGAACCGCTCCAAGTCGCTCCACCCGTATCCGAAGGCCTCGACCAGTCGCGCCATCTCCAGGCTCATGCTGGTGTCGCTCATCAGCCGGTTATCGGTGTTGACGGTGACCCGGAACCGCAGCCGGGCCAACAGATCGAACGGATGATCGGCGATGCTGTCCACCGCCCCGGTCTGCACGTTGGAACTCGGGCACATCTCCAGGGGAATCCGCTTGTCCCGGACGATTCCCGCCACACGTCCCAGCTCGGCACCGCCCTCGGGTGTGACGGCGATGTCCTCGACGATGCGCACCCCGTGCCCGAGGCGGTCGGCGCCACAGAACGCGATCGCCTCATGGATGGAGGGCAGCCCGAAGGCCTCGCCGGCGTGAATGGTGAAGCGGGCATTGTTGGCCCGCATGAACTCGAACGCGTCAAGATGGCGCGACGGCGGAAAGCCGGCTTCGGCGCCGGCGATGTCGAACCCGACGACACCCGCGTCGCGGTGCCGGATCGCCAATTCGGCGATCGCCCGTGACCGTGCGGCATGGCGCATCGCCGTCACCAGGCACCGCACCACAATCGTCCGGCCGGTGCTCGCCGCGGCCTTCTCCCCGTCGGAGAATCCGGACAGCACCGCCGCTACCACCTCGTCCAGCGACAGCCCGCCCTCGGTGTGCAACTCGGGCGCGAACCGCACCTCCGCGTAGACGACGTTGTCGGCGGCGAGGTCGACCACGCACTCGAGGGCGACTCGGTGCAGGGCCGCCGCGGTCTGCATCACCGCGACGGTGTGGGCGAACGGCTCCAGATAGCGCACCAGTGAGCCACTGTGCGCCGCGGTCCGAAACCAGGTCGTCAATTCGGCCGCATCCGTGCTCGGCAGGTCCTCGTAGCCGGCCTGCGCGGCAAGTTCGATGACCGTCGCCGGCCGCAATCCGCCGTCGAGATGGTCATGCAGCAGTGCCTTGGGCGCCTGCCTGATCATCTCGAGGGTCAGCGGTGTGCTCATCGGGTCCATTGTGCGCGCATCGGATCGCGACCCGGGCCGCGGGCGGACCGGCCCTCGCAGTGAGAGCTAATGCACACTCGCCGTAATGTCCACGTCATTCCCTGGACCGTGCTGGCGGCGTTACAGTTAGTGCTACCAGAAGCACGGAGGTCGCGATGGCTATCACTGCAGTTCCCGCCACCCGGGTCAAGCCGGTGCGGCGTCGAACGCTGTACCGCGGCGATCCCGGTATGTGGTCGTGGGTCCTTCATCGCATCACCGGCGCAACAATCTTCTTCTTCCTCTTCGTCCACGTCCTGGACACCGCACTGGTGCGGGTCAGTCCGCAGGCCTACAACGAGGTGGTCGAAAGCTACAAGACCCCCATCGTCGGCCTGATGGAATTGGGCCTGGTGGCCGCGGTGCTCTATCACGCGCTCAACGGCGTCCGGGTGATCCTGGTCGACTTCTGGGCGCAGGGCCCGCGCTATCAGCGCCAGATGCTCTGGGGGGTGGCCGCGACATGGCTTGTCGTGATGGTGCCGGCCACCGTGGTCATCGGTAAGCACATGGCGGAGCGGTTCCTGTGACCGCGTCCACCGAGGGCCGTCTCGGTCCGCCCGCCCCGGTGCTGGAACGCGACCACGACCGCCCCGCCAGCCTGGACAGCCCGCGCTCGCCACGTCGGCGCACGGCCATGCCCAACTTCGAGAAATACACCTGGCTGTTCATGCGCTTCTCCGGCGTCGTATTGATCTTCCTGGTTCTGGGCCATCTCTTCATCGGGCTCATCCTGGAGAATGGCGTCTACCGCATCGACTTCAACTACGTCGCCGAGCGCTGGGCCTCGCCGTTTTGGCAGATCTGGGACCTCTCCATGCTGTGGCTGGCTCAACTGCACGGCGGTAATGGCATGCGCACGATCATCGCCGACTACTCCCGCAAGGACTCCACCCGGTTCTGGCTCAACGGGGCACTGGGCGTCTCGATGGCCCTGATCCTGGTCGTCGGCACCTACGTGCTGCTGACCTTCGACGCGAATATCGTTTAGGAGAAATACCGACATGATCACCGAACACCGCTACGACGTCCTCATCGTTGGTGCCGGCGGGGCCGGAATGCGCGCCGCGGTGGAGGCTGGCCCACGAGTGCGCACCGCCGTGCTGACCAAGCTGTATCCGACTCGCAGCCATACCGGTGCCGCCCAGGGCGGGATGTGCGCGGCCCTGGCCAACGTCGAAGAGGACAACTGGGAGTGGCATACCTTCGACACCGTGAAGGGTGGGGACTACCTCGCCGATCAGGACGCGGTCGAGATCATGTGCAAGGAAGCCATCGACGCGGTGCTGGATCTCGAAAAAATGGGTATGCCTTTCAACCGCACCCCGGAGGGCCGCATCGATCAGCGTCGGTTCGGCGGCCACACCCGCGATCACGGCAAAGCCCCGGTGCGGCGGGCCTGCTACGCCGCCGACCGGACCGGTCACATGATCCTGCAGACGCTCTATCAAAACTGCGTCAAGCACGACGTGGAGTTCTTCAACGAGTTCTACGCCCTGGATCTGGTTCTGACCGAGACGCCTCGCGGGCCGGTGGCCACCGGTGTGGTCGCCTACGAGCTAGCCACCGGCGACATACATGTCTTTCACGCCAAGGCCATCGTGCTCGCCACCGGCGGATCGGGCCGGATGTTCAAGACTACCTCCAACGCCCACACGCTGACCGGCGACGGCTTGGGCATCGTGTTTCGCAAAGGACTTCCGTTGGAGGACATGGAATTTCACCAGTTCCATCCGACTGGCCTGGCGGGCCTGGGCATCCTGATCTCTGAGGCGGTCCGCGGCGAGGGCGGCCGTCTGCTCAATGGAGAGGGTGAGCGCTTCATGGAGCGCTACGCGCCGACGATCGTCGATTTGGCGCCGCGGGACATCGTGGCGCGTTCGATGGTCCTCGAGGTACTCGAGGGCCGCGGCGCCGGACCACACAAGGACTACGTCTACATCGACGTTCGCCACCTGGGAGCCGATGTACTGGAGGCCAAACTCCCCGACATCACCGAGTTCGCCCGCACCTACCTCGGAGTTGATCCCGTCACCGAACTGGTGCCGGTCTACCCGACGTGCCACTACCTGATGGGCGGCATTCCGACCACGGTGATCGGGGAGGTGTTGCGCGACAACACCAACGTCGTGCCCGGTCTGTACGCCGCCGGGGAGTGCGCGTGCGTTTCGGTGCACGGTGCCAACCGGTTGGGCACCAACTCGCTGCTGGACATCAACGTGTTCGGTAGGCGCGCCGGTCTCGCCGCCGCCTACTACGCGGCCGGAAACCCTCACGTCGAACTGCCACCGGATCCGGCCGCGATGGTCGGTGACTGGGTGGCCGCCATCCTCTCCGAGCACGGCAATGAACGGGTCGCTGATATCCGCGCCGACCTGCAGCAGTCGATGGACAACAACGCCGCGGTGTTCCGCACCGAGGAGACCCTCAAGCAGGCCATGACCGACATCCACGGTCTCAAGGAGCGCTACTCGCGGATCACGGTGCACGACAAGGGCAAGCGCTACAACAGCGACCTGCTGGAGGCCATCGAGCTGGGGTTCCTGCTCGAACTCGCGGAGGTCACCGTGGCCAGTGCGCTCAATCGCAAGGAAACCCGCGGCGGGCATGCCCGCGAGGACTACCCCAACCGGGACGACACCAACTACATGCGGCACACCATGGCTTACAAGGAGGGTCGCGACCTACTCAGCGACATCCGCCTCGACTACAAGCCGGTGGTACAAACCCGCTACGAACCGATGGAACGGAAGTACTGATGGGCGCGTTCGGAGAGGATGAT
>Ga0210003_1001179_pt1 | contig 23079 bp, 16 predicted proteins | sample LantaG_FD_182804 | JGI IMG/M metagenome (GOLD analysis project Ga0210003, IMG submission 182804) | Deep subsurface microbial communities from Baltic Sea to uncover new lineages of life (NeLLi) - Landsort_02402 metaG (SPAdes) (version 2) | ecosystem: Environmental > Aquatic > Marine > Oceanic >... | reverse complement strand
CTGCTGCGCAAACTCATCGTCCGTGCCGCTGGTGCCGTCGTTGTCCGTGCCGCTGTTTGGCAGCAGCGACCTCGAAGAGACGCGACCGAGAGCAGGAGGAGCAGGAGCGTTGTTGTTGTTGCCGTCGCCGCCGCCGTTGGTCGATCCTTCGCCACCTCCACCACCGCCTCCTTCTTCGGCTTCGCGAAACGCTTCTTCCTCTGCCGCCGCGGCCTCCTCTTCGGCCAGGACCTCCAAGACGTCGACGCCGTCTCCAAACTCCTCCGGCGGCTCCGGGCTCACGGTCATCTCTCGCCCCGGGGGCACGACGAAGTGCAAGGCGTCTCCGCCCTCGTTGGCGGCGAGAGAGTGCCTCCGGGAACCGGGGAGAGAGAGAGCGATGACGCCGTCGTCGAGGTCGTCGCTCACCCCTCCTAACGCCGCCGCCGCCGCCGCCGCCTCCTCCATGATCTGCTCGAACTCGAGTAGCTCCCCGAAATCGTGCGGCGCGTCCCCGAGAAAGGCGCACCAGTTTCTCGACCGAGCCAGCGACAAAAAGGCCTGCAGCAACAGACCCGCCAGAACGATCCCTCCGGTCCAAGCGACCATCGTCCAGTTCTGCTCGACAAAGGGCAGGGCCAGGAGCACGGCCAGCAGCGCCGTGGCCGGTGCCAGCATCAGCACGCACCCGAAAGTCGAAAGCGGAACCTTGAAGGGCCTCTTGAGGTGAGGCGCCCTGACCCTGAGGGCGATGAAGGCCGCGAACTCCAGCAGCTGCGCCAGGCAATAGACTGCATTCAACAGGTCGACGATCTGCAGAAAACTCAGAGGGACCAGAAGCAGGATGCCCGTGCTTGACAGGGCGATAGCTAATCCGGGCGTGCCCCTCCTCGACCTCCCAGCCAGTCTGGCAGGTAAGAACCCGCGCTGGGCCATTCCTAATAAGAGAAAGGCGTCGGAGCTCATCTCGGCCTCAAACTGCCCCGCGGCCGAGACGGCGGCGGCGGCGACCACCCACCAGGCGAGCCAGGGGCCACCAACCCTCCTCGCGACGGCAGCGAAGTAGCCCAGCGACCACCCGCCGTCGACGTCCGGTAAGACTCCGACACCGGCCAGCAGAGGGAGCAGGTACATCGCGACGACCAGCAGCACGGCGACGGCCAGAGCTCTCGGCAGGGTCTTTCCCGGTTCGGCCACCTCTCCTGCGAGAGTCGAGACCGAGTCCCAGTAATTCAAATTCCAGAACATGACATTAATAAAGGAGCCCCACTTGATGGTGTCAGGGTCGATGATGCTCCAGTTGCGGGTTTGAATGTTGGGGCCAGCGAGGGCGACGAGCGCGATAAAGGGCGCGACGATGAAGGCCGTCGCGCCGACGGCGGCGCCTCCGACGACGTCGAGGCCCAAGTAATTGACTGCCGCTCCACATAAGGCCAGGCCCGCCGTCAGCGCCCTCCGCTCCCAGCTGCCTTCGCGGAGGACCGTGGGGATCTGATCCTCCGTTTTCCCACCGGAGGCAAAGGCTGCCTCGAGGTAGGAAACAAAAAGCACGGGGTAGACGGCGTTGTCGGCGACACCCGACGCCCACGACCAAAACCCTTCCTGGAAGCCCCATCGGGGGCCGAAGGCCGCGGTGACCCACGCGACGTAGCCCGCGTCTTCCGGGAAAGCAGTGGCCAGCTCTGCCGTGACCAGAGCCTCGGGCACGGACCAAAACAGCGGCAGGAGGGCAAAACCCAAAATGGCCAGCAGGGGGCCACCGGCGCCGACGGCGTCTTCGATCCCGAAAGGTCCTCCCGAGACCTCGTAGAAGATCAGCGCCGCGAGGGGGAGCAAGGAGAGCCTCCGCGCGTGCGGTGCGTGCTGATGGGAATGATGATGGTGTTGAGACTGCTGTCTGGGAGTGGGCGTGCCCGAGGCTCCCCGGACGGTGAGGGAGAGGGAGCGGGTCCTGCGCGCCGTTCTGCCCGAGCGGCCGCGGGCAAAGAGGGAGGAGCTGCTGTTTCTGCCTCCCTGCGAGGTGGTGACGAGGGGGGTCGTCGCCGAGCCCGGAACGCTGCTATCGTCGTCGTCGCCGTCGAGGGATGCTTCTCCTCCTCCTCCTCCTCGCAGGGGTGCTGCGAGCATCGTCGCGTCGTTGCCTGGTGTTTTGACTGGCGTGGTTAGGGGGTGGGGAGGAGGTTGAGTTTTTGAAGTCGCAAACGAAAACGGGCGGCGGCCGACGATGACGACGATGATTCTTTCTTCTCTCTCTCTCTCTCTGTCTCTCTCTCCACTTCATCAACTCACTCCTGGGCGGAGCCATCGCGGCGCTAGAGAGATTGGCGCCGTCCTCGAGCTCGAACGAAGCGACGCGCGGGGCTCCTGAGCCTGCTACGGGAGCAGAGCCGGAAGAAGAAGAACGGGGAACAGGAGATGCAATCGTCGTCGTCGGCAATGCCGCCGATGAAGAGTCGCCACCTGTCCCTGCCGCCTCTCCTCCTTCTCCTCCTTGACCTCCTCCTCCTCCTCCTCCTCGGGATGGAGGCTTGGGAGGCACGGCTGCGAGAGGGTCAGCTGGAGGAAGAGCTCGGGAGCATCAGAGAGAAAGCGCAAGGAAGAAAGAAAGAAAAAGTTTGTCTAGTAAAACAAAAGTTCGCCCTTTTCAAGTTCGTTTTTTTTTTTTTGCGTTTTCATTTTTTTTTCCTTTTCTCTTCTCTCTCTCTCTCTCTTTCAACAAGCCTCCGCGGCCCCACGCGCCGCGCTCGCCGCGGCGGACGCAGCAGCGGCCTGGCCCGCCACGAGGCGCGTGAGAGCCTCGTGGACGTCCAGCCCCCTGTTATCTTCTCCTCCTCCTCCTCCGTTGCCCTTCCTGACCCACCTCAGCACCTGAGCAAACTCGGCGCTCTCCGACAGCCGCGCCTCGACCGCCGAGGCAGCAGCAGAAGCAGAGGAGGAACGAGAAGAAGAAGAAGAAGAGGAAGCATCACGCAGCGTCGTCGCGAGCCCCTTCGCGGCCGCCAGCAGCGCCTCGATCCCATCTGAGAGCTCCGACTCGGAGTTCTTCGAGCAGCACCTCTCGCGCCAGAGGGCGGCGACGAAAGCGGCGAGCGCCGCAGAGTGCGCCATGGCGAGCGCGGCGCCCGAGGTCAGCGGGCTCCCCGGGGAGAAGAGGGCGGAGCCTCCTTCTCCTTGCTCTTCTTCTTCTTGCTCTTTGATCGCTCGGGAGATGGTCTCGGTGCAGGTGGAGAAGACTTGAGTGGCGGCGGAGAGCGCAGCTGCTGCCTTTGCGTTTGCTTCAGCGCTGCCGTCGCTGCATCCTCCTCCACCGCCACCACCACCTCCTCGAGCAAGGACAGCGGAAAGGGCGTCCCCCGCGGCCCAAAGCGCGCGATCGGCGTCGACAGGCAGGTCGGAGAGGAGGAGGCGACGACGAGGAGGAGAAGAGGAGGAAGAAGCAGCAGCATCAACAGTCGCAGAAGACTTGACCAACTCCTTTTCCTCCTCCTCTTTCTCCTCCACAGCCAAAAAAGAGTCGTCATCTCCCTTCTGGAACGCCACGGCGCCGACAACACGCCCAGGCAGCCCGGCCCGCTCGCGCAGCGCCTTCGAGGCCGCCAGGCGCCACCTCCTGGCCTGTGGGATCGAGGACGAGGAGGCGGCGCCGTGCTCGGCCCACCAGGGGGGAAGGCGGAGCTTGATGGGCTTTCTCTTTTTCTTTTTCGGACCTTTTTTCCCTTTGTCGTCGCCGTCGGCGTCTTTTTCTTCGTCCTCGTCTTCTCCTTCTTCCTCCTCCCACCAGCGGCAGACGGCCAATCGGACGTCCCCGTGAGGAGGAGGGAGCCAGCGCGGCCTCGGGCTGAAATCCTCCGTGAACACCGCCGCCTTGAGCTCTGAAGAAGAAGAAGAAGAAGAAGAAGAAGAAGAAGAAGAAGAGGAAGAAGAAGAAGAAGCCGCGCCAACGGCGGCGACGTCGACAAGGGCCCTCACAGCCGCGGCGGCGACCGCCGCGGGGGCGACCTTGCCGCCACCGGGGGAAGAAGCGATCACCTCTGCCTCCACCGCCGCCGTCGCGGCGCAGACCGCTGCTATGCGCCTCTCGTGCGATTCGGAGAGGGTGGAAGCGAATTCCGCCAGCGAGAGAGCGACGCCAAAGTTGCCCGAGGAGTTTCTGCCTCCGTCTCCTCCTCCTCCTCCTCCTCCTCCTCCTCCTCCTCCACCCTGATTCGACGTCAGCGCGGCCTTCAACGCCCCTCCGATCTCCGCTTTTGCCCCAGAATGCAAGGCATCGATCCTGGCGCACAGAGCTGCAGCTCCTTTACCGTCCCCAGCGGCCAGAGAAAACGGCAAGAGCAGGTGCGAGCCCAGGGTGTCTGCAAGAATGTGCTTCAGACTCAAAGCCTCGCCGTGGCTCTGCGCCGTCGCAGCGTCGCCCAGCAGTCCGGAGACGGAGGCCGCCGCGATCCTGGCGCGGGGGTCCAGAGGGTCCAGGGAGCAGCAGGCCTCGGCGAGCAAGAAGGCGGCGGCGAAGTGGTCGCTGGCGCTGGCAGAAGAAGAGGAAGAGGAAGAGGAGGAGGAAGAAGATTTTGACTTTTTCTTCTTCTTGCGCCTCTTGCCAGCGAGGACGTGGGCTTCTACCGCGAGCAAGGCAGCGCCGATGGCGGCCTCGACGTCGATCTGCTGCTGCTCGGCTTTTCCTCCTCCTCCTGACGAAGAAGAAGAAGGAGAAGAGCTCAGCATGTCCAGGGGGACGATAGAGAGCAGGCTGCGGCGGTAGCGAGAGGCCCTTTCTTCGTTTCCGTCGTCGTCGTCGTCATCATCGTCAAAGTCGAAGCCGAGCAGCGCCACAGAAAAGTCTTCGGCAGAGACGGCAGCCGCGGCCGTGTTGGCTTGCTTCGCTGCGTCTCGCGCGCCCGAGACGGCAGCGCGAGCGACAGAGACAGCAGCAGCAGCAGCAGAATCGGAACAAGAAGAAGAAGAAGACCGCACGACCCTGAAGACGACGTGAGACGCCGCGGCGGCCGCACCCGGCGTGCCCCCTCTGCGGTCGAAGAAGGCCCTCGAGGCAGCAGAGACGGCGTCGAGGAGCTTCTCCTCCTCCGGTTCCTTCATTGCCTCCCTGCAGGCCTGAGACATGGCTCCCTTGAGGTCAGCGAAGGCGTCCGGGATCGAAACGGCGTCTTTGTCTTCGACTTCGGCGTTTTCTCCTTTCTCACCTGCTTCGCCTCCACCACCTCCACCACCTCCACCTCCACCACCTCCATCTCCTCCTCTCACCGCGCCCACCAACACCAGCTGCTGCGCCGTCAGCTCGCCGCCCTTCTTCTCCCTCTGGAGCTTGTCCACCATCGCTCGCGCGAGCTTCGCCAAACCCGCTTTCCCCATGGGCCCGACCTCCTCCTTGTCGTCGCGGGCAAACCTCGAAGCGAGCGCCGTCGCCGTCGCTGCCGCCCACGAGGCGGAGAGCTTTTCCGCCTGGCTAGCCTCGGCGCTGTTGTTCTTGAGCTTCATCAGGCGCACGGCGGCGGCCTGCAACGCCGCGTACTCCAGGCTTCCGGCAGCGGACTGGAACAGCCCCTCCTGGAGCTCCTGATCCTCCGGGAAGGCCGCGGCGGCGCTGCGCCAGGCCGGAAGGGCGTCCGAGGAGCGGCCTGCGTTGGCCAGGACGCGAGTGGCGATTCCCATGGAGTGAGCGCAGGGAGGGCTTCCGGGGGAGGACAGGGCGGCGCGGGCGAGCTGTTGAGTGGTTTTTTTTTGGGAGGGGAAGGGGCAGAAAGGTGGTGGCGGTGAGATGAAAAGAACGGGAGAGAGAAGATGAAAAGGAAAAAAGAGAAGAAGAAGAAGAAGAAGAAGAAGAAGAAGAAGAAGAAGGAAAGAGAAAACTCCAACTCTCCCTTACCTGCAGCGCCTCCCCGCCCTGGCCCGTCTGCTGGAGGCAGAAGGCCCTGATGGCCGTCAGCTGCGCGTCGCCGCGGTACTTCGCGAGCAGCGTGGCCGCGGCCTTGGCGCCCGCCTGGCGATGGTTGAAGAGGTTGAAGAAGGTTGAGGTTTGAAAGAGGTTGAAGATGAAAACAGATCGAACTCTATTCATCTTTCGCCGCGCTCTCACTCGCGCTGCCCATTTTCGATCCTTTATTGCTGAGCAGATGCCTGGAAGACATCAACGCTCTTGCTCTCGAAGATTGAAATGCTCTGAAAGCGGTCGAGAACGCGCGGAAATTGGGAAGAAACTCTCGCATCAAAAAAAGCCGTCGTCGGGCATTCAATCAGTCAAAACAATCTTACTTTGTACTTCCCCTCGCTGACCATGTCGTAAATCGCATTGACTTTCCGCTCATAGGCCGCGTACTCCATCTTGAATTGGAGAAGAGAGGAGGAGCGGGAGAGCAGAGAGAGAGGAGGGAAAGCGAGTAACGCGGCCTCGATGGCCCCCCTTTTTGACCGAGCGAGCCGAAGAAAAAATGAGGTTGCGGCGACGCTCTTGCTTTCTCTTCTTTCGCCTCTCTTTCCACCCTCGCTCCCTCGCTCTCCGCTGCTGATCAAGTGCTTCTGCTCTTGATGATGATGTTACAAATTCCCCACTTTCCGCGCTATCTCACCTCCTCCTCTTCTCCCCTCCACCTCCACCTCCGCCTCCGCTTCCTCGAGCCTTGCCCCTCGCATCCCCCCGCGCCGCCTCGTCCGCCGCCTCCAGCGCCGCGGCCTTCCTCGCCGAGTACACGCGCGTGATCCACTTTAGCACGTCGCGCTCCTCCAGGCAGGCGTCGGCGAGCTGGCGCGGAGGAGTGGAGGTCTTTGAATCGCCGTGTCCCTTCTCTCCTCCTCCCCCAGAGAGAGCGGCCTCGACCTTCTGCAAGCGGCGCACGTCGTGCTGCGTCACCAGCGTCAGACTCCTGCCCGCCCGCCCTGCCCTCGCCGTCCTCCCCACGCGGTGCACGTAGTCCGCCGGGTCGGCCGGGACGTCATAGTTGAGCACCAGGTCGACGGTGGGGATGTCGAGCCCGCGGGAGGCGACGTCGGTCGCGAGCAGCAAGGGGACGCGCGCGCCGCGGAAGGCGTCGAGCGCCGAGAGGCGCTCCCTCTGCGGGAGCGCCGAGTGGAGGGCAGCGGAGGGAATGCCCAGGTGGGCAAGCAGGCGTGTCAGGGAAGCGCATCCCTGCGTTGTGGCGCAAAAGACCAGGGCAGAGCGCGGGATAGAAGCGGAAGAGGAAGAAGCGGAAGGGTTTGAAAACAGCGACGGCGGCAGCACGGCCGAGGCCGACGACTTTTTCGTTTCGCTTCCTCCGCTTCCGCTTCCACCGCCACCAACTCCCTGGAGGATATAGACGGCGTAGACGTCTTTGACCTTGGCTGGCACGAGCGCGTACTGCTCCAGGAGCCTGTCCGCCGTCCGCAGGCCCTCGTAGGCCTGTTTGAGTTTGAGTGTTTTTTTTTGGAAAAAAAGAAAAAAGTAAGAGTCGAGGTCATCATGAAGTCATAAGTAAAAAAGTCTCAACCCTGCTAGGGTTTCTTTTCTTTTTCCCCCTTCCCTCGAAAAAACTCTTTCTCTTTCTTCTCTTTTTCCCCTCTCTCTCTCCCCTCCCACCACCACAAAACCACTCACCGTGAACACGAAGGCGTCCCTCATCACGGCCCCCTGCATCTCCAGCAGCGAAGTCGACATCGTCGCGCTGAACAGCATCGCCTGCCTCTTCCGAGGCAAGACCGAGCAGATCGCCGTCAGCGGCCCTTCGAACCGGGCAGCGCCGTCCAGCAGCCGGTCCGCCTCGTCGAGCACCAAGGCAGACACTCGAGCGAAGGCGTCTCCGACCTCAGTGTGCGTCCCGATAAGGTCGGCGAGCCTTCCCGGTGTCGCGACCACGACGTGCGGCCTCTCCTGCGCGAGGCGCGCCGCCTGCGGCCTGGCGTCGAGCCCTCCGACGACCACGCAGACCCTCGCCGGCCTCGGTCCCGAGCCCAAGGCAGCAAAGGAGTCCCCAATCTGAAAAGCCAGCTCCCTCGTCGGGGTAAGCACGAGAGAATGGACGCCGTAAGGGTCTCGAGCGAGCCTCTGCAGCAGAGGGAGCGCGAACGCCGCCGTCTTGCCCGATCCGGTCTGAGCGACACCCAGGACGTCCCTGCCTGCGAGGGCGGCAGGGATGCAGGCGGACTGGACGGGGGTGGGTCCGGTCATGCCCAGGGAGGCGCAGACGCTGTTGAGAGTGGAGTTGGTGGTGGGTGGTGGGAGGCGGGCGGAGACGACGAGGAGGTTAGAGAGAGAAAAAAAGAGGAAAGAAGAGGTCGAGAGAGAGCCGCCGTCGTTGTTTTTTCAATGCTCGACTAAAGGAAAAAAATGAAACCGAATCACGTACCGGCACAGCCAATCCGACAGGCCCAGCGACTTGAAAGTCACGGGAAGGTCGTCTGCGTCGTTGTGGCTCTCTGCTGCGACTTTGGAGAGGGACTTGGAGGCAGCGGGAGTCGACGGCGGCGCTGCTTCGATGGCGGCATTGCCGTCGTCGACATCGGCATGCGCTTCCGTCTTTTCCCTACTTCTCTTCTCCTTCTTGCTCTTCTTCTTCGCCGGCCGCGCAGAGGCGAAAAGGGAGAAGCCTCCCGCGTCGATGGAAGAGGGATCGTCGGCCATCTTGTTTTGGAGAAAGAAGCGAAAGCGAATTTGCTTCTTCTTCTGAAAAAATCTAGCCGTCAAACGACGGCGACGAAGAAAAAAAATGTTTTTTTTTCAACCCCGACCACTTACACATTTTTTCTCTCTCTCTCCGCTCTCTCCCTCCCCCTCTTCTGCCTCTACCCCGTCGCCAAATCCCGCAGCACCGCGTTCCAGTGGTGGATCGGGATCCTACCCCCGGACCCGTGGCCCAGAGGAGGAGGAGTAGAAGAAACAGCGCCGCCGTTGACAGCCATCCCATCACTCGGCGGCAAGGCTCCCGTGCTCACCCTGCCCCCGCCCTCGTCGCGCGCCTGCCTCGCCATCTCCAGCAGCATCAGCAATCGTTTAATAGGCACCTCGGGCTCCATCAGCGCCGCGATCGCCATGTCGACCTCCTCGGGGGCGAACGCGTCCAGCCCCACCAGCACGGTCCTGGCCTCGGGCTCCCGCAGCCTCGGGACGTTGAGCGCGACGTTGAACGCCGCCGCGGCACCGAGATCGGCCATCGCCTGCGGCTCCGAGGTGGTGCCGAGCACCAGCAGCCTCCTGCCTGCGGGAGGAGGCTTCTTCAGCAGGACCAGCAAGGTTTGGAGGATGACGTTGGAGAAGCGAGGGCCGATCGCGACGTACTCGAGCAGCCTCTCTATGTCATCGAGAATGATCAAAGACAGCGGAGACTTGTACGCGTCGTCAAAGGCCTTGGCAAGAGCTTGCGCCTTGGCCGCTTCACCAAAGCCCACCACAGAGTCGGGAGAGACCAATCGCACAAGAGGGAAGCCACACTCCAAACCCACGGTAGCAGCCAGGGCGGTCTTCCCTGCCCCGGGGAAACCCTCCAACAAGCAAGTCAGCAGCGGCGTCGCGGCGCTGTGCCTGGTCTGCTCGACGAGCGTCGAGGCCGTAGAGCGGAGGTGGCCGTGCGCTGCCCCGCAGTCGAGCATACCGTTGACGACGTGCGCTCTCAGGGCCGCGGGAGGGGCGCCGAAGGCCGGGGTGACCTCGTCCAGGGCGGCCCTGAAGTCTGCGGCGGTGACCTTCAAACTCTCGTCGGATTCGGGGTCGTCGGTTCCGAATTGACCCGCTTTCGTCAGGTCGCTCATGTCGACGTTTCGTGCCAGCGCGAAAGATGCCGCCGACTTGACCAGCCCTTCGATCTCGGCCCCGGAGAAGTTTTTCGTCACCGCGGCCAGGTCCGCCAAGTCGACGTCCGCGGCCAGGTACGAGTTGGCTGCCATCTTCGAGGTGTGGATCTTCAGGATCTGCAGCCGGCCGCGCTCGTCCGGCAAGCCCACCTCGACCTGCACCTCGAGTCGCCCGGGGCGCAGCAGCGCGTCGTCGAGCATGTCCTTCCGGTTGGTCATTCCGATCAGCAAGATGTTGTCGAGCGCGTCGACTCCGTCGATCTTGGTCAGCAATTGGTTGACGACCGTGTCGTGGACCCCCGCGCCGGCACCGGAGCCCGCGCTGCCTCGCGCCTTGCAGATCGCGTCGATCTCGTCGAAGATGATCACGTGGAGGTCTGACTCGTCGCCGCGGGCGAGCTGCTCCTCCTCCGCGTCTTTGAAAAGGTTCCGGACATTCTCCTCGGAGGCGCCGACGTATTTGTTGAGGATCTCGGGCCCGTTGACGACTTTCGGCTCTCGGCCGTTGAGCATCTTTCCGATCTGCCGGGCGATCAGCGTCTTTCCCGTGCCCGGTGGACCGAAGAGGAGCACCCCGCGGACGTGCTTGATCCCCAGGCGGGCGACCACTGCGGGCGGGAACACGCGAGAGGCGAAGGCGCGGCGGAAGATCTGCTCGAACTGGGCGTCGAGGCCGCCGATACCCAGCTTCTCAAAGTTGAAGTCCTTGGCCTTGAACAGAGCCACGCCCGAGGTGGAGGCCCCACCGGCGCCGTTGGCACCTCCTCCGACGCCTCGCTGTCCCCTCAGGGCCAGAGACGCACCGGGGGCCACCTCGAAGGCAAAGGCGGAAGAGGGCGTGAGCATCGCCCGAGGGGCGTCCGCCGCTCCCTTGCCCCCGGGGCCCGGGGTCGCCAGCGCGAGCACCCTGAAAGCAAAGTTGACCCCCTGGAACTCGAAAGTGGCCTGCTGTCCCGCGGTGAAGATCTGGCCCGCGAACCTCGCGCAGAGGTGCGCTCCGAGCTCTCCTGCGTCGACCTCGGCGGCAGGAGGCGTGCCCTTGGGTCCGGGGGGGCGGCGAGAAACGAAGTCGACCTCTGCCTGGACGAGCGCCGCGGAGAACGACGCGGCGTCTCTCGGGGGGTGGAACGGGACGGCGGTGGTCTTGTCCCCGCTCGAGAGGCGGAGGGTGCGGCGCTGGACCGCGTTGAGGGCCAGGGAGTTGAGCTCGACCCCGGGGGCGGACTGGATGGAGAGGACGCTAGGGAGAGAGTGGAGGAAGAAGCGGAAGAGGGAGGGAGGGAGAAGAGAGGGAGAAGAGAATGAGTTTTGAGTTTTGAGAGAGACAAAGGAAAAAGAAAGAAGGAAGTGATCTCTCTCTCTCTCTCTCTCTCTCTCTCTCTCTCTCTTCTAATCTTTTTCTCCTCTTCTTCTTACCATCCGTTCACTTCCAAAAAGGGATAGGCCGTGGCAGGGTCGTCGTCAGAGACGAACGCGAGGTTGGTCTTGGCGAGGTCCTGTTTTTTTGTTTTTGTTTTTTTGGTTGGGGGGAGAGAGAGAGAGAGAAAGGTCGACGGGTTGAGGTCGAGGAAGCGGAAAAGAAGGCGCGCCATCGTCGAGGTTGCAGGAGAAGAAGAAGACCAAACGACAAGCCTCTCTCTCTGCTTCTGCTCTTCTATTCGACTTCTCCCTGCGCCCCACGGCACGCGACGATCACGCACCTGGCTCGGGCAGTTGACGACGGTCAGCTGGAAGGCGTGCGGGGCCGCCATCGTGCTCAAAAAAGAAGAAGAATCGTTGGAGTTGCTCAAATGAACGAATGCAAGTTGTTTTTCGCTCGGCGCTTTCTGCTTCTATCGAGGTGCAGCGAGTCCTTTCCTTTTGCGGAGCTGTACTCAGAGAGGCCGAGAGCACGCGCCGAGTGAAGAGAAGCAGCGAGAGAGCGACTACAATCGAATATAGAAGGGAAAACGCCTCCGAGATGAAGAAGTGAGAGAGGTCGAAGAGTTTTTTTTCTTCGTTCTGCTCGCTCTTCTTCACCTTCTTCTGCTCTCTCTTTCTCTCCGTCTCTCAACCACACCCCGCGCCACCCGTCGTCTCTCTTTCTAAAATGTAAGGCAAAAACAAGGGTCTTGTTTATTATTATTACACACCTCAACAGGCCAACAAAAAGAAAAGACACACAGCAGCTTGTTTTGCGAGTTGCGATTTCGTTGTTCTCTCTCCTCCTTCTTCTTTCTTTCCCTCTCTCAAAGAGTCAAGTGCCTCCTCATCTCCATCACCCTCTCCGACCTCCTCCTCGCTCCCAAACCCCCACGCGCAGCCAGGCTCGCGGCAGCTGCAGGAGGGGGGAAAGCGCCTCCTCCGCTGCCAGCAGCAGCAGCCTTTCCTGATTTGGCAGCCGCCTCCCTCCTCGCGTCGTCGCGCGACCTCTCGAGCAGCTTGACCTCGCCCTCCAGCACCTTGACCCTCCCTTCGAGCGCCGCGGCCCGGCTCTCCCGGCGCAGCCTCGACGCCAGCGCGCTGGCCCTGTTCTTTGCCTTGCGGAGTTCCCTGGCCGCGACGGCGGGCGAGACCCCGGGCGGCAGGGACAGGGCCTCTGCTGCGACGGGCCCCTTGGAGTAAAGCTCGTCGTCTGCGTCGCCGGCGGCGGCCTTCTGCTTGGGCCTCTTTGCTGCTGCCGCCGCGGAGGAGGAGGGGAGGCCAGGGGAGGCGCGCGGGGTAGAAGCAGCCGACGCTGGGGACCTCCCACGGCCGCGTCCGCGAGGGGAAGGGGCGACGACGGCTTGCGCTTCTTCTTCCTCTTCTCCCGTTCCCTCCTCGTCCTCCTCCCTTCCCTCTACCTCCTTCTTCTCCTCTTCCCGCGCGCGCTTCCTGTTGTTCCTCTTGGCCCGTTGGCGCTCGATCGCCGCGGCCCTCGCCGCTGCCGCCCGGGCCTTGGAAGAGAGAGCCGCGTCCTTGCCTCCTCCTCCTCCCGTCGCTGCTGCAGCTCCTGCGACTCCCGCCGCCCCCCCAGCGTTGGGCGAGGAAGGGAAGCGCAGCGACGGCAGCTCGAGCGGCAGGAAGGCGGCCTCGGCCGCGACCTGCGCCGCCGCGGCGATCCCTGGCGGGACGGAGATGGCGACCAAGGGGGGAGGACGGGGAGGAGCAGGAGCAGCAGCATTAGCTCTGCCTCTCGACGAAGCAGCAGCAGTAGCAGTGGCATCCAAGTCTGCCGATGAGCCGAAGACGGAGGGCATCGGGAAGGGGCCGTCAAAGTCGGAAGCGGAGGCAGCTGCTGCTCCTCCCCCGGGAACGACAACACCTCTCGACCTCCCTCCTCTCCCTCCGCTGGGCAGCGGCGAGCCCACCCCGGTGAGAGCGGCAGACCAGGGGCCGACGACGGGAGGGGCGGAAGAAGGAGGAGGAACACCACCACCAGAAGCGACAGTTGCTCTCATTATTCCACCTCCTCCTGCGACGTTCTCCGCCTCTTCCAGCATCGCGGCGAGCAGCCCGGCCGTGTCGGAGAGCCTCGCCGTGAGCCTGGGAGGCAAGGAGGAGAGGTCGACGGCCGTTCTCGTCGTCATCGAGGGGCGCGGAACGAGGGCGTTGTTGTTTTGAACGCCTCCTCCTCCTCCTCCTCCTCTTCTCGCCGTCGTCGTCGCCGCTGCTGCTGCTTTCTCCACTTGCACCTCTTCCTCCTCGTTGAGACCGAAAGAGTCCTCGCCCGGGTCAAAGGCACGCAGCAGGTCCCCGACAGCCTCCAGGTCGACGGCGTCCAGAGCAGCGATCCCAGAGGGCAGAGCGGGAGGGAGCTTGTTGCTGTTGTTGTTTGCCGCGCTCGAAGCTCTTCTCCCTCCTCCTGCTTGCCCCGCCGCTGCCGCTGCCGCCGCCGCCGCCGCCTTCTGCTGCACCGCCGCCGCTCCGCCCACGGCCTGGATCGCGGAGCCAAAGAGCGCCGGGTCTGCGGCCAGGGCGGCCGGGAGGTTGACCTCGCCTGTTTTGAAGCGAGTTTCGAGTTTGGAGAAGAAGAGGTAGAGGAGGTTGACGAACAAAGAGTGTTGAGGAGAAGGTCCAGTCGAATCGAATGCTCTTTGTTTCTTTCTTTCTCTCTTTCTGCTCCTTCTACCCACCACCACCACACCACCACCTTCTCTCACCTGCAGAGGCCCTCCTCAGCAGCGCCGAGAGGTCGTCAGGGAACAGGGAGGGCACGGGCTGGCCCAGCGAGGGCTGCGGAGGCATGGGTTGATTGTTGAGCTGTTGCTGCGTCGACGACGTTGGCCGGCGATTGCTCCCGGCAGCGGCGCCGGGCTTGGAGACCCTCCCCATTGGAAACGCCTCTGTCGCTCTCTCTTGGAGGGAGACGTGCTCGATCTCTGGAGCTGGACTGAAGGAGAGAAGGAGAGACGAGAGAGAGAGAGAGCGAGCTAGCGAGCGAGAGCAAGGGAGAGAAGGTCCAATGCTTCGATCGAGAGACGAGGTACAAACGAAAGAAATGAAGAAAAAAAAACTTTCAACCTCTTCTCTTCATCTTCTTCTCTTCCTCTGAACTCATTCGTCCTCACTTTTTCACACAGGCGTACATCCTCACCCCGAACAGCCCCTTGGGCAGGTCCCTCTGCCTCGCGTGCCTGGAGACCGACAGGTCGGCCTTCTCGAACAGCCCCAGCATGTAAGCGTGCGACCTGGTGAGAGAGCGGTCGCTGTCGTCGACGACGAAGCCGGTCGAGCAGACGTTTTCTTTGACGACGAGCACGCCGTTTGGTTTCAGGGCCGCGTGGGCTCGCTTGAGGAAGGAGACGGCGTCGTCTGACGATGGGAGGTTTTGGAGTGCAAAGAGGAAGAAGGAGGGTCAAAAGGCGTGAGAGCGCGGGAAAGAGAGAGAAAACAGAAACGAAGGAAATGAAAGAAGAAAAAAAAACCCGATTTCGAAAAAAAGCTTCTTCTTCTCCTCTTCTTCCCTCTTACCGTCCGTGAGGTAGAGCATCGCCCACTGCACCCAGATGACGTCGTAGCGCCCCTGCTCGGGCTCAAAACCCTGCAGCCCCACCTGCAGAAACTCCCCGGGCCGGCCCTTCCACGGCTTCTTCTTCCCATCTTCTGAAAGCAGCAGCCGCTGCTTGGCTCCCTCGATCATCGTCGCTGACGGCTCGACCAGGTCGACCACCGAGCAGACTTTCAAGAGAAGCTCCTCGCTGACGCGCCCCACCCCGGCACCGCAGTCCGCCGCAGTGAGGGAGTGTTCTTCATTGTTACCGGTACCGCTGCTCCCCCCGCAGGCAGCCTCGGCGGCGTCAAACCTCTCGGGGCCGAGCGAGGCTCTGAGAAAGGCCCTGCTCTCGCGGATGTCCGCATCGGAAACGTGGCCGTGTCCCCCCAAGACGCCGTCGTAGCTGGCCTCCTGCTTGTCCCAGTAGGCGACGGCCTCGCCGTACCATTCCTTGTCCTTGTTGCCGGCCTCGACCGTGGTCCAGAGCTCGGAGGGGTTGCCGTAGGTTTTCTGTTTTTGTTTTTTTTGATTGTTGAGGTTGAGAAAGAAGAAGAAGGCGCGACGACGAACCAATCGCGCCATCGACTCTTTCGAAGCGAGCTGCCCTCCCCCTCGATTGAGTCCCGGAGCTCCGTCGATCTCCGCTCTACCTTGCCCTCTGCGTCGAAGCCGGGTTTGTCCATGTCGTGGAGATTGAAAAACGGAGTGAGAAGCAGTGAAGGAGGAGTGGCGACGCGGTTTCGATGATGGTGATGACGTCGCCGTCGGTTTTTTTTCGTCGGTTTCGAAGATAATGAATTCAGAGTTTTGATTTTTTCTTCGTCTCTCTCTCCAAAAAAAAAGAATGTTACTAGCCCGATCTCCATGGCCGCGCCCTGGCGCCTCCATGAGATGCCACGCGGCCCCTCTTTCCGCAACAGCGATACCAGCATCGAAGAAGAACGCTCCCATGCCGCTCAATTGTCGAACAACACGCAGAATACGCGGCGGCGGCGGCGCGATAAAGTCGCTCGTCAATCGACGAAATCTTCATCTGTCGACCTCGACCCCGACCTCAACCTCGACTTCGGCTCTCCCTCCCTCCGCTTCGCTCGCCCTGCTCGCCCTCTCCGGCGCCGGGGCCCAGGCGTCGCAGCGCCACCCCTGGGGAGCCCGCCTCTCCTCTCCGCTCGTGGCGATGCTTCTGGGAGGAGTCGCCGCGGCGTTGTTCCCGAGCCTGCTCGCGAGCTCGAGCTCGAGCTCCACCTCTTCGGCCTCTGTTCCCCACTCTGCCATCTCGGACACCCTAGTCCCTCTCGCCGCCTGCCTCGCCCTGCTGGAGATCGACGAGAGCAGCGGCGTTGGAGAAGGTAGAGCAGGGAAGAAGGCAGCAGATGGAAAATTATTATCAGAAAGAATCGACCCCACGCTCGCGGTCTCGGTCTCCTTCGCCCTCGCGTCTCTCGCCACCGTCGCCGCGACTGTCGCCGCCGTCGCGCTCTGCTTCTTCCGAGCTCCGTTCTTTTCTTCTTTTCCTTTGCCGTTCTTGCCCTCGGAATCGCTCTTCCCTCGAACTTTGCTGATAAAGGTCGCGGCCTGCCTCTGCGCCTCTTACGTCGGCGGCTCCGTCAACTTCGCCGCGACGGCGACGGCCCTGAACCTCAGCTCTTCCGCGCAGGGCGCCAGGGCGATGACCGCCGCCTTCGCCGCGGACCTCGTTGCGATGGCCCTGTACTTCGGCGCCTTGACGGCCCTGAAAGTCCCCAAGGAGGAAGAGGAGTGGGCTAGAGGAGGAGGCGATGGTGGTGGTGGTGGTTTTGAAGACGACGATAACGAAGACTCCTCCTCCTCCTCCTCCTCCTCCTCCTCCTCCTCCTCCTCCTCCTCTCCTCCTCCTCCTTCCGTCACCACTCTCAGCGCCGCTCTCTCTCTCGCCGCCGCTTCGTGCTCCGTCGCACTGGGACACCTGATCGCAGGCTCCCTCGGGTGCCCTCCGGCGTCCCTGGCCTTTGCGGCCCTGGTCGCCTCGGCGCTCGGCCTCCTCGGAAGGAAGCTGATGACAAAAAAGTCTCCGTCGTCGTCGCCGTCTTCTTCTTCTTCTCCTTCTCCTTGGTCGTCTTCTCCTTCTCGTCGTCGTCCTCCTCCTCCTCCTTTTTCTCCCTTCGCAGGAGCCTCGGCCGCCTCTTCAGCTCTGATGCTCCTCTTCTTCGCCTCGTGCGGCGCTCAGGCTGGCTCCCCTTCCTCCTTGAAGGCAGCCGCTTCTCTCGGAGGGTTTGTGACGCCGCTGCTGGCGATTCAGCTGGCAGTGACGCTGCTGCTGGGGAGAGGGCTGAAATTCTTCTTCATCAAACCTCTTCCTCGACCCGCGCTCGTCATCGGAGCCAACGCCGCCATCGGAGGGCCCGGCACCGCGGCGGCGGCCGCTTCTGCTCGCTCCTGGAACAGGCTGGTCAGGCCGGCGGTGCTGGCCGGGTCGGCGGGGTACGCGATAGGGACAGGGGTCGGCGTCACGGTGGCTGCCGTGCTGTCTCGGGTTTTCTGCTCTTGAAGAAAAAAGTGAAAATGAAAAAGTTTTGATCTCGTTTTTTTTTCATTGGTTTTCGTTTGTTTTCTCTTTACACTCCGCCCGCCGTTTTGTTCCGCACTCTCGAGATTTTGAATTTGTACACTAGGCAAAAAGAAAAACAAGGATGGCATGTGTACGTGATTGGATTTGAGATGAGTTGGCTGTTGGAAAAAAAAGTCGTTTTTGCGTTTTTTTAAAATTTGCTCTCTCTTGTTTGTTGGGTGGGTCTCTCGCTGCATTTAGTCTCTCTCCATTCTCTCTCTCTCTCTCTCTCCATTATCTCTCTCTCTGCGTTTTGTATCTAGACGTTGTGATGGTGCATTTCTAGCGTCCGTGGTTCCTTAAGAGGGAACAGGGGGGGGGAGAGAGCTAGTTATGAAAAAAAAGCGCCAAAGCAATTTTTTGAAAAAAACGAAAATGAAAAAAAGAGGTTCAGCAGTTTTGTATCTCTCTCTTTTTCAGGCCAGCAGCTGCAGCGCCGGCGAGTCGATCAGGTGCGCGAGCTCGTCCCCCATCGAAGGCGGGAGCAGCTGTGCCGGGGTGGCGTGGGTGGTCGGGAGGGAGTTGCTGTGGTGGTGGAGAGCTGTTGCTGCTGCGGAGGCGTTTGCTGTTGTCGCCGTCGTCGTCGTCGTCGACTGAAGCATCGGGAAGCCTGACGAAGGGAAGAGCGTGTTTGGCGTTCCTGCCGTCGCCGCCAGAGACAGCGACCTCCTCACGTTGGTCTTGGCCTGCGGGGGCATCGACGCGGAAGCTTCGTTGCTCGCCGCGTTGGCGTTGGCAAGGGCAGCAGCGGCGGCGTTCCTCTTCCGGGAGGCGGCCGCGGCGGCGGCCGAGGCCGCCGTCGCGATAACCGCCGCGGCCGCCGCCCTCGCCGCCGCCGCCGCGCCCTCGGGGGTCGCCCCGCTGGCCGCGGCCGCCGCCGCCGCTTCGGCGGCCATCATCGAGGCCAGGAGCTCCCTCTTCGTGGGTCTGCTGCCGGAGCGCGACTTGGGGGCAGGAGCAGGAGGCGCAGGAGCTGCTGCTGCGTTAGCAGCGGCCGGGGTTCCGTCGGAAGAAGAAGGAAGAGTGGCAGCAGATGAGGAGGCAGGTTTTCGCCGGCCGGAGCTGCTGCCGCCGCTCCGTGGCTTTGCGACCGAAGCACCAGCGGCTGCGGCCGCCGTCTTCGCTGCGGCAGCCGCGGCCTCGACAGCGGCGGCATCGGCAGCAGCAGCGGCGGCGGCGACGGCAGCGGAGCCGGAGGCGGCAGCAGCAGCCGAAGGGCGCGGCCTCGCCCTCGACTTCGAGGGGGGCCTCCTCCTGTTGGTCGACGCAGGGGCCGAGGGCGTTGCCGCCGTCGCCGTCGCCGCTGCTTGGTTCGCCGCTTCGTCGCCAAACCTCGACCTCGAGCCCGAGCTCGGGGCCCGCGGGCGCTTCTTCTTGTTCGCAGTCGGGGGCGCAGGAGCGGCAGGAGGAACAGGAGGAGGAGCAGCAGCAGCAGCAGGCGCTTCTTGAACGACGGCAGCAGCGGCGTCGGTCATCGGAGGCTCAAACGCGTCGAGGTAGGAAGCCTCGACGTTGTCCGCCGCTCCGGGCACGGCCGAAACTCCTGCAACTCCTCCGACTCCTCTGCCTTCCGTCTCTGCCATCCGGGCCTCTGTCCAGGCCGTAGGCGAGGCCAGAGGGGGCTCGTGGTCGAGTCCCCCGGCGTCCACGTCGACGGCGGCGGAGGCCGAGGCGGCGAGGGCGCGCATGAGCGAGCTCCTGTGCTCTCCGTTGCCGTTGCCGCCGCCGCTTTTCCGCTGCTGCTGCAGCAGCCGCTGTGGCGGGCTGACGAGCGCCACCGCTGCCGCGCTCACGCTGCCCCCGTTGCCGCTCCCGAACAGCAGCGCCGCCGTGCCCTGTGGCGTCGAGCCCACGCCCCCGGTCCCGCCGCCGACTCCGGGGAGCAGGTGCGCGCCCCAGAGCATCGCCGGCGGCGAGAAGGGCGCCCCCGACGGTAAGGGAGGCGTCTCCTTCAATCGTGCGCCGCCAGCGCCGCCGCTGCCGGCTGCGGCCGCGAGCGGAGGAGGAGAGAGCATGGAGCCGAAGCCGCCACGAGACTGGTGCTGCTGCCGCTGCTGCTCTTCGGGGTCGGGCGTTCTGTCTCTCTGCTGCTGCTGCTGCTGCTGCTGCTGCTGTCGGAGCAGCTGGAAGGACTGCTGCTGCTGCTGCTCCTGCAGCTCTCGCACCGCGGCCGCGTTCTGCGTGGCCTGCGCGGCGGCCGCCGCGGCCGCCTCGGCCCTGCGTGCCGCCGCGGGCTTTCTGGACCCGCTCGCCCTCTTCTTCACCGCCACGGCCGGAGCAGCAGCGGGAGTAGGAGCGGGAGCGGGAACGGGAGCGGAAGCAGGAGCTTCTCCTGCAGCAGCTGCCGCTGCCGCTGCCGCTGCCGCGGCTGCCTTCGCCTTCGCCTTGGCCCTGGCGATTGTCGATGACGACGACCCTGGCACCTTCCTCTTCGCACCGCCTCCGCCGCCTCCGCCGACAGGCGTCGGCGCCGGGGCTTTGGTCACGGTCGGAGGCCCGCCAGAGGCAGCAGCGGCAGCGGCGGCGGCAGCGGCAGTCCTCGCCGCAGGCGCCGGGGCGGTCAGGGCCGTCGCGGGGGCCTCCCTCCGGGGCTCCTTGCCCGCTCCGGAGCCGGCGGCGCCGCCCTCTTCTGCCCCCTGCCGCTGGGCTCCTCCGGCGGCGTTGGGCGTCGTGGGAGAGTGCAGCTGCTGCCGAGGCTGTTGCTGCGCCGGTGCTGTCGTCGTCGCCGCCCCCGCAGCTGCGGGGGCAGCGCCCTGGGCCTTGGCAGGCGGAGGGGAGACGAGCGAAGCAGCAGCGTTGGCGGTCGCCGCTGCTTTCGCTGCTTCTCCTTCTCCTTCGGCAGCCTCAGTCGTCGTCGTCGCCGCCGCCACTCCCGTCGCCGCCGCTTCCTCCTCCTCCTTCTCCCCTCCAGCAGCCACCACGCCACTCCCGCCGGGCTTCCCGTTCCGGCACTCCTCGCACTTGCAGAACACGCCGCACTTGACCCCGGCCTGGTAGCACTCGCAGTACTTCTTGCTGCAGTGCGACTTGCGGCAGTTGCAGCCCCGGCGGTGGATGCCCAACCCGCCGCCGCCGCCGGGGGTCGTATCGAGCGAAGAGGAAAGCGGCTGCTGCGAAGAGTCGCGTGCTGCCCCTGCTGCTGCTGCTCCTTCGAGGCCCTCCATTCCCTGCGAAGGCAGAGGCTGCTGCTGCTGCTGCGACTGGGAGCCAATTTGCTGCTGAGAGATGGGAGAAACCAAGCTCCCGCTCCCTCCTCCCGCCGCTGCCGCCGCCGCTTGCGTCGCCTGCGCCGCGGCGAGCTCCTCAAGCGGCGAGATCTTCTGCAGGAACGCCGAAGGGTTCCTCGTGCGCACGTGAGCTCGCGTCGCGTCCACGAGGGGCGCGTTGGCCGGCAGGTTCAGGCACCCTTCGCACGCGCACCCGTCGCAGTAGGAGCCGGCGCCGAAGCAGTCGCAGTAGAGCTTGAGGCACTTTGACTTTTTGCAGTTGCAGCGGCGGCTGGCTCCGCTTTGAGCAGGAGGCGCGCAGGAGGAGGCGTTGCCTCCTCCGGCAGCAGTTCCAGCGCCTGTCGCTGTTGTGCCCGTTGCTCCGGCGTTCGAGTTCCTGCGCGCGGCCGCGGCGGCGGCGGAGGGAGGCGGACGCTTCTTCTTCACCGAACCGTCGTCGTTGTTGCCGTTGTTGCCGTTGTTGGTCGCCGCGGAAGCAGGGCCGGCAGCGGCAGCGTCGTTCGAGGTGGTGGTGGTGGTGGCCGCGGCTTCCGCGCCCGCGCCCGCGTCCGCCATCCCCGTCGTCGTCGCAGCCAGAGCAGCGGCGGCGGCGGCGGCTGCGGCGTCGGCGGCAGCGGCGGCAGCGGCGACCGCGCCTTGGTTGTCGTTGTCGTTGCCGCCGTTGCTTGCCGCCGCCGCAGCCGCCGCTCCGTGGCTCTCGAAGGAGTCGAGCGCCGCGGTGCGGGGCTGCGCGCCAGAAGCGCCAGCTCCAGCAGAGGCTCCTCCCGCCTTCGCGGCGGAGGGCCTCGGGCGTGACCGCGGCTTGGCCGCCGCGGGCTTGCTCCCGTCGTCCTTCTGGCCGCGGCGAGCAGACGCGGAACCCCCGGAGGAGGCGCGCCTCGGAGCGGCAGCGGGAGCTGCTGCTTTCCCCCCGCTGCTGCCACCGCCGCCGCCGCCTGCAGCCATGGCCGCCGCGAGCGCAGAGGGCATCGCGGTACCGGAAGGGAGCTGCCTGCCTCCTCCTCCCTTGGGAGGGCTCGGGTCGTTGTTCTCGGCGTTGCTGTCGTTGTTGCTTGCGTTGGTCGCCGTCGCCGTCGCCGCCGTTGCCGCTGCTCCGACTCCTCCTCCAACTCCTCCTCCGACTCCGAAAGCCGCCGTCCTCGCCGCCGAGCCCAGCGCCGGCAGGTCCACGTGCGTCGGGACGGCCTGGCGCATCGGGCTGGCCAGGCCAGGGTTGCCGCCGGCGACGCCGCCTCGGAGCGGGCCCCCGCGGCGGTGCTGCTGGTCGGACGACGAAGGCGGCGGCGGCGGAGGGTGATGGTGGTCGTGATCGAGCATTGCGTTGATTCCAACGCCATCGTTGTTGTTGTTGTTGTTGTTGTTGTTGTTGTTGTTGTTGTTGTTGTTGTTGTTGTTGTTGTTGTTGTTGTTGTTGTTGTTGTTGTTGTTGTTCCGCCTGTTTTTTTTATACATGAATTGTCGTTTTTCGAGTTGCGATGGAGTGCGACACGTGAGATGCGATCGATGGGCGCGTTTGCAGCGCGGGAAAAAAGACGCGGAAGGGGAGCGCCTGAGAAACTGGAGGCGCGGGGTGGGGGCCATTGCTTTTTTTCCCTTCACCTTCAAGATCGCGCGATTTCGGCGGCAAGATGGAAAAAAAAACGACTCTGCCTTGTGCAAGGGTGCCCGCGGCCGCGCGTCGTTCGAGTACCATCCGCTCAATCTCTGCTCCTTCCCACTTTCTCAATTGGAAAAGCGTGCAAAATAAGAATCCAACATATTGGAGTGGGCGCGTTTCAAGGAGCAGAAGAGGTAAAAAAAGGCGTTGCGAGGGAGAGATACGAGGAATTCGCGATGGGCATCATCATCGGTGGGGCGATCGGCGATTTGCGATGGGAGGAGGGAGGAAGGGAAAAAAGGCGTCGCCTTTGTTTCCACCGCTAATTCAAACCACGACCAAAATCCACGCACCTGCTGCCGCCGTGCACGTCCAAACAGTCCAGATCAAAGGCGCCGCCGCCGGCGCCCGTGGGCGAAGGGGCGATGGCCCCTCGCTGCGGAGAGTTTAGCATGAACGCCGTCGCCGCTGCCGCTGCTGCGTCGGCACCCGTTGTCGTTGCCGTCGCTGCTGCTGCAGCTGCTGCTGCTGCTGCTGTTGTCGTCGTTGTCGCCGCGCCTGCTCCTCCCGTAGCTCTTTCTCCTGCTCCTGCTCCTCCTCCTCCAAATCCGACGTTTTCGGAAGGGCTGAGCGGTGTGAGCTCGGAGGCGAAGAAGAGCGAAAAGGGCGAGGCCTGTTATTGATTGGTGAAGAAGGAGGGTTGAGGTGGTCGATTGATGATGAGATCGGGGAGGGAGAGCGGGAAACGGAAAACGACAAGAAGGGAAAAAACAAGTAGACACGATGCGGGCGAATTGCCGCACCTCTGGTGCCTGCTGCCGCCTCATTTTCCCCGGGCGATCGGGAGAGGCCATGCTCGATCGATTGCGAAGAGTGGAAGAGGGGGCAGCCGCGTCGCAGGTGCTCGCGCGAGTAGAGGGTTTTGTAAAGAAAAGCGCTGCTTTTTTTTTTTTTTTTTTTTTTT
>Ga0210003_1001177_pt1 | contig 23114 bp, 15 predicted proteins | sample LantaG_FD_182804 | JGI IMG/M metagenome (GOLD analysis project Ga0210003, IMG submission 182804) | Deep subsurface microbial communities from Baltic Sea to uncover new lineages of life (NeLLi) - Landsort_02402 metaG (SPAdes) (version 2) | ecosystem: Environmental > Aquatic > Marine > Oceanic >... | reverse complement strand
GTTCCGGACAAAGATTTCAAGGTCGATGCCGCCCTTTGTCTGTGCAGACGGCAGGGAAGTTTCACCGAGATAATTGCCGTCGGAGAAGCTGTATGCCTTGGCGGCCTGGCCCGAGCGGTCCCAGTGGTATGTGGTTCCATCGGCTACAAAACCGCTGAAATGGCGCGTGGGCAGGTCACGTGCAGTGGGATAGGAATTCAACCTTGACTCGATGCGCTTGAGGCCGTTGGACCAGTAATTGCTCCAGAGACTGATGTTGTTGACATCATCGTGCTGCCAGCTCCAGAGCTTGACCCCATCAGGTGCCAAGAAGGTCTCGGTGCCGGTTTTTCTCCCGTTGTTGTAGGTGACATGGTGTTCCTTTTTGCCGTCGGGATAATATGAGGTTTCGGTCCCGTGCAGGAGATAGCGCCCGTTGGGACAGGTTCTGGCGCTCCACGAGTTTCTGAGTGAACCCCCCGGGTAGTACTCCGTGTATTGGTTGACGGCCCCGCCTGTGGTCTCCGGGGCGATGTCACCATCGGCTGAGTAAATCCATTCCTCGTTAAGCTCGTAGTGGAGGCAGGGATGGGTCATGGTGGTGAGGACGTGGATGACTCCGTTTGACGCCTGGCGGACGGTGGAGTATCCGAGGGTGCCATATTGCCTGTCGGATTCGTGGGGCAGCGTGACAGGAAACTTCTTGAAGTGCCAGGAAGCACCGTCATCATCAGAAACGGCTATGTAGCAGCCATAGCCGAGGCTCCAGCCCGGCGGCTGGTAGTTGTCACCCTTTCTCTGGCAATCACCGACCATGACCAGGTCGCCGTTTGCAAGTCTGATGAGGTTTGGCCTCTGATTGCTTCCGAGAACGGCGAAAGGAGCCGGACCCGCCTCCGGCCAGGTTGCACCCCAGTCATAGGATTTGCACCACGGCATCCAGCCATTGATATTACTGTTCTTTCCGCCGTAGGAGAGGAGTGTTCCCGAATTGTCGAGAGGAACAATTGTTGAGTGGCGGCCATTTGTTCTGCCGCCCACGTCGTACCATGTGATGCCGTTATCGATGCTTCGCCAGACGATGCTGTTTGCACCGCCACCATCTGTCACCATGTAAATGGTGGTGCTGTCCAGTCGCCAGGCATTTGTTACGGGCTGAGCGGTAAAGTCCACCGCCGGAACAGGAAAGTAAGGACGTTTCAGGTTCCAGGTAGCGCCATTGTCATTGGAGGAAGCCATAACGAAAGGTCTTCTTTCGGAATTGGTTACGCCGGGGTCGCCTCCAAAGAAGTGCACCGTGCCGTCGGTTTCGGTCCAGAGCAGTCCGCTGGAGCAGGTCAGTCCCTTTGTGTGGTAGAACAGTTCGGGCATATCCCACTGGTCACTGCCATAGCGAAGGCGAGCCTGGACAAATCTGACCTTTGGGCCATTTTCTTCGGCCCCGCTGAACCAGATGCCGAGCGCATCGCCGTTGGGCAGTATTTCAAATCCCGGGGAGTGATTGTGACTTCTTATGGATGGGTCGCAGCCGAGCAACGATGCAACGCCGTCGGAAATATTATCAGGCGGGATCGGCAGTGCAAACCTTACGGTGAAATAAGGTATGTCAGGGTCTGGCCCCTGCAGCGCAGGCGCGGTGCTTTGCTTGACTGCGGCCTGGCAGAAGGGGCCGGGCGAGGCGTACCTTACAAGTGGGGCTTCGGTCTCGAACACGAGGCGGAAACCGCAGGCGGAAGCTTCAGGAAGCTGCCATGGCTGGTATCTGGAGTTGATTTCAAGAGAAAGGCGGTTTTCACCATCGCCGCGAATGACCTTCAGAATGCCTTTGGCAGGCCCGATGGGGTCAACCTGATCGTCGTTAACGTAAATGCTGTGCCAATCCTGTACCCATTCTCTGATGTTCATGTCCTGAATGCCGCGCGGAGTCGACCAGAGGTAATGCCATTCTGCCTCTGTCGGGAGACGGTATGTTTTGCCTTCGAGGCTGCTGAGCCACTGGGCGAAGGCATTGGCGTCGTTCCAACTGACATCGGAGGCGAGGCCCGGCAGGCCGGACTGCTGGTACTGGGTTTGCGAGACGTGCGCCATCAGGACGTAGAAGGGCTTGCTGATTTTAGCCAGGTGTGCCGGCTGCTCATCGTAGTCGACAGTACCGCTGTCCTGGATTCTGTGGCCATCACCCTGCCCCATGATGACAGTTCCGGGCGGAATTCGAATAAAAGACATTCCGAGGGAGTTGGTGTATGTCTCTGCCACCGTGAAGCCCCAGACGCTGCCCTTGACCAGAGTACCGGTCCCGACCTCGTCAATCCGCCAGTAGTAAGTCGTATTCAAAGCGGTAGGACGTGGGTCGTAGCTGTTGGCCCCATGTCGGCCCCGGTAAACACCCAGCGGCACGTCGGTATTTGCATCCTGCACATCGTTAAAATCCGTGCCCAGGTACACATCATGCAAAATCGCCAAGGCCCCGGCAGTCCAGCAAAGACATTCTATCTGCTGTATATTCCACGTGCCATCAGCAGGGTTTGGATTGCCTGCCTTTCCATCGGCAACTGTAAAGCTCCAAACACTGCCTCGCCACGGGCTGTTGATATTGGCGTCGTTGACCTCGTCGATACGCCAGTAATACGTCGTGCCGAGTTCGAGAAGGCCGGCAGGTGCGTAGGTGTTTGCATCGTGCCTGCCCCTGCCAGGGGCCGAGTTGGGATCGGAGGCGGTGGTTACGGTTTCGAAGTTCGTGCCGAAATACACTTCGTGAGCAGTTGCCGACAATGCCGGTGCCCAGCCAAGAACCACATTCGGATCGACATTTACGGCATTGTCACCTGGACTGGGATTCGAGGCTCCGAAACCGCTCCATGGCACGTCGTGTGTGGCACTATAGCCGCCGCCGGAGTTGTCGACAAATAGCTCAGCGGCAGTCTTGCCGTATTGCACGGCCCCTGCATGAATGTTCAGCAGGCCGCCGCCCTTTGTAACGTTGAATCCGCTCTCCAGCCTGACTACCACGCCGCTGATAGTAACATTGCCGTCCGTGCCGGAAGCGGCATCGGTGTTTATCACGCCATGCAGATTGAGTGTATTATTTAACGTGTTTACACCGCTGGTATCACGGGCCTGAAGCACCACGTTGCCGCTGAATGCCGTACTGCTGGCGGTGCGCATGGAGCGGGTGTCTATAGCACCTGCTGTAACATCGGCGCCCCGGATAGTCACATTGCCTCCGTCATTGCCGCCCGAGGCCTGGTCATGGGTATCGACAGAGACGATACTGACGCTGCCTGCGACATCAACATACACATCACCTGCGTACGCATCGCTGGTGCGCATATAGAACGAATTAACGCTGACGTCGCCTGTGCCAACTATGTTCACGTCCATTGAGTCTTTGCTTATATCCGCGGTCTTGAAATCACCGGAACCCGTGAGGTTGTTGGCACCCAGAGTAATCCTGCACGCCCCCGGGTCGCTTAGTCGGCTGCTGCCGGTAAGATCAAAGTAGCTGCCCGCAGCCATGTCGAGTCCCGCAGTTGCTGAATTCAAATCGAAGGTAACATACTTACTGCCCATTTTGATTACACCGCTGCCGGTCAAAATCATCCCATCGGCTATGGCATAGACGTACGGCGATGCGGCCGTGCCGCTTCCGGTTGGCGTGATGCCGTGCATTGGAGCACCGGCCCACGTCTCCGTGGTGCTTACGGTCAGGGCGGATGAGGCGGAGGTGATGATTGAAAGCAACAGACACACTATAAGATATTTTGCCTTATCCGAAGCCACATCCTGTCTCCTATGCAGAAACACCCTTTTACACGCGTGCTGCCAAGACCTCCATGACGCAACGCTTATTCACCTGAGAGTCAATCTTAATTATACAAAAGACTGCACATCTTGCAAGAGAAATGGTTATAAGTGCCGCTCCGACGCCGGCTGGGCCGTAGGGAGCATCTTTGACAAGCGGCAGTTTCTGGACTAATTCGATTTGTCTTTTTGCTTCGCGGCCACGGCGATTTCAATGCGGGCCGGGACTTTGGCTCGAACGGGTTTTAGCCCGCCGAAGTTGTACTCTATCTCGCCGGCAAAGTCTATGCCGCGCAGTTGCTCCAGCGGCACAGGCTTATCTGTTGTAATCTCGACATCGACTGTTTTGGTCGACAATGGTTTTACCGTCAACTCGATGTTTTCGGGTCGAACAGTGAGACCGGCTTTGCCGACAAAAGTACCGCTTGCTTTCATTGAAATTGCCGCAAAATTAGCAAGCCTCATTATGGTTCTGCCGCCGGTGAACATGTCACCTTCAACGATTATCGGGTCGAACCTGATAACCTGACCGTCGTCGATTTTGTCTTTCAACATTTTTGCCGCCGCCGCCATTGCATACGGGGTGACATTCTCATCGTAAATTCCGTCGAGCATGAGGTTGGCTATCTTCGGACCGTAATCGGTCATGGTTGCCCATACGATGTGGTCGAAAGTTCCGACTATAGGCCCATCCAAAGAACTCACCGCTCCGGTAGTAGCCAGCCTTATATAGCTTTTGCCGTTGCGAACCGCCCTGGCATACTGGTGCTCGTGTCCGGCAAAAACCGTGTAATCCCGATTACCCAGCAACTGTTCCAACTCAAGCCAACTCGGCTCGCTCTGCTGCCACAGCGGCTTATGCACAAAAACCAATGTCCAGCGAACATCCTTATATCTTCTCAAAACGTCCCTGAAGTATTTAATCTGCTCTTTGCTGATGCTGCCCTGGTCATGCTCGGTCGCACCACCTTCGCTTTCCAGGCACAGGAACAGAACATCGTGATAAAGGAAGTGATAGTAGGTTCTGCCGAAACGCTCGTGCCAGTTTTTCAACAATACAGGGTTATCAATGTCATGGTTGCCGCAAACATAAAAAAACGGCATATCCAGCTTGCCGACAATCGCCTGGAATTCCGTCCACTGCTGCTCAATCTCAGCCTCATCCTCGGTTTGGCCTTCTATCGAATCGCCCACACACATAACGAATTCCGGCTGCAGCAGATTTATTTTGTAAATCGCGTCGGCAAAGACCCCCTTTCGAGCGCCGCCGGTACGGTCGGCAACGATTGCAAATTGAAAGTTATCAGCCTTGTTGTTAAAATCAAGGTTCGTCCACGGATTCGCCCGGCTGTCGGCTTTTGTCTGCATAACAGCTTTTGTGCACCCGCCTGCAAGAATCGCCACAACCGCAATAGCTAAATAATACCGACGCTTCATAATTTCCCTTTCAAAACTCTGCTGAAAACCGGTAAAATATATATAGCAGAATTACTCGGCCAAACCAAACTGATTTTGCTTTCAAGCTCGGCTGTTGTGTATAAGCTGTCAATAAACTTGAGAAAGGTAAACGCTGTGAGAGTGCAAATTGCCAATTCGGTAGTTGAACTTGTCGAAGGCGACATTACTGAAATGCAAACCGACGCCATCGTTAATGCCGCCAACGCGCAGCTAATCCTCGGAGGAGGCGTTGCAGGGGCTATTCGAAGAAAGGGCGGCACCGAGATACAGACCCAGTGCAGCAAAATCGGCGGGACATTCGTAGGCGGTGCGGTAATAACAACCGGAGGCAGACTAAAGGCCAACTACGTTATTCACGCCGTAGGCCCGAGAATGGGAGAAGGTAACGAGGATGAAAAACTGACCAATGCCACACTGAACTCACTCAAGCTTGCACAGCAGAACAACCTTACAAGCATCGCCTTTCCTGCTGTAAGCGCAGGCATTTTCGGATTCCCAATCGAGAGATGCGCGCAGATTATGCTCAGGACAACCATCGAATACCTCAAAACTCCAACCACCCTGCAAAAAGTGGTCTTCTGTCTGTTCGGCCCCAAGGCCTACAAAGTCTTCGAAGACCAGCTAAAGGAACAAACTCAAGCATGAAAGCACTAATTCTGACAAAGCCGGCACCGGTTGAAGAACAGCCCCTAAAGATGGTCGAATTACCGACCCCTGCTCCCGGCGACGATGAGATACTCATCAAGGTTAAAGTCTGCGGTGCCTGCCACACCGACCTCGACGAAGCGGAAGGAAGACTTGCAATTAGAAAGTTCCCAGTCGTCCCCGGCCATCAGGTTGTAGGAGTAGTCGTCGACAAGGGACCGAATGTAACCAAATTCGAAGCCGGCGACCGTCTGGGCGTGACATGGTTATATTGGGCCTGCGGCGATTGTGACTTCTGCAAAAGTGGTGCCGAAAATCTCTGCGAAAATGCGAAATGGACCGGCAAGGATGCCAACGGCGGCTATGCCGAATTCATGGTCATCTCGGAGAATTTCGCTTATCCACTGCCCGACACTTTCTCAGATGCCCAGGCTGCACCTTTGCTCTGCGCCGGTGTAATCGGCTACCGGACGCTGCGGCTGGCACAAATCACGGACGGCCAAATCATCGGGTTGTATGGTTTTGGTGCTTGCGCCCATATCGTCATACAGATAATAAAACACAACTATCCAAACTGCCAGGTCTTCGTCTTTACCAGGACCGAAGAACACGCGGAGCTGGCCCGCAGTCTTGGTGCGGTCTGGACGGGCCGTTCGGGTGATGAGCCTCCCGCGAAACTCAACAGGGCCATGGACTTTACACCGGTCGGCGAATGCGTCCGTGATGCGCTGCTGGCTCTTGATAGAGGCGGCAGACTGATAATTAACGCCATCGCCAAAGAAACACCGGTTGGCCCACTCGATTACACTCGGTATCTATGGCTTGAAAAGGAAATCAAGAGCGTCGCAAATGTCACACGGGCGGACGCACTGCAATTCCTGCCCTTGGCCGCCGAGATTCCCATAGTGCCCACAATCGAGGAGTTTCCCATGGCCCAGGCCAACAATGTCTTGTTTTCAATCAAGCATTCCAGGCTTCACGCCGCTGCAGTTTTGAAGATAAGCGAATAGACAAGCCCCCCTTGCCGCTTGTTGCTGATATATGGAAATCAGCCTTCACCGCTGACATTCGCTCCGAATTCAGGCAGAAAAAAATTTCACTTCCTGTCCGATAAGAGATTTGTCGGCCTTGTCTAATCACGGCATTTCTCAGTTTTAGCGCCTATCAAGGCCTCCGCATTTGATTCGCAGATACGTTTATGGGATAATAACACTACATTCGAACCGGGGGGTTCGGCGAAAACGACAGTTTCGTAATTCGAAGAAAGTACAAAAAGGGGGACAGATGAAAAGAACAAACAGAGAACCGAGTATTCGTAGGCAAGGCTTTACCCTGGTTATGGTGATGAGTGTCTTAGTATTACTGCTCATACTGGGATGGGGATTAATGAACCTCGGGCTGCAGGGCCAGATATTCGCGATCCGCACCTGCTCACAAATCGAGGCAAGAACTGCCGCTGACGCTGGACTCACCAGGGCGCTGGTGGAAATGAACCAACTGCTGCAAAAGTCACCTTTTTCCATCGATGGTTCACTGCCGAGTGCAACAGATGAGGCATTGACCGATTGTGATGCCACGTATACTTACACAGTTGTCGGTGACAAATCCAGCGGTTACAAAATCCAGTCGACGGGGAAATCCGGAACCCAACAAAGAACCGTCAACGCGTCCTTGAGATTGCGTGGGTTATTCGACTTCGGAATCATAGTCAAAGAACGCGCTGTCTTCTATAGCGGTACGCTGGTCGATGGGTACAACTCTTCGGACCTGACCGATAAGGATGTATGGGTACAGGTTGCCTCGGTTAATCCCGACCCGCATAGTGTTATACTCAAAAGCGGTGCCGTCGTTGACGGAGAAATTCTTTTTGGTGTCGACTATGATTTCCCAACAGTAACCTGGCCGGCTGTGCCGAATATAGGAACCGAGCTTAGTGTCAAAGGCAAAACTGTCACATTACAACCAGCCGATAGCGGCATATATTCAGCCGTTACAATGCTCGGCGATACGCTGCCGGGGGTAATCGAGGTCGCCGGAGGGGACGTTGTTCTGTGTGTGGCTGGCGATGTATGGATGGGACAGGGCTGCGAATTAGTAATCAAGCAGGGAGCATCACTGAGGATATTCATTAACGGCAACTGGGTGGCAGGCAACTCCAGTGGAATAAACAATGAAACCCAAATCCCAGGAAACTTCGCCATATATGGGACAGGGCAAAATCAGACTCTTGATCTTAAGGCCAAGACGGACTGGTACGGGACAATCTATGCCCCGGAAGCGGACATATCTATCAATGCCAAAAGCGATGTCTACGGGGCGATTGTGGGCAACACCTTTGACAGCAAATCCTGTGCCCTCATAAACTACGACGCTGCGTTACGCAAGGTAGACGTTGACGACATCGGTGTGCGATTTGCTATAGACCGCTGGTCCGAATAAAAAACTATACAATTCTATCGTTCACGCCAAAAGCGAGACTTGCAGCGGTGCACTGCGGATATGCAGGGTACCGCTGCTTTTTTTTGCCGGCCAAACCCCAATGGCACATTTGCGCATGAATTCGACGCAACAGCCGAAATCTTCACACAACCAATATGCCATGCGTCTTGATGTGAACAAAAAATGAGGGGACGGACGCCCCCCCTTTGCATTTCCTGCATTAGTTTGTCGGCCCGTCCCCATCGGAAGAGGAGTATTACTGGCGGTTGACGCTTGAGAGCACCAACGTTTGTCCTGAACCTCTAAGTAAAGTATAATACATCTTCGCAAATATCCAAAAAAATCGGCCGATTATTTTCCCAACGATTTTGCACGGGCTGAACCCGCCCACAAGTGCGAATTATTCGAATAAAGGCGTGAACAAAAACTTTTAGATTATCCCGGCGGTGTGCGCCGTGGGCGTTACCTCCATGCGTTATTCGGACGTTGGCCAACCTTTTGTTTCCACGTCCTGCCCTTTTTCTCGAAAATAACATCGGCGCGGTTTATGCTTATGACCTGTACACCATTAATTATATCACCCTCATTTCTTGCCTTGCCGTTAATAATGGCACATTGCCGATGATTACCGCAGATGATTGCCGTAACTGTGCCATGTTTTAGTACATGCCTGTGTTGGGACATCCAGAAGTTGCTTACAACATTGCCCTTTACTGATTCCACCAGTGGCGTGCCTTTTTTCGCAGTCCAGCAGTTATAGACAACATTACCTACGAAAAGGTTTCCAAGAATCAAAAGCACCATCAGTATCACTTTTTTGGGCGATATTTTCCTATTTGCTCTTTCTATCGACATATTTGGTTTCTTTCTCCGCTCGGGCCTGGCATAACCATCCCAAAGCTGCTCATTTGTCCCATCCAATGGCACTGCGGTAAATATATCGACGGCTTTGGCACCTGAATTAACAAAAGTTTTTGCTAAAGTAATGCCGTCATGCTCCGATATATTACCAAATCCGGCTCGCGGACAACTCAGGCTATTATTGGAATGGCAGAATGGGAACCGAACGTATTACTGAAGACGTTTTTCTTATTGCTCTGCAGGCCGAGCCGTACCTTGGCGATGAACTCGAAGCCGTCAACGAAATGCTCAGCAAAAAGTGCGAATGTGACGTGATAGTCGATTTCGCAAGGATCGAAATGCTCACTTCATCGAGCATCTCCAACCTGCTGATTCTGCACAACTGGCTCGAGGGTTGCGGCCATAGACTCATCCTTTTCAATGTCGGCTTTGCAACGAAGTGCATCTTCAAAACTGCCGGTCTCGACAAATTCTTCGATTTTGCCGAAGACAAATCCGCCGCCCTAAAAGCCCTGCAGCCCGCCCAAACACCGGACACTTAATATCGTCGAAAAAAAACGTATCATACCCCGTCACCTCTCAATCGACAAACCTTATCTGCTCGTTCACCCCTATAACTTGACGAACGCCATTGCACCGCGTAAAATACACAAGAGCTATTGAATTGGCCCCGTTTATTATTCGAGTTTATGGTTTCCGGCTAACTCTATTGACTTCGCAAAACAAATCACGCTCCAAAAGCTGGCTCATGCCGAAAAAGCCGGCACGCCTGCTGGTATTGTTCGCTCTGCTGATGGTCATCGTTGGTGCCGACCAAATCCACCGCTACTGGCGTCCCAACCTCACCATCCAAACCGACCACTACACTATTTACTCTACTGCGACTGCCGAGCACACAGCAGAAATCGCCGATGTAGTCGAACTCCTCTACAATGCCTACAGTGACACCTTTACCGAATTCCCGAGTCTTCATAAACACCACAAAAAGCTCAAACTGAAGCTGTTTAAGGACCGCGCGGAATTTCGCCGCTGTAATCGCGTTGGATGGGCCGAAGCATTTTACAAAAAGCCTTACTGCAACGCATACTACTCCGCGGACAATAGCAATCCATATCATTGGATGCTCCACGAAGCCGTCCACCAACTAAATGCCGAACTCGCTGGGCTGAAGATCCCAAAATGGGCCGACGAAGGCCTTGCCACATACTTCAGTACAAGCCGAATTGAAAATGAAAAAATCATACTGGGCAAAATCGATGCTAACACTTACCCAATCTGGTGGCTTTGGGAATTCGAGTTTACCGGCGACATCGATGCCGACATCAAGAAAAGCAGGATTATACCGCTTCGGGCCATAGTCACCGGAAAACACGGCCCCGATATCGACAAGTACTTCAACTTATACTACGTCCACTGGTGGAGCCTGTCGCACTTCTTGTTTCATTACCAAAACGGCAAGTACCGCGACGCCTACTTGACAGTCATCAAAGAAAAAGCAAACCTGAGCAGTTTCGAAAGACACATCGGTCCGGTCGACCAAATTCAAAGCCAGTGGTATCAGTACCTGATCGAGCAGCAAAAGAATCTCACCACAGGCCGATTTCTACCCACCGCATCTTCGAAGAAAAACCATCCCGACCCAAACAGATAACCTGCCAAAACCGGTTTTGTGCCTCATTTACCGTACTTTTTTCTTGACTTGGCCAGGCAAAAATGGTACAATCACTGCTAACATGAGACGTTGTTATTGGGGAGGGTTAAATGTACAAATCTGAAGCGAGGGGCTGGTACATGAAGTCGTACAAACCGGTATTCACAGTGTTGAGTATGCTTGTTGTTTTGTCTCTGTGGGCGGCAAACAGCCGTGCCGGGACCGTTACATTTACCGCTACTGATGTCCCTAAGGTTATCTACGACAATACGACCGTTACCTCCACTATAACCGTTAGCGGGCTGCCTGCCTACATAACCAATGTCACCGTTACGCTTACCGAAATCCGGCACTCAGCCGACGGCGAGTTGAAGTTTTTCCTGATAGGTCCCGTTGGAACACGCATCGAACTTTTCACGCGACAAGGCGGCTCGGGCAGCAATTTTATCCAGACCTCGCTCGACGATGATGCGCCGCTTAACATTTCTTCTGGAACTGCACCGTTCACGGGTGACTTTCGGCCTCTTGGTCTACTTGCCGAGCTTGACAGTGAAAACCCAAACGGCAACTGGACTCTCGAAGTCACCGATACCGCAACCGGCAACACAGGTGTCATTAACAGTTGGTCTCTTACAATCTCGGCCGGAACGCCTCTCGACGACTGGTTCATAAAACAAATAAGCACCTCCAGCACCGACAACGGCTCCGTGAGAATTCACGGCTCCAATGTAGTCTGGGAAGGGCGTGATGCCACCGACTGGGAGATATTCCTGCATAATTTGAATACCGGTATCACCTCTGCGATAACCAATAACACACAGGATGACTGGTGTCCGCAAATATTCGGCTCCAATGTAGTCTGGGCACATTTTGACGGCAGTGACATGGAAATTTTCCTGTACGATACTATCACCCGAGGCACCACTCAAATAACCGATAACACCTTTGACGATGTGGACCCTGAGGTATACGGCTCAACCATCACATGGTGTGCTTATGATGATGGCCGTTATGGTAAAATCTTCTATTATGACATAGCCTCAGGAATAACCACGAAAATTACCAACAACAGTTACATAGATGGCATCTTCCCTCAAATATATGATTCTGCTATCGTATGGGAAGCCCTCACCGACCAGGGCAGGGAGGTTATGCTCTATGACGTCGCGACTCAAACCACAACGCAGATAACAAACAACAACTACGACGATTGGTATCCTCACATACACGGTCCGTTTGTAACCTGGTGCGGCCGCTTCGGGGACGATTCCGAGGTTTACCTCTACAACATCAATACCGGCGCAACTCAAAGAATAACAAACAACGGAACTTCAGACTGGTGCCCGTTCGTTTATGGCTCCAATATAGTATGGCGCCGGGACGACGCCAGCGACTGGGAAATCTTCCACTACAATGTCGATACCGCAATTACAACCACCGTCACCGATACCAGTTATGACGACCTCGACCCGCGCATTTCGAATTCCAACGTTGTTTGGTACCAACTCGACAACAGCGACAGCGAAATATATCTCTACAACATCATCACGAAGGAGACCCTACGTGTTACAGATGACAGCAGGGTAAACACGAATCCAGACGTATGCGGCTCCAAAATCGTATGGGAATCCACCGAGGCAGGACGGACGGACATCTTCGTTGGATTCAGAAAGGTGTGCATGTCCACGATGTCAGCCGACCTCGACGGAAATTGCCGGATTGATATGGCCGACTTTGCGAAGTGGTCACTCCAGTGGCTCAACTGCGACCTACAACCACCCGAAGCCTGCTGGAAATAACCACCCGCCCTCGGAATCGAATCAAACGAACACCTCTGCCGCAATCACCCCGAAAAAGGTTCAACACTCTTCGAATAACTTCGTACCTGATGCTGCAAACGAACATGCTATCTCATAACACGACTGCTGAATACGTAGTTGGTTCTTGAAGCTTTTGCAGTTGATCCGTTTCTTATTCCGATGAAACAACCTCATATGTCTCAAGATCGAATATGAACCGGTCGGCTTTTGTACTTTTTCCTCCGTGTGTCAACAAAACCTGCCCTTCGCTGACAGTAAAGACATGCTTTGAATCACCATTTTCAACAATCATCGTTCCGGGCCGGAAGATTAATCTCTGCGGATAATCCTTTTGTGTGTGAACACGTTCCTTCAGATACACAAGCAACGTGTTCCCCCAATACTCCTTGACTCGATTGGCCGTCAAAAGCATATAACGCTTGCGCCAACCCTTCTCATCGAAGTCAACCCGCAGAGCACCATCCTCCACGGTCAAAATACACCTGCCCTGAAATTTGCCGTACAGGGTGGAATTTCCTTTATCCCGGGTAGTAACTCGCTCCGTCATCCCAGCCTGATCATACATATAGTTTCTGAACCTACCGAGAAACTGTCCATGCTGAATAAACCTCCCCCCATAACTACCTTCGTATTCGGGCATATTCTTGACTCTCTCATACTCCATGCACTTCCATTGCCCGTTGGGATACTGAATGAATCCAAGCAGTATGCTCTTGTCCTTCATCCCCTCAGGAAGTGGAACATAAACCTCCGCCAACCCGTCAAGTGTAAACCATCCGGGGACCATTTTATCGAGCAGCCCCTCATGTCCCTCGTATAACTTCTTTATCTCCTTAGCCAAGATCGTCCACGGCTCCGCCTGACGTGGATAATCCACGCAAATTAACCCGATAGTCTCCATATCATCATCCACAGATGCCCGCAAAACACGCGCAGCTAATTCGAGAAGTTCTTCATTAGTCTGCTCGTACCTGTCCTTCATGTACGGATAAAGCAGTTCATAAAGCTTGTCATCTTTCCTGATACGGGCACAATGCAGCAGATTATACCGTGAAGGCCAATAGTCGTGAGTCGTTATCAACCATGGGTCTGCACCACCATCAAGCATTACCTTGATAATATCGTATCGCCTATTCTCCACAGCCCGCCAGAAAGAAGAATTTGAACCACTTGCTGCGTCCAGGTTTGGGTCGGCGCCCATCTCCAGCAGAAACTTAAGAAAATCAAGCTGCTGCTCGGCGTTGCGTTTGTCATTAACCAAACAACTTACTGCCCTGGAAAACGCGCTGTACTTCTCACGGTTAAGGGCGTTGATATCTGCTCCATTTTCCACAAGCACCCTGATGACCTGCGTGAAACGTTCCATTGTTTGTTGATCGGTCGGTTTTGGGTTGAAGAGCTTGTCGGCCACATTGGTTATGGCCCTGTATAAACAGGTTTGGCCTTCCTGGTCTTTGAGGTCAACTTTCGCCCCATGCGCAAGCAGCAGATTCACCATCCTGATGTCTCCGTTTTCCGCCGTGTAATGCAAAGCCGTTGCCCCCTGCTTGTAAACACCATCAATATCCGAACCATTAGCAAGCATAAATTCCACTATATCGTAATATCCCTTAGTTGCCGCCAGACCCAGGCAGCTTCGCTGCTCGGTATCATTGCTTATAAAACCTGCTCCATGTTTGAACAGCAGCTTAACCATTTCGAGATTGCCCGAAGCAACCGCCAGCTCCATCGGTGTCGCGCCGCTGTCATACGCAGGTTCGACCTCAGCCCCTTCACTGAGGTACTTCTTGACCCTGTCTATATCCTGTCTGTAAATCGCCATGTGCAAAGGAGTAAATCCTGTGTACTCAAGTGATTTGTCATTCGCATCTTCCTGCATCTGCATCTTGATTTGTTGTGTCAGTTCCCGGTGGTCCACATAATTCGGCAATGATTCCGGATTCAACTCCTTGGCAAGTTCAGCATTCAGGTCGTCGGCATATATCACATACTGTGAATCCGACATACGCACTTTATGCGGATACCACATCCCCGAGGCCGTCCGAGCAAACTCTAAAACCTCATAAGGTACCTGCCCATTCTTCTTTTCATACCGAACCCACAGATAATCCTTCGACGGGTCATAATAGTTAAGCACCTCGCCGCTATCGGTACAAATCAGGCCGTGCTCCTTGGAATACTCGGTGGTCACTATCTTCCCTCTTGGCATCGCCCACCAGCAATACCGTGTAAACTCGTCGTTGTTACGCCATTGCCGCCTCATCCTCACTGGACGGTTTTCACTGATGTCACTGCCGTATGTTTCGTAACTGAACCGCCCGTCCCTGATCCTGATAATACTGCGACGCACAACCCTCGCCTCATTAAGCCAACCGTTTATACTCGCAAAAGTATCACCCATCGCCTCCAAATATTGCTTCTTTTGAAGCTCCCAGTCCGAACCATTGATTGCCAATTCCAGAAACTCGTCCCGAAATCGCTCACCTTGCCTGATGACCCTTCGTTCCAGCATATCTCCTTCACAAATCACAGCCGCAAAAGAACTGTGCGTGGTCGCCTTGGCTTCGTTGATCCTTTCGATCAATTCCTGTATCTCGGCACTGGGCCTTTCATCGATGACATTTGCGTCCGTCGGAACTCCCAGTGCATAGATATCCTCAGGACCGCTCTCGGAATAGTCAAATGCATACCGTTGACTAAGGACCAATATCTGCCCGAACTTGCCTTTACGCTCGTATCTATAGAGCTGCGTATATTCGCAGATTATCGGCAGATGCGTCTTACTGTCCACCACCCACAAATACTTATTCGTGCGAAAATCCTCGCCATCGGGCAATGTCATTTCGACCTCATACAATAGAGCAGGCCTCGAATTATACACAGCATCCCTCTGTACAATATCCGCCCCTTCACTCTCATACCGAGTCAACAAACCGCCCAACATGGGTAAGCGCTGCTCAAGCCACCCTGTCGTATGTCCAAAGTCATCAGGCTTGCTAATACTGATAGTATCACCCCTGTATTCGTGTTTTTCGCCCGCATTCATATCCAGCATAAACGCATTGCCCTCAACGGTGTGGCTTTTGGCATATAGCTTCTGTTCCGCCGGACTGTACCAATACTCGGCATCTATCTGCCCCGTCTTGCGGTTCTCCTCAAACATATATACCCACTTCTGAGACAGCACATTTTCCACTACCTCCCCAAACGCCGGCGCAGTCAGTGCTACCGGGCTGCCGAAATGGCGTAAGCCTACCAGTACCGCTGCAATTATCACCGCCGCAGCGGCAAGTTTCGTTATTCTGCTTTTCAGAATTATCCTGCATCCGTCAATCAAACTGCGATTGTGTGTTGTTCGTCTCTGTGCTTTTTCTTCGAATTGTCGCACATCCTCCGGGTGCTCCTTTTTCCACCTGTCGCAATCGAACTCCAGAACCTTCCCGCCTATTGTCCGGCTGAGCAGTTCGTCTAATGACTTTGGATTCTTTTGCTCGTTCATAATTTTGCCTCACCAAAACCATCACGCCGTAAATACTGCGCCAACTTTCGTCTTGCCCGCATCAGCCGGTTATTGATTGCCGCCTTGGACAGCCCCAAAACCGCTGACATCTGTTTGTAAGATAGTTGGTTATAGTAACGCAAAACAACTAACTCCTTTCCCGCAGGCGACAGCTTGTTTATGGCCTTGCTTACTGCCATGCTGTCGCATTCTACAGCAGGTTCGCATTGTTCCCGTAGCTCACCTTCGAACATGGACTGCCTCGATTGGGTCTTGGCTATATCGCGGGCCACATTCCTGCATATCGCCCCAAGCCATACACCGAACCTTTCCTTATGCTTCAGTTTCTCCAGGCCCTGCAGCGCCCTGGCAAACGTTTCCTGCGCGGCGTCTTCGGCAAGGTGATGATCCGTCAGAACTGCGTACGCGATAGCCCTCATCGCGTTATAATAGTTACCGTACAACTCTCCAAAGCTGTCCACCCTGCCCTTCAGAGCGGATGCGAGCAATTCTTGTCTCACCTTGTCAGTCACGTATCTCAGGTCAACCTTTCTCTAACACCCTGCCGATCAGACTCTACTTAATAGTCTGTTTCGCAGCCTAAAGTAACCGCGAAAAATCCAAAGCACTTAATCTTTTTTGATTCACCTATAGCAGCCGGCTGAAAGTAAGGCCGCAGAGTTTTTATACAAGGTGTAAAAATCTTTGAGAAAAATCGTGCATATTCAACACATAAGGGCCTATAGTAACAAGCCAAAGCCGCTTTTTTCGCCATGCAGATTTTTTTCAGCAAAACAGTACAATCGGCTATTGACACACGCGGGCTTGTTCTGTAATAATGATGGTGTACTGTGAGTGCAAACTTTAATTTCGATAATATATCGGTACGGCGCTTCACAGCACGGGAGACAGGGTGATGACTTGCTCGTTAAGGGCCCGCGTCTCCCCTTTTTTTATCCCACTTATCTCACCGGCTTCGGATTAACTGGTTGCTGTCGTACTCGACATGCGGAAGAATCTCTTTCAGGTCACTGATAAAACGCAGCCCGTCCTTCCAGTAGCCGGCAGTCGGTTTTAGTTCGCCGCTGAACCCGCGAAAATACGAGTTTATGTTATCAATCAATATCTCGCGAACATACTTGCTCAGCATCGACGCCAGTGACACCGGTAAAAAAAGCATATCGGCCCCAACCACAAAATGGATCCGCATTTTCCTGCCGCCGACGACGAGTTCGTAGCTGCTGACCTTAGGACTTTCACGAAGAATACGCAGTTGCATATCGTCGAACATAAGCTGCAGATCGCGCCGGTAATAAATTCGACCGCCCTGTCGGTCGGCTATAATCTGAATTTCGTCGTCGCCATATCTCTCGTACGCCTGCTTGATAAGCGTCGAGGTCGCCGTAAATAAAACCTTCGCCTTGTTCTTCACCGCTGCGACCATCCTGTTATAGTACGCAACATCCAAACAGCAGTTCTGCATACCAAGCAACTCGATATCGTTTGCCGCCATGTCCCTGCCAAGCACATCGGCAGCTATAGATACGGCAGCCTTGTTTGCCGACAAGTCATAATTACCGGCCTGATTATACCACGGGTAATTCTCCAAACGTTCAAGAGAATCCGGGCATACCATCATCAGCAATTCGCTGAGTGTACCAGGGCTTTTGTCGAGGCACTTCAAACATGAAAGCACGGCTCGCTTTAGATGCTTCGGGCCGAGAGAACGCGTGTATGCCTTCTTGCTGTCTGTGATTAAAAGCCGCCCCGACAGATGTTTCCGTGTTCTCCCAACGCTTTTTCGCAGAACCTGCCAAAGGTCGGCGTTCAGCATGTCATCAGGCACTTTCAGCGTTACCGACGATACAACCAATGGCCCAAGAATAGGCCCGAAACCGGCCTCATCAATCCCTATCAGCACAGCCATCCCTGCAGTCCTTCCGTGGCCCTGTAATTTTATCAAACGACAACCGCAAGGATACAGACGGCACGGACCAAAATCAACCAAAAACCGAATTACCATCGCCATTTACGAATACGACTTACGCCTGTTTAACGCCTCTTTAGCCTACGGAAAATTTGGAACCGCCCTAAAAACCGCACCGGAACCGAGCTATAACCTATATTGATGCCACCGTCAAAAGTCCAAATTCCAAGCCCCGACCGTGAGGGAGGGGATAAAAACAAGCATTTTGTTCATCGTTTTACACTTTTGACGCAGGCGCCATTATTCCCTTTGTTAGGCAAAACTTTCTGGAAATCGTTCGCGATAGTAAAGATGGAGGCAACTGCACCTTTTGCTGTTGGCTTTGATATGGTATATCTATTTGTCTCTTCATTGCTGAGATGAACCAAGTTTCTGAAATCCCTTATTGAATCGGTCAAACGAGAAACTCCACATTTCAGAAGGCGATTGTTCTCGCAGGCCTCAATATAGTCAACGAACCTGTTGTCTTTCGGCTTAATCCCCTTATGTTTCAGGTACAGTCTTAGTAACTCTTCGATGACACCTCCTGCTAAAATAAGGGCTGGTTTCGAGAAACCCTCTGATGCTAACACAAACGCATGTTCAACATCACGAAATATGATTTTCCTTTTGAACGTTTCCGAAACGAAGTTAATCTTCTTGCCAAAGTCCTTCTTGCTGATGCCATATTCATTTTTTATGGCTTCCCAATTATCCTTACTTGACCTTACCAACATTACAAGCACGCTCCTTTCAGCTTTTTCTCCGTTTTTGGACTGATTCATTCGCGATTCATCTTTGATTTTCCTGCTAATATTACGCAAAGTCTCGACCGCTCCGTCGACTAATGTCTCTCTTGTCTCTGCAAGTCCTCTGACGCCGCAGAGTATTTCTCAATAGCACTGTACAGTGCTTCGGGAGTTCTGCTTTGCTCAATCTCTCTCATATCCACTCGACTTCTAATAAACCATTTTCATAACCATCGACTAACTTACAAAATTTAATATCAGATAACAAATCACGATTGAACGGGTTATTAGGGTCTGGATGAAGGATTCCTGTCGTGTTTATTGGATTGGTTCCAAAGAGAAAACTAGGGACAGTCACGAATGGCGGTTCCTTAGGGGTTTTAATTTGAAAGGTCTCCCATGGCCGATAAAAGGATTATCAGAACTTTTATTGGTAAGGAGACCATAATATGTATAGCAAATCTATCGGCAGAAGGGTAACAAAAACTTCATCAATTTCCACACAGTTCGATTCAATCACCTTCAATTCCATTCGCAAGGTATTGCCTGACCGAGCAATTCTGGATGCGTGCCGTCATGCAGGTTATCAATATCGCCGTCGGCTGATAAGCCCGGTACTGACGGTATTGCACATGATTACTGCGGCCATCTGGCCGGAGGAATCGTTCAACGCGGGCTGGCAACTTATATGGGCGGCTTTTACTGCCGGTTTTCCATGGGCATCCGGGCAATCACCTTCGCGTGGGACAGTTGCCAAAGCTCGCAAGCGTTTGCCGTTAACTCTCTGGCAGAAGGTGACATCCTGGTTATCTCAGCAAGCCCAGCAGTATTCATCGAGCATGGATAAATGGCTTGATCATCGGGTTGTGCTCGCTGACGGAACATGTTTGACTTTGCCGAATGAGCCTGAACTTCTCAGGAATTTTCCCCCGCCAAAAGGCAAGCATGGTTATGGTAGGTATCCGCTGCTACGCATGGTCTGCCTGTCACTGGCACGGACTATGACGGTTATCAACTATCGCATTGGCAAATATGAAGAAGACGAAAATACATTGTTGAAGCCGATGCTCAAAACGCTTCAAAAAGGCGATTTACTGGTTGCAGACAGGCATTTTGCCGGTGCCAATCTCTACTTCAATTACATGTTAAACGGCCTTGAGTACCTCACGCGAGTCCATCAAAAGCTTATAATCTCCAGGCTCAAAAGATTATATAACTACAGTGAAAACGACTTCGTAGCCAAACTGAAAATCGGCGATATCTATCGCCGCAGAAACCCTGAACTGCCGAAGTATATTACCGCACGATTCATCCGCACAGTAGGATGTATTCGAGGAAAACGCAGGGACATCTGGCTGGTCACTTCGCTATTGGATGCGTTACAATACCCAGCCGACGAAATAGCCACACTGTACCTGCAAAGATGGCGAATCGAAACTCTAATGAGACAGTTTAAGGTTCGTCTAAGTGCCGACCAACTCAGAAGCAAATCCGTCGATGCGATCAGAAAAGAGGTGGCCGCCAGAATCTGTGCCATCAATATAGTGCGAATGATCATGCTCGAAGCTGCTGTGAAAAATAAGGTCGATCCAACGCGGATAAGTTTCGTTGCTGCGGTCAGAATAATCATCGCCTATGCACCAGCTATGGGACTGCAACCACCAAATCAACTATTGTTGATATACCATGCAATGCTAAAAGAAATTGGCAGCCATCTGGTACCAGAAAGGCCGGGCCGAATCGAACCGCGAAGAATTACACATGAACCTAAACATTACCCACGATTAAAAATGACGAGACAACAGTGGAGAAAACAATATGCAGCTTAAGGAACCGCCATTCGTTCCTGACACCTTTATTTTTCCTCTTTATTTTTCCTTGACACCTTTATTTTTCCTCCCAGAATGACCAGCCGTTTGTTTTCATTTAATAGGTGACTGTCCCTGACTGTCCGGCTCCGATCTTAATCAATGCAATATTACCCAATTCATTAATAAGCATATTACAAACTCGGCGATGTCCCCAATCGGATTTATGAGCAACGAAAATACCGTAGAAAATTTTGAAGGTGCAAATATTCCAGAGCCGGTATTTATTTTAGAACGGATTCATTGTGCACAAATTAAAATTCTATGTTCAGACCCACCTGCACCAGTGGTCCCATTCCTACTCGTATATGGTTCGGAACTGTTTGTTTATCCTCATAATCTATACGGTTGTAGGCTATGCCAGCAACTAATTTTGAGTTAAAGTTACGCCCCTTCCATAGCTTGTACTGACATTGCAGTTCAAGACTCAATATTGAAGGCGTATTTGGAATAGGTATAGAACCAAATGCCTGCGCTTTCAAATTTAGGTCATCTGTTAATATCCAGTTTATTTCTCCACCCAATCGGCCACCTATCTTTAGATATGCACGATCAACGGTGTCTTCAGCTCCGGTAAGTTTATAATGAAAGTCAAACAATACAAGCCCCGCTCCTGGCGAGATAATCATTTTTTTTCCCAAAACATCTAAAGTCTTATAATGATATAAATAATTAACCCTATACCAGTCCAGCGTTATGTCTGCATCAACAATTTCACCAGAGTTAAAGTTTTTGTTTTGACTCGTAAGATCCTTTGACAGTGTTGACTTTCCGGATAGCCGTACTAATTGCGCGCCAAAGAGTAATTCGTGTCGAGCACTAATTGTACCTACATAGCCGTCATAGATTGAGATTGTATTAAAGCCCAGCTCATTAAATGTAGGACGCTTTGAACTCGTACTTCCTGGATGTCCTCCCGCAGGTGTTTGCACGTACCCCTCTATTGAACCATGTAAGAAAGTGCTGCCTACGTTAATTGTGCGTTGAGTTTCTTCTGCTATGACGTTAGTACAAACCAACATGCATACGAACAAGAAAGATATAATTAAGTTATTATTCTTCATCCTGTTTACTCCAATTATGTTGAAGGTGTATTCATTACAACTTTTGTTAATTCGTTACGATGTTGACGAGTCGGTTTTTGACTACCAGGACTTCCTTCTTAGCCTTTTTCTTCTTCGCCATAATAATTCTGCAAAATGAGTTTAACGCTTTGAAGCCTACGGTATGCTTTGACCAATATTGCTGCCCTTACAAACATGCCGTGGGCCCTTATGCGATAAACTCCAGACCGCCAAAGGCGGGCTGTCTTCTACACGTCGTGAGTTAACCAACCACTTTGCCGTTGGGATTAATGCTGTTATCTGGGATTACCCATATAACACAGTATAATTTTGCTCAGCTACGCCGCTGAGCCTCTTTTCTAATAGAATATCAAATTGCTCTCAAAAATTCAAGGTTTCCAGCTTCATTTTGAAAATATTTCAGCCACAATAATAGCAAAAACACGAATTTGGCCACTGATTATCATTTCCTAAAATATTAAGCTTTCACTTTTCTCAGCACACTTCATAACACCTTTCCCTCATTTTCACCTAACTCCCTTAAAATCAAGAACTTACATTGCATTTTCCCGCCTTAGCGAGCCTGTAAGTATCCTTTCTGGGCGGCAAAGTCAATTGACTTAGCTGCAAAGTAAACTGACTTAATCATAAAGTAAATCGACCTGACCGTAAAGTAAATTCACTTAGCCATAAAGCAAACTGACTTTGTCGTAAAGTAAACTGACTTAGCCATTGTTCCAATTGACTCAGCGACAAAGCAAACAGACTTAGCCGTAAAGCAAATCTCCTTTGCCACAAAGTAAACCGACTTGGCAGAAAAGTCAATAGATTGCTTGGATATCGACAAAATAATGGGTGGTAACAGGTGCATTGAAAATATCCATTGTAAGCAGTGCCCTCCTGATTGCCATAGGTTGGATTGACAGAACTGTCTATATCAAGGATAATCTGCTTGAGTGGCTTTCGCTGGCGAACTTTATCTACCCATTGACCTGACAGGTTTTTCAATAGCTCCATATTTTTGGACTGGGTCAGTATCTCTGTTTCAAATCTGCCCATCAGGCTTGTTGAAGCTGCCGTTCGTTCTTTGGCTCTTCCACCTACAACGGCACGCTGCCAGGGTCAATGGACATACGCTCTGCATCATTAACCTGCATCGCTGGTGACTTTGGTTCCATGAAATTCGACCTTCAGTTTGCGGTCAAAATCGAGCCTATGAGCATCCTTGCTTCTTTCACCCATTGGGTTCTCCAATTCAGAATAGTCAAGACTGGCTTGAGTGGTCTCCATAAGCTCTATACTATCATAATTCCA
>Ga0210003_1001176_pt1 | contig 23135 bp, 19 predicted proteins | sample LantaG_FD_182804 | JGI IMG/M metagenome (GOLD analysis project Ga0210003, IMG submission 182804) | Deep subsurface microbial communities from Baltic Sea to uncover new lineages of life (NeLLi) - Landsort_02402 metaG (SPAdes) (version 2) | ecosystem: Environmental > Aquatic > Marine > Oceanic >... | reverse complement strand
TGGCTCTTTGGAAAAGAGCAAGGCGTTATGATGGAATGGGTTGCATGGAGGCTGTCAAACACATCGAGACGGTTCTGGCCAAGGCTTTTAAGGGCAAGAGGCTTTCAGAAATCGGCGATTTACTGCAGGCCGACAATGAATTGTTGACGCTGGAGTGCGACCAGGCCGTAGCGGCGGGAGTGCTTTCGAAGGACGCGACACCCGAAGAGAAAATACGGGTGATGCAGAGAAAGGGCGTTCTGGGTATGAACGCGATTTTATCCTTATCCCTGGCACTTGGAAGGGCTATCGCTGCGAGCCAGGGCAAAGAGCTTTGGCAACTGATTCGGGAAATGGCCGGAGAAACAATGGCAAAATTTATCTTCGCAAATTCAACCAACGGCGACAAGAAAGAATTGGCGTCTCTCAGGACCATGGATTTCGAGGAGTTGAAGGCTCTGTTTGGTCAGACAGCCCAGGAAGCAATCAAGCAAGGAAAGACGATATACGAATTACTTAGAGAGCAACTGGTGGTATATCCGGTATAAAACAGGACCGTCGGGCTGAGGGCACTGAAGCTGTCTTGGTTATGCGCGGGCAAGATATTCTGCGAACGCTTTTATTTGTCATCTTTTTCAGTGTGGGGGCAGCGGCATTGAGCGGGGCGGTTCTGTTTGGTGATTTGCTTGACTACTGCGAAAACAAAGACCTGTTAGACTCATCCGAGGAATCACTGGAAAAGCTCAGGTCCTTAAACGCCGACTATGACGCCCTGCTCAAACAGGTGCAGGAAGACCCCGAGTTGATTGACCGCATCGCGCGTGCTACGTTTGGCACGGGTCCGGAAGATGCAAATACCGCCTACCCGAAGGTTGCGCCGGAGCAGCTCGATGCTGCCCGAAGAGCACTGATGGAGGCTACGCAGCAGCGACGTCCTGTTTCAGTCGCGCGGCGCTGGGTCGAGCGGCTCAGCAGGCCCTGGCGGCGGGTTGCGGTATTCTTGTGCGGAGCAGCCCTTGTACTTGTTTCGTTTATGTTCTTTAGTTCGAAGCGGTGACTGAATCCCACAGCCTGAACTCTGATTGACCTCGAAGGCCCCGGCGGAACTCCCCAGGCGCTGAGTCTGCATCTGCGTTCAGAGCACACAATGCTGACCGGAGGCAGACCAGGACGAATAATACCGCGTTTCTTTCGCCACCCGGTCAACCGGAGATGGTTTCTTCGAGATTGGCCAGTATCGCTTTTGCTTTGGCGACTTTGTTCCCCGCCGGGCTCCGCCAGTTCAACTGACGGTTTGTCTTTATCAGGTCCTCGACCTTTTTGCAGGCCAGCAGGACGGTTGCGTGGTTCTTATTGCCCATATGCCTGCCTATCTCCGAGGAGGACATTCTGGTGTGCTTTCTGGCCAAGTACATGCTGAAGTGTCGCGCCAGGGCTACGGTTCTGTCCTTTCTGGCTGAATGGATATTGCCCGGGGTGGTCTCGAAATATGTGGCGGCGGCCGATTCGATGTCTGATATGTGTGCTATGGGGTCACACCTCTCGAGGTGCTCGGCCAGGACCTCTTTGGCGATGGATAGGGTTGGCTTTTGGTTCTTGAGCGAGGCCAGAGCAATCAGCTTCAGCAGAGCGCCCTGAAGCTCGCGGACGTTGGTCTTCAGATGTTCGGCGATGTACTGCACTACGGTTTCGGGGATTTGTTTCTTCAAGGTTGCCGCATATCGTCGGCAGATTTCGCAGCGTGTCCGGAAGCCGGGGCTTTCGATTTTGACGACCATTCCCGAGACGAAGCGGTTGACCAGCTTTTCGGAGAGCCGGCCTATCAGCTTGGGATGGGCGTCGGAGGCAAGCACCACCTGTTTTCCAGCTAAGCTTATCGTATTAAAAGTATGCAGGAACTCCTGCTGCATTGAAGGCTTGCTGGCCAAGAAGTGTATGTCGTCGATTGCCAACAAATCCATTCGTCTTAACCGACACCGAAAAGCCTCCAGCTTTTTGGTCTTCAAGGCCAGCACGAACTGATTCACAAAGTCCTCCGCCGACAGGTACGACCAGTTTGTGTCGGGTCGCCTCGAGCACACTTCGTTGCATATCCCTTGCAACAGATGTGTCTTGCCGACGCCGTATCCTCCATGAATAAACAGCGGATTGAACGGACTCTGTGGCTCATTCACGACCGCTTTTGCGGCGTTGTAAGCCAATTGATTGGATGAGCCGACCACGAACGTATCCAGACTCAACTTCAGTCTGCTGTGCGTGGTCCTGCGTATCCCGGCCCTGCGGGCGCGAGAGACGCCGTGTGTTTTTTGGGACAGTTTTGCATCTGGACCGAACTGGGACTTTCTTTGATGTCCGGAGAGCTCCGCGTCGATGTTGAAGGTGACCTTTCGGCTCTCACCGATAGCCGCCCGGACGGCCCGGTCTATCTCGGTCAAAAAGTGGCTTTCAAGCCAGGTTGCCATAAAAAGGTTCGGCACGCCTATTTTGAGGTATTCCTCGGTAATCGTGAACCTTGTCGCGTTCTTGAACCAGATTCGAAACTTCTGCGTACCGATTCTTGCACTAAGAGCTTCGTTGATTGCACCTACTTGTGCTCCCGCCAGGCGGGTTGCTTCATCCGTGATTGTGGCCTGCATTACAGTCTCCCCTTTTGCTGATAGTTTATCATTGAGTTGTTTGCTCTTACCCACCAATTATTAAAGCACAGTAAAACAATGCAACATGATTTTGGCAGATTTCTTTTCCACTTGACGAAGGTTGCTGTCTGTATTGCAGTTGCGCGCAAAAAAATATTTATTTTGAACAGCTTATGCACACCATAAGTTCGATTTGTGGAAAAGCTGTGGATTGGATTTTCAAATCGCAGTTCAGCCTGACACGGTGACACTGCGGCAGCAACCGGTCCGGGGCGGCTCAGACAATCAAGCTTGAGCAGGCTCCGTCTCTATTTCAATCCGTCAATCCTGCCGGGAAACTTGAATTGAGAGCTGGCGTTTGTCTCAGTCGTTTTTGGTACGGTCGACAATTCCTGCAAATGCATCCCCGGGCTGGGTTGCACGGCCGTTGACAAAGGCCTCGAAATCCATAATGGTGCCGCCGGCGGGTTTTATCTTGGTTATCTTCAGCGCATCTTTGCCGCAGATTACGTTCAGGTTGCCGTCCAGTGTTCCGGATGGCACATGAGCCGGGTTTGAGCTCTCGACGACCTCGGCCATCGCTATTGCCACGCGCTGGGACTTTCCTGTTGTGTTTGACACGTACTCTGCCGAAGCCCCAGGCCAGGGCCAGAGTCCCCGTATTCTTCTTTGTAGAGCCTGTGCCGGCTCGCTGAAATCGAGCAAGCCGTCGGATTTCTTCAGCTTCGGTGCGACAGTAGCCCCCGAGTGGTCCTGTGGTGTGTAGGTGGCTGTGCCGGCGGCTATTTCATCCAGGGTTTTCAGCAGCAGCGGCGACGCCAACGCAGCCAGTCTGTCGTGAAGCCGGCCGGCCGTATCGAAGGGCCCGATGCTGGTTTGGGCCTGGGCCAGGACCTCGCCGGCATCCATTTTTTCAACAACAGTGATTATGCTGATGCCGGTTTCGTGTTCGCCGTTTATTATCGCCCAGTTTATAGGGGCTGCTCCGCGGTATTTGGGCAGCAGCGAGGCGTGGATGTTTATCGTTCCTTTCGGCGGCAGCGCAATGATTTCGTTTCCGATTTTCTGACCGAACGCGGCCACGACAATAACATCAGGTTCCAACTGTGCGATTTTTTCAACGATTTCGGGTTTGTTTACGTTCTCCGGCTCGATACAGGCAACAGAATTCTCTTTTGCCCAGCAGGCAGCCGGTGTAGGCCTGGTCTTTCTCGCCCTGCCTGCAGGCCGTGGTGGCTGCGCAATAACAAGCAGCGGGCTGTGGCTGGAGCCGAGCAGGGCATTTAAGGAATCGATACCGAATTGGCCGCTGCCGAGAAAGACTGTCTTCATTGGTCCATCCTGAAAAGTTTGCGTCTCAGGGTTTGTGTCCCTTCTCAAGTCTTTTGAGTTGTCTTCGATGTGCAATTCTCGCGGTCTGGCTCATTCGGTTTACGACGGTCAGACCCTCGATATGGTCATACTCGTGCTGGAGCGCCCTTGCGTAAAGACCCTCGGCGTCTTCGGTAAACTGCTTGCCGTTAAGGTCTGTGGCAGTGACCCTGCATTTCTTGTATCTTCGAATCTTGGTGTAAACCCTCGGCACGGACAGGCATCCTTCCTCGAATAGTTCAATTTCGTCCGTTACAGGGGTGACCTTCGGGTTAATATACACCCTGACGGAATCCCTGGTTCCATCGAGCGAAATGATAAACATTCGCAGCGCCAGTCCCACCTGTGGTCCGGCCAGGCCGATGCCCTTGTTGTCAAGCATGATATCGGTCATCTTCTCGACCAACCGGCGCACGCTATCGTCGATTTTTTCAATCGGCTGGGCAGGCTGGGCCAAAACCGTCGCCGGGTAACGCGTTATCCGACATTTCTCAGTGTCAATCATCTTGCATTTCCTCCGAGAATTGCTCCGGCGTCGCTTCGAGCTGGCTCGGCAGGTCTTTGTTGTCATCGAACTCGTCACCGGCGAAGATGCTGCCGAGGTAGTGTTTTCTTACGGTTTCGTTGCGCACGATTTCGGACGGTTTTCCCGCACCTATAACCTGTCCGTGGTCAATTATATACGCCTTGTCGACCACCTCCAGCGTCCTTTCGACGTTGTGGTCGGTGATAAGTATGCTTACTCCCGAGCTGACAAGACGCTTGATTTCCTTCTGGAGGTCTTCGACGGTGATAGGGTCAACCCCGCTGAAGGGTTCATCCAGCAGGATAAGTGATGGCTCGGTTACCATGGCGCGGGCAATCTCAAGTTTTCGCCGTTCGCCCCCGGAGAGGAATCTCCCCTGACTGCCGGCAACTTCGCTCAGGCCGAAATGCTCAATGAGCGTCTCGGCCCTGCGATTTCGCTCGGCCCTGGTGATGGACATTATCTCCAGTATCGCGTAGAGGTTATCCCTTACGGTTAAGCGCTGAAATATGCTCGGTTCCTGTGACAGATACCCGATACCGAGCCGGGCGCGTTTGTACATCGGCAGTTTGGTAATATCTCGGCCCTGGAATATCACGGAGCCGCGGTTTGGAGCAACCATTCCCATAATCATTCTGAAGGTGGTGGTCTTTCCTGCGCCGTTTCTGCCCAGAAGTCCGACGATACTGCGCGGGGCAATGGTTACGGATACCTCGTTGACGACGACGCGTCCGGAGTATTTCTTCACCAGCCCGCAGGTCTCGAGAAGACTCATATCCACGAAAACACCTCTCGAACATATCACTGACGGCATATAGCCTATAGCAGTCGCTCGGAAACGTAAAGCCAAAAAGCGAAAATGACATCTGCCGGGCTCGTGCGCAGGTTCATTTCGGCAGGCGTCGTGGAGCTGTCCGGGACGAGTTTTGGTCTTCATCCGATGTTTTTCGCTTTACTTTTTGTGCTCTTTGCGTAATCTTGCCGGGTATGTTCGCAGTTATAAGCGATATACATTCGAATCTTGAGGCCCTAAGCACGGTTCTTGCCGATATCGAAGGGCGTGGAATAACGACAATCTACTGCCTCGGCGATGTGGTCGGCTATGGGCCCAATCCCAGGGAATGTCTGGATTTGATTATTGACAAGACCGAGCTTTGTGTTCTGGGTAATCACGATTACGCGGTTTTTTATGAGCCTACGAACTTCAACTATGGCGCCGAGCAGGCCAGTTTCTGGACCCGTGGTGTTCTGGAAGCCGAACAGGCCGCCCAGAGCCGGGATAAGCGCTGGCGGTTTTTGGGTGAGCTTCCAATCAAGCACACGGTAAGGGTACGACTGGGTACTAACAGGGCGATAATGGATTTTATTCATGCCTCACCCAGAAGACCCATCAACGAATATATCTTCCCCGACGATGTCTATACCAATCCGTTGAAGGTGAGATTATTGTTTGAGCGAATAAAGCACATTTGTTTTGTGGGCCATACCCATCTTCCGGGCGTATTTCTTGGTGAGCCGGATTTCTACCTGCCAGAAGAGCTCGGCAACTCGTACCCGATTGTCGAGAGTGAAAAAGCAATCATAAATATCGGTTCGGTGGGTCAGCCGCGAGACAGAGACAACCGGGCAAGTTATGTCTACGTCGAGGAGAACCAGGTTCACTTCGTTCGTCTGGAGTACGACTTTGAGACTACGGCGAAAAAGATAAGGGCCATTGACCACCTGGATGATTTCCAGGCGGAGCGGCTGCGTGAAGGAAGGTAGGCGTTGCCAGGATTGACAAGAGCAAGATTATGAAAACCTTTTTTTTATTGTTTTTGGCGGGATTTGTTGCACTTTGCGGCGGGCTGGTTGCTGAGTCTGCACGGCCGGCGGGCCGCTCAGACTGCGGCAGGGCGTGTATACTCCTGCAGCAGACAACAGGCAAAGAACCCACCATAGGCGAAAATAGTCCCTCTTCTCAGGGCCCACAGTTGCAGTCGGCCGATTATATCACGCTGCACGCGAACAACGCCGCAGCTCAAACGGTTCTCTTGGGCTCAGTGGACCCGAACAGCGGTTTCAAATTCGAGCTTGAATTGAGTTCTATGGGCGCTGCTATTAGCAGGGCGTCCTTCAGCAAATTCGATAACCGCGACCACGCGAATCCACAGCCTCTGGCAGTTCTATCGCCTGTCGAGGGCCAGGCCCTTTCACTGGCGAACCGAGACCTGGTGCTGTACCTGGGGGGCAGGCAGTACAGGCCGATGCCTCTGGACAAACTACACTGGCAAAGCAACGGCAGGCACAAGTCGTCGGATGGCTCGCAGTCGGCCCGTTTCGAAGCTGTAATCAAGGCCAAAGGTACTGGTGAGCCGATTCTTAAGTTGAGCAAAACTTACGAGGTTTTCCCCTACAGCTACCAGGTGAACTGCAATTTGACGGTTTACAATTTGTGGGCCGGTGAGCAAAAACTGCGTTTCGACCTTGCCGGGCCGGTGGGAATCAGCAGGGAAAGTTATCGCAGCGATATGAGAAAGATTGTGGGCGGGTTTGCAACGACCGACGGAAAAGTAGTCTCATCTCGACAAGAAATTCACAGTTCGTTTCTCAGCAGAAAGTCAGGTCTAAAAGATGGTACGCGCAAATATCGCCAGGCCCTGAGAACCGCCAACGCCGAGGAAATCGAACGGGCAAGGGAGAATCTGCGGATAGGACACAATCTTCCGGACCGGCACAGGCAGGCGAGATTCCTGTGGTCGGCGGCGACCAATAAGTATTTTGCTGCAATACTGCGACCCTTGCCGGCTCAGGGCCAGGATTACTGCGACTGGGTCAAGGACAAAACGGCCCTTTTCTACAATCCCGACCGCGACGAGCGTGCCAATAGCGGAGATGAGACAGTCGGATTCGAGTTCAGGGTCGGCCCGAGTCCACTGGCTGCTGTGGGACAGACCGGAAGCACCAGAACCTATAAGTTTCAATTGTATATCGGGCCGAAGGACAAAAGCCTGTTCGACAAGAACGAGTTATATCAAAAGCTCGGCTTTGTTGAGACGATAGATTTTATGGGCTGCTGCTGCCCGGCCAGTATTATCCGCCCGCTGGCCTTCGGGATTTTGGCGCTGATGAAGTGGATGTACGGTTTTATCGGCAACTACGGCGTGGTGATAATCATCCTCGTGTTTTTGTTCCGCCTGGCGATACATCCTATTACCAAAAAGAGCCAGGTCTCGATGAGTAAAATGAGCGGGCTGGGCCCGAAGGTCGAAGAAATAAAGAAGAAATACAGCGGCAACAAGACCGAGATGAACAAGCAGATGATGGCCTTCTATCGCAAGCAGGGGGCCACGCCGATTATGGGTATCCTGCCGATGCTCGTGCAAATGCCTGTCTGGATTGCGCTTTGGACTGCGGTGTACTCCAGCATCGACCTGCGAGGGGAGCCGTTTCTGCCGTTCTGGATAACCGACCTTTCGGCGCCGGACGCGCTGTTCAGGTTCCCGGCGGTGAGTTTGCCTTTGCTCGGCAAGCTTGACTCGTTCAATCTGCTGCCTATTTTGATGGGGGTGGCATTTTACCTTCAGCAGAAGTTGATGCCGTCTCAGGCTACGGCGTCGGCCAATCCGCAGATGGCTCAGCAGCAAAAGATTATGATGTTTATGTTTCCATTGATGTTTCCCGTAATGCTTTACAAGGCCCCTTCCGGCGTAAATCTGTACATTATGGCCAGCACCTTTGCCGGGGTCATCGAGCAGTACGTGATTCGCAAGCACATCCGCGAAAAGGAGCAGGCTGAGTCAAATGGTCTGGTCTCGGCCACTTCGAAGACGGGCGGTAAAACCAAGAAGAAAAAGCCCAAACCGTTCTTCAAGAACTTTTGAGTTGGTCGGCGGCGAGCAAAGACTCAAAACCCCGGGAATCCAGTATGTACCAGCTCAATGACACAATCGTAGCGGTCAGTTCTCCAACCTTCAGCCAGGCAGTGATTGTGCGAATCAGCGGTCCGCGGACAATTGAGTCATTGAACGAGATTTTCAGCCCGCCGTGCCGGAGCCAAGGCGAGGCAGGCCCTCCGTTCACGACAGAGGGCCGGGCTATTGTCTCCGGCAGCATTCGGATTGGCGCAGGGCCGCAGACCGACGCCAGGCTGTATTTATTCTTCGCACCACGTTCCTACACAGGTCAAGACGTTGCTGAGCTCCACCTTTTCACGAACCGGTCTGTGACCGAGGCCCTGATGGGCGACCTGCTCGGCAAAGGGCTTCGGATGGCGGGACCCGGCGAGTTTACCGCCAGAGCGTACCTTAACGGCAAGATGGACCTGTCCCAGGCCGAAGCGGTCAATGAAATCATCGTCAGCAGCAATAAGTTTCAACTGGAAGCTTCGCACAGGCTCCTGGCAGGCCGACTTGCTCAAACCACAGCGAAAATCGCCGAGCAGCTCATGGATTGTCTGAGCCTGATTGAAGCCGGCCTTGATTTTAGCGGTCAAGACATACAGTTCCTGACGGCCGAGCAGGCGGTCGAAAGGCTCACCGAGATGAGAAACGAGCTTGAGCGTTTGAAATCCGGCAGCATTAGTTATGAACAAGTGGTGGATTTGCCGTCTGTAGGCATAGCCGGCGCCCCGAACGCCGGCAAAAGTACTCTGCTGAACACCTTGCTGGGCCAGCCCAGGAGTATCGTCTCGGACATCCGAAAGACCACCAGGGACGTCCTCAGCGGCGTGTTGAATCTGCCTCACTGCAGATGTGTGCTTTTTGATTGTGCGGGACTTGCGCCCGAGCCGGCCGACATCCTCGATGAGCTGGCCCGCGAGGCGGCGACGGAAGCCCTGCGAAACAGCTCCGTTGTCTTGTTTTGTGTGGACCTGTCAAAGCCCGACTACAGCGAAGATAGCGCGGTACGTCGGCTCATCGAGCCGAAAGCCTTGCTACCGGTTGCCACAAAGTCTGACCTGCTTTCGCAGGATGCGTTGGAGCAACGCCTCTGCCGGCTCAATAGCCTGTTTGGCACCGATTTTTTGCAGACGAGCGCCAAGACTTCAGCGTCAATAGAGACTCTGCGGGCAGCGATAGACGGAAAGCTTGTCGAATTGGGCTTGGGTCATCCGGGCCCGCTCGGCAGAGGCGTCTCGACAGAGGCGCACGACGCAGTAGCCCTTACGGCACGGCACCGCCGCGCTGTGCTCGATGCCGTCGACAATATCAACGAGGCCGTCAGCCAACTGGAGGCTGGCAGTGAGGAAATCGCCGCGATGACGCTCCGGGCCGCTCAACAGGCGCTGTCGGAAATCGAGCAGCAGCAGCTCGACGAGCAGCTCCTGCACCGGATATTTGGGCGATTCTGCATAGGCAAGTAGGCCGAAGCGGGTAGCAAATGCCGGGCTTTCGGTCTCTTCGAATCGCCCGGAAATTGCCGGTTCACCCGCTTCGGCTCTTTGCTGCTGTCACACAGCGAAACAGTTCCGCCAGTCAAAACTAAAACTGTTATTGTTCGTCTTTGGCCTCGAACTCGGCGTCAATTACGTCATCGGCACCTTTTGCTTTGGCTTGCTCCTGCGGTGGAGGTGTCTGCTCTTTTCCAGGCTGGGCTGAAGCAGCCTGCTTCTTTGCGGCTTCCTCGTAGAGCGTCTTGCCAAGTTCCTGGGTGGCGGTGTTAAGGTTCTCGATTGCTTTTCTTATGGCCTCGGCGTCTTCTGCTTTCAGCGTTTCTTTGAGGTTGTTGACGGCGTTCTCTATCTTGCCGCGAGTGTCGGAAGAGACCTTGTCGCCGTACTCTTTAAGGGTCTTTTCGGTTGAGTAAACCAACTGGTCGGCCTGGTTCTTGAGGTCGACCACCTCTCTTTTTTGTTTGTCTTCGTCGGCATGGGTCTCGGCTTCTTCTGTCATTTTCTTTACCTCTTGTTCGCTGAGTCCCGAACTGGACTTAATTTCGATTGACTGCTGCTTGCCGGTGCCCAGGTCTTTTGCCGAAACATTCAGAATGCCGTTGGCGTCAATGTCAAAGGCCACTTCAATCTGCGGCACACCGCGCGGGGCCGGCGGAATCTCCGTAAGCTGGAACCTGCCGAGCGTCCTGTTATCCCTGGCGAATTCGCGCTCGCCCTGCAGCACGTGAATATCGACGGTCGTCTGACTGTCGGCGGCAGTGGAGAATATCTCTTTCTTGCTGGTGGGGATAGTTGTATTGTGTTCGATAAGTCTTGTCATAACCCCGCCAAGCGTTTCGACGCCAAGCGACAGCGGCGTAACGTCCAGCAGCAGGATGTCCTTTACACCGGCGTCGCCGGCAAGAACCGCTCCCTGAATGGCGGCTCCCAGCCCGACCACTTCATCGGGATTGATACCCTTGTTCGGCTCCTTGCCAAAGATGTCTTTGACAATCTGCTGGACCTTCGGGATTCTTGTCGAGCCGCCCACAAGCAGGATTTCGCCGATATCATTCGGATTCAGTTTCGCGTCTTCAATCGCCTTGCGACAGGGTCCTTTGAGACGTTCGAGGATGTCCTCGGCCAGCGACTCGAATTTGCTTCGTGTAATGGATATCTGCAGGTGCTTCGGCCCGGAGGCATCGGCGGTGATAAATGGGAGATTCACAGTGCTTTCCACCTGGGTGCTCAACTCGCACTTTGCTTTTTCCGCTGCTTCTTTCAGCCGCTGATGTGCCATCGGGTCCTTACGCAGGTCGATGCCTTCGGTCTTTTTGAACTCGTCGGCGAGGTAGTTTATCAGAACCTCGTCGAGGTCGTCGCCGCCGAGATGCGTATCTCCGTTTGTGCTGAGCACCTCGAAGACGTTATCGCCGATGTCAAGAGTCGATATGTCGAACGTTCCACCACCGAAGTCAAAGACGGCAATCCTCTCGTTCTTTTTCTTCTCCATTCCATAGGCCAGGGCGGCGGCTGTAGGCTCATTTATGATTCGCTCGACCTTGAGCCCTGCGATAGTTCCGGCATCCTTTGTCGCCTGCCGCTGTGAGTCGTTAAAGTAGGCCGGCACGGTAATAACCGCGCTGGTAACTTTTTCGCCGAGGTAATCTTCGGCGGTCTTTTTGAGGTCCTGAAGAATCATCGCAGAGACTTCGGGCGGGGTATATTCCTTGCCTCGGACCTCGACTTTGACCAGTTCGTTCGGGCCTCCGGTGATTTTATATGGCACTATTTTCTCTTCGGAGGAAACCTCGTTGTGGCGTCTGCCCATAAACCGTTTAATGGAGAACACGGTGTTTTCGGGATTTGTTACCTGCTGGTGCCGTGCAATCTGGCCAACCAGTCTCTCGGCCTTGTCCGTAAAGCCAACTACCGACGGTGTAAGTCTGGACCCGGAAGAATTGACCAAAACCTTCGGCGCAGAGCCTTCCATCACCGCAACCACCGAGTTTGTCGTACCAAGGTCTATTCCAATTATCTTGGCCATAATAAAGTCCTTTCCCTGCTTTATCTGGTTGTCAAATCTTTCAGCATACACACTGCTTCACGGTCTGATTGTGCAAAAGGCGTGCCAGTACGCTGCCAGGGAACCTGCGAAATAGCTAAACCCTTAAGATTCAAGAACTTACGTCATTGGGCAGGGCTTTGCGGCCTTTTCTTTTGTGCTCGCGGATTATGCCATTTTGGCAGGCTGTTCAGCTATCCGGAGTCAGTGCCGAGCGGATGATTTTGGCTCTCAGTGCGTCTCTGTGGAGCGAATCCAGGGGCTTTCCGTAGTTCAACTGCAGGTGCGCCGGCAGCGTCAGCATGAACAGGCGGTTCACTGTTGCTATTGAAAGGCCGCCCTTCTTATCTGCCCGGTCTTCGCTGCCGAGTGCGGCAAGGTTCTGAATCGCCGGCGTCGACGCCCCTGCATTCCGCTGGAGATTGACGCCCAGACGCAGATGGCTCAGCAGGAAAATCGCTTCCTGAGAACTTATCAAATGGGCATGCTTAAGCAGCGCCGTGGCGCGGGATATCTTGTCGTCGAGCAGTTCGGCCTGCTTTGAGAGCAACTGCTTCCTGGCTGCGTTTTCATACTCGATGATTTCAGGGATGATGGAATCCTGAAATTGCGAGACAATATCGTTTTCAGACACGCCGAGCGTCACCTGGTTGGATATCTGATAGAAGTCACCGGCAGCTTCGGTGCCTTCCCCGAAAAGGCCACGCACCGCCAGGCTCAGGTCCTTTGTGGCGTTGAAGAACTTATCGATTTGCCCGGTCATTTTCAGGGCCGGCAGGTGCAGCATCACTGAAACCCTTATTCCAGTGCCGAGGTTGGTCGGACAGGCGGTTAGGTACCCGAACCGCGGACTAAAGGCATATTCCACCTTTTGCTCAATCATATCGTCGATGTGGTTAATCTGCTCGGCGCACTGGCTTAGCTGGAGCCCCCCCCTGAGGACCTGGATTCTCAGATGGTCTTCCTCGTTTATCATAGCGGTGAAGAACTCCCGCTGGGCGATTACAGCTCCGCGAGGGCCTTTTCCGAAGGCGTGATGCCGGCTTATCAGATGTCTTTCGACCAGGAAGTTTCTGTCGAGAGACGAGGCCTTGTCTACGCTTATGTAGAAGATTTTATCCCCCAAGTCCAGCGACATGACGGCCTGTTTCAGCTTTTGAAGTGTTTGCTCACGCTCCTGGGTCGAGCATCGGCTGAGGAACTTGTATCCGGCGAGGTTCCTGGCCAGGCGGATTCGGCTGGAGATGACGATATCAGACATCGGTCCTGAGCCGTCGAACCATTCATTGATATCCCGGCTTATGTCAGTCAGTTTCATAATTTGCAAGGTCTATTCGAGCTTATTTATTTTGTCGCGCACCTCGGCTGCCCGCTCGTAGTCTTCACTGCCGACCGCACTTTCCAGTTGCTGACGGAGGATGCTCAGTTTTATTTGCTTTTGGGCGTCAGCAGGCATTCTGGACGGGACCTTTCCGCAATGCGTGGTGTGTCCGTTTTGTGCCTTTTCGATAAGGCCCAGCAGCGAACTCTCGAAGAGTTCATAGTCGTAGGGACAGCCCAGAAGTGCCTCTTTGCGGAACTGTTCGAGCATAAACCCGCAATGGGGGCAGCGGCGTTTTGTGTCTGAGTCATCGAGAAGCTCGCTCTCGGCCGGCTGCGAGGCCAGAAGCGTGCTCAGCAGCTCATTGAGAGGTATCTGGCTCTTGATGGCTATGCCTTCCTCCTGCGCGCACTGCTCACAAAGATGCAGCTCGGTGCGAACACCGTCGTTTATCTCGGTTAGGTGAACGGTTGCCTCTCTTTTCTGACAAGACTGACACTGCATACGATTTAACCCTCAACAGTATTATACCATCGCTGCTTAGGAAAGTATCGTCAAATTTACCAATCCGCTACAGCGGCAGTTTCTATTTCGCAAATGTTGCCGAGCAACCGGGCTGTTCAGTAACTCTAACGGCCTTTAGCTCTACGCAGTTGGGCAGTTTCGGCTCGAGCCGGTCGTATATGTATCTTGCTACGTTTTCGGCCGAAGGGTTGTTTTGCTGAAAATAATCAAGCTGCTCCAGTTGGAGGTTATCGAAATCGGCCACGATATTATCGACCAACTCCTTTAGTCGGCGAAAATCCATTACCACGTCCGTATCATTGAGCCGGTCGCTGCTCACATACGCCCTTACAGCCCAGTTATGGCGATGCACAGGCTCTTTTGACCCGTTCGGCAGGGTCAGCCGATGCGAAGCCCAAAAGTGCGTTTCAACGCTGATTGTAAACAAGTCGCTGTTCCAGGATTCTCAAATCGGCCCTCTGCGGCACTGCAGCAGAGCCGCCGGCATCGTCAGGACGCCGGCGGAATTGGCCCTTAGCCCTTGGCTTTTAGTTTCTCGAAACGTTGCCTGAGTCGTTCTTGGACGTTCTGCGGTATCAGCTTTGAAAGGTTACCGCCCAGAGAGCCAACCTGGCGAATCAACGTCGAGCTGGTAAAGCCGTACTGCTCACTGGTCATAACAAAGACCGTCTCAATTCCCGCAACCGCGCGGTTGGTCATTGCAAGCTGAAATTCATACTGGAAATCCGTCAGGCTTCGCAGGCCGCGGAGAATCACATCGGCCTTTTTCTTCGCCGCGTATTCGACGGTCAGACCTTCGAAGCTTTCCACCGAGACGTTCGGCATATCCGTTATCAACTCGGCAATCATCTCTACTCGCTCTTCGGGCGCGAAAAGCTGGTTCTTGACCGGACTTGTTCCGACCGCGATAATCAGCTCGTCGAACAGCTTTGTGCCCCGGTGCACAACGTCCAGGTGCCCGTTCGTAATCGGGTCAAAAGAGCCGGGGAAAATCGCTCTTACGAATCTATCTGCCATAAGCACACCTCTTTTCAAAAGTGCTATTATATTTCAAATGCCGGGCGAATCAAGCAACTTTGTCGCTTCTGGACGCGACGAGCTCAAGTCAGTTTTTTTATGCGGTTTTAGCCTGTTCTTTGGTGAGCGTTACCGGAATATCGAGCCAGAAGGTTGAGCCCTTTCCGGCCTCGCTGTCAAGGCCGATACTGCCTGCCAGCAAAGCAGCCAGTTCCCTGCTGATGGCAAGTCCCAGGCCGCTGCCCGGTGATTGGCGCGTAATGGAGCCGTCAATCTGCCGGAATTTCTCGAAGATTTTCTTCTTGTCCGCCTCGACGATACCGCAGCCGGTATCCGATACCTCAATCCTCACGTTTTTTTCATCGAGCATCCGGGCCCGAATTTCGACCCGCCCTCGTTCGGGCGTGAACTTCACCGCGTTGCTCAGAAAGTTGTAAAGGATTTGCTCGACCTTCCCGGCATCCGTCAGAAGCGCAGGTATGTGCTCCTCCACAGAGAGCCTGACCTTAATCTTCTTTTTCTTCGTCAGGGCGGAGAAATGCCCTATCACAGTCTTGCACAGCTCAGCAAGCGAGGTTTGTTCTATGTGCAGCTCCATTTTGCCCGCCTCGGTCTTGGCGATATTCAGCAGGTCGTTAATCATATTGAGCAATCTGTTGCCGCTGGTGATAATGTTCTCGGCATATCGCCGCCCCTTTTCTTTTTTCAGCACCTCCGGTTTCTCCCGCATAATCTCGGCAAATCCCAGAATCGCGTTGAGCGGCGTCCTGAATTCGTGTGATATGTTCGCCAGGAACTCTCCCTTGACCGTGTTGGCTTTGAACAACTCGATGTTCCTTTCCGATAATTGAGCTATCTTCTCATCGAGCTGTTTGTTGGCCTGTCGGAGTCTCTCCTGGGCGGCCTGCAAGTGGTCCAGCATGTGGTTAAATGCATTTGCGAGCTTTTCGTACTCGTCGCCGGTTTTTATCGCGCTTCTTATATCAAGATTGCCGTCGGCGACGTTGTTTGCAATTGCCCTGAGCTGGCGTATTGGCCTGAGGATTACTCTCTGGGTAATCATATAGAATGACACGATAGCGCCGACTCCTGCTATCAGTCCGGCGGCGATTATCCAGATTCGATTCATCAGCACGGTCTTGGCAATCTCACCGGCAGGACGCCGAATCACCACTGCGCCTACCGGCTCGTTCCGAGCAAAAGCGCCCGCTGAACCCTGCGGGTTGTGACAGCTTATGCAGTTCTTGGTTGCCCGGACGATTTGGACGTACGTCGTTTGAAGCCGGCCCCGCTTTTTTTCGAGCAGGACGGCGTCTTGCCTGGTTTCGTCTTCCTTGAGCGATTCGACCATTTTTCTGCCGGCTTCAGGCAATTCGGCCAGTTTATTCTGGTAGTCTTCAGAGAAGCGGAGCCACAGCATCTCGCGGTCGTTCGCGTCGAGCACCGCCCCTGTATTTCCCAGTACGGCCAAGGCAGCTTCGCCGCTCTGGTGCGACTGGAAGTGGCGTCGCATCAAGGTTTCGGCCTTTGCCCGAGAGGCGTCAAGCGATGCTTTGTCAGTTAATTGCCCCATCCAGATGTACGGCAGCAGCAGCGCCAAGGCCAGAATGAATATTACGGCTGCACCAAATGTGACGCGGCATTTTTTAGCGAGCGAAATCGGCCACAGACGCAGACGCTTCAGGATTCGCAGCCACAAGCGTTTGAAGTTGACACGCATAAATTAAAACCTGCCCAAGCTCCTGTTAACCGCCGCAAAAACCACCTGGACTCAAAAGACATTGCCTCCGACAGCAAGTTGTACCGGCGCGCTTATCTTATCTCCAATATAAACAAAGAATTCAAGAGAATCCTTCATCTTTCGGCGTTCAGGGCTGGTCCTCGCCGGTTTGTTGTTCCGCGGCGTGTGAGTGTTTTTGCATTCGCAGGTTCAGCTCATCAAGTTGTTTCTGGTCCACCCCACTCGGCGCACCGGTCAAAAGACACTGACCACGCAATGTTTTTGGAAACGCAATTACATCTCTTATATTGTCGGTTCCGGTAAGCAACATAATCAGCCTGTCCAGCCCAAAGGCTATGCCGCCGTGCGGCGGCGTACCGTATTCGAGTGCTCTCAAAAAGAAGCCGAAACGCTGCCGGGCCTGCTCGTCGGAGATGTTGAGAAGCTTAAAAACTTTTTGCTGGGTTTTCGGGTCGTGTATACGAATGCTGCCGCCCCCAATCTCGGAGCCGTTGACTACGATGTCGTAGGCCTGAGAACAAATATTGCCCGGGTCGCTGTCGAGCTTATCGAGGTCCTCGGCAACGGGAGCCGTGAATGGGTGATGCAGTGAATCATAGCGTTTTTCATCCTCGCTCCACTCAAACAGTGGAAAATCCACAATCCACACAAACTCGAAGCTTTTTTCGTCGTAAAGTTTCAACTCGCCGGCCAGTCTGCACCGCAGCGGCGCCAGTGCTTTGTTGACGGTTGCCGGCTCTCCGGCGATGAACAAGAGCAGGTCTTTCTCTTTCGCACCGAAGCGCTCAATTATCTGGGCGAGCTGTTCGTCGCCGAAGAACTTGGCGATGCTGCCGGTCAAGGTCAACCGACCGTTTTCTTTCTTGGTCTTTAGCCAGAGGAGCCCTTTGGCCCCATAGTCGGCTGCGAAGCTGGTCAGCGTTTTTTCTATGTCGCTTCTGGAGTATTTTTCGCCGCCCGGCGCGCAGAGTCCCTTGACTATTCCGCCGCCTTCGATGATTGAAGTGAAGACCCTGAAGCTCGATTTGCCGGCGATATCGGAGATGTCTTTCAGCTTCATATCGAAACGCAGGTCCGGCCGGTCCGTGCCGTAATCGGCCACCGCCTGGCTATAGGACATCCGACGCATCGGCACCTTCACGTTGATACCAAGTATATGGTTCCAGATTTTTGCCACGAGATTTTCGTGGACGCCGATAACGTCATTACTGTCGACGAAGCTCATTTCGACGTCGATTTGAGTAAACTCCGCCTGCCTGTCGGCTCGCGGGTCTTCGTCGCGGAAGCACCGCACTATCTGGAAGTACTTGTCTACGCCGCTCATCATCAGGATTTGCTTGAACAATTGCGGTGACTGCGGCAGGGCGTAGAAGCAGTCTTGATGTATTCGGCTGGGCACAAGAAAATCTCTCGCTCCTTCCGGCGTGCTTTTGGCGAGCATTGGCGTTTCGATTTCCCAGAATCCGAGCTGGTCAAAGTAGTCCCGTGTGATTTTTGTGACCCGGTGGCGTACTCGCAGCTTCTCCTGCATTTGCGGCCGGCGAAGGTCGATATAGCGATTGACAAGTCGCAGCTCCTCACTGGTTTTGTCGGCGTCTTCCATTTCAAAGGGAGGGGTCTTCGCTACGCTGATTATTTCCAGTTGCGCCGCCGCCACTTCGATTTCGCCGGTGGACAGCTTCGGATTTGCCATACCCTCGCCTCGCGGCTGAACCACTCCTTTAGCGGCTACTACCCATTCGCAGCGAAGCGTCTCGGCCAGTTTGTGCAGTTGCGCCTGGTTTTCACGGTCGAAGACCAATTGTGTCAGGCCTTCTCGGTCCCGCACGTCGATGAATATCAGGTTTCCGTGGTCGCGATAGAAATGCACCCAACCTGCCAGGGTGACTTTTTTCCCCACGTCCTCCAGTCGAAGCTGGCCGCAGGTATGCGTTCTTTTCAACATAGCCAAATCTCTCAAAAAACATTGTGTGGTTCGCGACTATATTAACTGCCCGCGCGCAAGAACTCACCGAGAACTTCGCAACAGGACTGCTAAAATAGTACATCGGGCTTGTTTCGTCAATAACGGTGTTGTACATGTTTTCCCGGTTGTACATCGCACCTTGTTATTCTGTCTGGATTTTGGGCGGATTACTTGACCCAGTCGAAAAGCTTTTGGGCGGTTCGGGCCACATTGGGGTCGCGGTCGTTCTTGGCTCGGCCGATGGTATCCTGGAACTGGAGGTCCCCCAGCCCCGTGCAGTTTTTGTCTTCGCGGCGACCGTCGCGTCATTCCGACACGCCCTACTGGAGCGGCCAAAGCTGTATCTGCCTCAAGGGAACGACTCGATTGGGCGAGTAGTCAGTGCCGTCTGCATCAATTCGGCGAACGTGGACCCGGCAATCTTTCGTGCCGACCCATACCATTAGGTACGTGCTCGGCGCACCTCTATCGCCTTTGCCGCGGCAGTGTCCTGAGTCGATTTGCCACAGGCCATTTATGTTCGCGCAGGAGAAATTATGCGTATGTCCACAAATATAAGCTGTGACATTTTCCAGGCGAAGCAGTCTCTGGAACCGGTGGTTGTTTTCCGGATGCGCGTCGAGGTTGTCTCCTTTATGCCTATGGCGACCGCTATCGGCATCAGGAATTGAGACAATTGGCTCATGCCCGAAAACAAACACAAAAGGCTTGGAGTTTGCCTCGAGGTCTGCCTTGAGCCACTGATAAAGGGCGTCGCAGATATCGCCGTCGGTTCCGGTATCGGACAGGCCATCGTAATATTCGTTTAGCACCACGAAATGCGCGTTGGCGTAATCGAAGGAATAGGTCGTTTCTTCACAGTTTTTCGGGCCTCGGCGGACCAGGTTCGGTATGTCACCGCGTCCCCATTGTCTCAGCCAGGCCATATCTTCTTTGGTCTCGGATTCGTGGTTTCCCACTACGGGATACCAGATATAGTCTTCGCCCAAGACCTTCTTTATGGTGCTGCTGACCTGCTCAGGCGGGTCGATGTCGCCGGGACTTATCATAAACGCCCCCTTGCCACGGTGTTTTATGGCCTGGCAGGCGCCGAGGAAATAGTCGGCGGACTGATACTCGGGCCCGGCGTATTCACGCATATCGCAGGTGACTATGAAAGAAAAATGTTCATTCAGATTTCGGTCGGCACAGCCCGTTACCAGCAAGACCGCAAACAAGAGGCAAAGGCCGCAAAGGCGTCGAGTGGTCGATTTGTTATTCATGCCTGAACTCCAATTATTAAAATGAACGCATTCAGTTGGGGTATTTCACATTGCAGCCGTAAGGTCTGGTCTCGGCCGTGCTGACCGCTTCACCGCTGGTAAGCTCAGCCAGGGCCTTGTCCACGTAGTTGACCAGTCCGTTTTCACTCTCGCCCAATGGTGCGTTGTCAATCGCGCCTTTATAGACGATATTGCCTTGTTTGTCGATGACAAACATATGGGGCGTGGTTTTCGCTCCATATGCCCGGCCCACATCGCCCTGTCTGTCGTCAAGTATCGGGTATGGTATGCTGTGTTTGGCGGCGAAGTCTTTGACCTCCCGGTCGGTGGCGAAGCTTGTGCTGTCTATTGCCAGCCAGACCACCCCCTGGTCTTTGTACTTGTTGGCCAGGTCAATCATAGTACTGGCTTTCTCATAATGATATTGCACGAATGGGCACCGGTTGCTGAACCATTCGAGGACGACGATTTTGCCTTTGAAGTCTGAAAGGCTTACCTCTTTGCCGTCGAAGCCTTTCAGTGTAAAATCAGGTGCTTTTGTGCCGGTCGGCTGGACGGCGTGTTTTTTGCCGCAGCCGCTCAGCGCTGCAAGCGAAACGGCCAGTAATACGAGAATCGTACTTTTCATAACTTCCCCCTTTCAAAACACTATTGAAACAAATTTTTTGAAACCGGTGAGACTATGGGTGCTTCGACGAGCAGCCCGCCCACGCGAACTCAGGCCACGCTCTCACAACAGGGCTGTGCTGAAGTATCGTTCCGCCCTGTCAGGCAGGACGGTGGTGATGTTGCCGGTTATGTTATTCGCTAACCGGCGTGCGGCCCAGACATTGGCGCCGGAGCTTATACCCACCAGCAGCCCGCAGTCTCTGCCTAATTGCCGGGTCGTCTCGATTGCATCGTCGTCGGTTACTTCGACCACGTCGTCGACCAGCGAGACATCGAGCACATCCGGGACGAAGCCGTCGCCTATTCCCTGAATCTGATGCAGGCCCGGTTCGTGGCCCAAAAGCGCCGAGTGCTCTTTCGGCTCAACCGCCACAATTTTCGTGTCCGGTTTGTGCTCCTTGAGGAACTTGCCCACCCCCTGAAGCGTTCCGCCGCTGCCGACCCCGGCCACGAAACAGGCGATATCACCGCCCATCTGGTGCCAGAGTTCACGTGCGGTCTGCTCATAGTGCACGCGGGGATTTTCGGGGTTCTCGAACTGCTGCGGCACATAAATCCGGTCGTCCTCAGCGGCCATCTGCTCGACCCGCTGCACGGCCCCGGCAATCCCTCCTTCATCCGGCGTCAGCACAAGCTCTGCACCGAGGGCCTTTATCAGCTTTTTACGTTCCTCGCTCATCCCTTCCGGCATTACGATTCTGACACAATAGCCCATAAGTCGCCCGACCAGGGCCAGACCGATACCGGTATTTCCGCTGGTCGGTTCGACGATTATTGAGTCGGGTTTGAGCTTTCCGTCCCGCTGGGCGGCTTCGAGCATGGCCTGGGCCACGCGGTCCTTGATGCTGCCGCCGGGGTTGAGAAACTCGGCCTTGGCGAAGATTTTCTCGTTTTTTAGCTGCAAGAGGGGCGTATTGCCTATAAGTTCAAGTATGTTGTCTGTAAGCATTGTCTACCTGTCAAAATTTATCAATTTTTTTGTAAAATATCCTTGCCTTGCGGCTGACAGTGTAGTATAATCATTATCAATAGACAAGCGGAAGTTTGCTTTGCAGGTCACACCCGACTTTATTACTTGGCGGTTTGAAGTTTGTGATGGGTGGGTATGAACAAGTTTTGGGTACTATTAGTAAAGGGTGTTAGAGCTATTACGGTATTATAGAGCATTCGACAGGGCTGGAAATTTCCGCTTTTTCCTCTCCCTCCGCATTCCAGCCCTGTTCCTTTTTTTGTGTACAAGACCAGGCATATTCCAGAGGAGGCAAGTGCGGCCAGGATGCGTCCATTTTCGGTGGTGCAGCGTGTGAGGCAAGCACTACCCTTTTCAGCCAAAACCCCTGAACAGGAAGGTGTCACGAGCTGCGGGTCGCAACCCGCAAAGCCTGACGTTCGAGTTCAAGCATCCTTTTTTTGAGCGCAGGGCCGCCTTGGGCACTGAAACCGCCGATTTTGCCGTCGCTGCGGACTACACGGTGGCAGGGGATAATCAGAGGCAGTGGATTATGGACCATCACGGTCCCGACGGCCCTGGCGGCAAACGGGCTGTCTGCCTTCTGTGCTAATTGCCCATAAGTGATTGTCCGGCCAAATGTTACATCGCGGCAGGCGTTCAAAACCGCGCGTGCGAACGGCGAGAAACCATCGAGCACAACAGGTATATCTGCGAGGAAATCCATGTAACGACCCTCGAAATAACGAATCACCTGTTTCTGTAGGGCTCCAAAGAGCTGCGGTGCGTATTGGGCCTTCGGCAGGCCACTGAGAAGGCTGGTCCTGACCTGCTCGGGTGAATCCGCCGGCAGACAGGTGCGTAAAAGGCCTGCTTCGGCGCCCGCGAGCCCGAAATAGCCCCAGCTCGTCTTGAAAACACTGAATCTTATCATTTTGGTCCAGCCCGTTTGCAAATGTTGTAAATATTCTACGCTAACCGGTCAAATTCATTGACGCAAGGGGCAGATTTTGTTAAATATAGTGGTTTTTAGAAAAATGGCGACACTGGCGGTTCCGGGCTCTGTTCTCGCGGCGTTGAGGCAGTTGCCGGCAGGACAGCCGGTTTTCGCCGGCTGGCGAATCCGAAATATGTCCCTTGACGAACTGCGAAACCGGATTGACGAGATAGACAAGCAGCTTGTTAAGCTGCTCAATGAGCGTGCGCGCGTCGTGGTGGAAATCGGAAGACTGAAAAACAAAACCGGAGGACAGATTTACGCCCCGCACCGGGAGAAAGAAGTTTTAGACAAGGTTATCAAAGCCAACCAGGGCCCGCTGCCCGACAAAACGCTCGTGGCGGTTTGGCGAGAGATGATGAGCGGCTCCTTTGTCCTTGAGAGGCCTTTGCGGATTGGCTATCTCGGACCGGGCGGCAGCTTCAGCCATACGGCCGCGATGCTTAAATTCGGCCAGTCTGTAGAGTACGAACCGCTGGCCGACATCAGGAGTATTTTCGGCGAGGTCGACAAAGGCCATTGCGACCTCGGTATTGTTCCGATAGAGAATAGCACCGGCGGCGGCGTAATTGAAACGCTCGATGCGCTCATAGATTCGGATGTCAAGATATGCTCAGAGGTTCTGATGACGATTCACCACAGTCTTCTGGCGAATTGTGCCCTTGAGCAGATTGACAAGGTTTACTCGAAGCCCGAAGTATTCGCTCAGTGCCGCAATTGGTTGAGTGCAACCTTCAAGGAAGCAAAGACCATTGCTG
>Ga0210003_1001175_pt1 | contig 23136 bp, 16 predicted proteins | sample LantaG_FD_182804 | JGI IMG/M metagenome (GOLD analysis project Ga0210003, IMG submission 182804) | Deep subsurface microbial communities from Baltic Sea to uncover new lineages of life (NeLLi) - Landsort_02402 metaG (SPAdes) (version 2) | ecosystem: Environmental > Aquatic > Marine > Oceanic >... | reverse complement strand
ACGAATGCGAAAAACTCGTTTCGATATTGCAGAAGGCGGGCTATGAGATTTCGTGCCTCGCGGATATCAAAAACGATGAACTCTACGAAAAGATTATGAGCGAATTCGGGGCAAAATACCCGGATTTGTGCGACCGGCTGAAGTATATTTTCGGCGCCCAGAAGCGGTTCTACAAAATGCTCGAAGCATGGAAAGCCGGTGACATCGAAACCGTCGGGCAGATATTTCGTGTCGACGGCCTCGGGCTGCGCGACGATTACAGGATATCCGGTCCGGAACTCGAAACGATGTGCGACATAGTCCGGACGGTGCCGGGAGTTCTGGGCGAGCGTATGCTGGGAGGCGGTGACAAGGGGGCGTCCGGTGCTCTGGTTCGCGCCGAATCCGTCGAGGCGGTGAAAGCCGCGGTCGATACGGCCTATCCGCGAAGCTGCCCCGATTTCGCCGGAAAATATGCCGTCCACGTTTGCAAAGTTGTGGACGGTGTAAGGGTTTACGAAGGCCTGTTGTAAAAGGGATGGCGGCAATTTATGTCAGAAGGATACTCGTCATCGGCAAAGGGCAATTTCGAGGCGATGGTCTGTTCCAACAGGCAGATCGGGCCCGGATTCTATCGGCTCAGACTTCAGTTCACGCAAGATGGTGCGATGGCTTTTGCCAATTTCGTGCCGGGGCAGTTCGCCCAATTCGACCTTTCCAAGACCGCCCTGCCTTCGCCGGACGCCGTGCCTCATGAACTGCATGACGCCTCCGGCCGGAAGATACTGCTGCGGCGGCCTTTCAGCTTTGCCGAAGTGACTCCCGAGGGCGATGTGACGTTCGCCGAGCTTCTCTATTGCGCGGTCGGGCCGGCCACGCTGCGCATGACGACGCTATCGGCCGGCGATCAAATCGGTGTCATCGGGCCTCTGGGCCGTGGTTACAGAATCCCGGACGGCAAGAAAACGGTTCTTCTCGTCGGCGGCGGAATGGGAACGCCGCCGCTGCAGCACCTGGCGCAGAGCCTTACGGCCTGCGATGACGGCATCAACGTTGTCTCGCTTGCGGGCGCCAAAACCGCCGAGGCCCTGCCCTTCGAGGGCCTGCTGGATGAGTTATCCCAAAATCTCGGATTCTCCGTGCCGGAATTCGCCAAATACGGCATCGAATCGCTAATCGCAACCGACGACGGATCGGCAGGCTATCACGGGCTCGTCACCGATTGCCTTACCGAATGGCTCGAAGAATCCGACTTGCCCATTGACGATATTATTATTTGCGCCTGCGGGCCCGAGCCAATGTTGGCGTCCGTGGCGCAAATCGCCGCCGAAAAGAACATCGACTGCCAGGTCAGTATGGAGCGGAGAATGGCCTGCGGCATCGGCCTGTGCCAGAGCTGTGCCGTCGAGTGCAAAGTGGCCGGCTCAAACGAGACCATCTACAAAATGTGCTGCCAGGACGGCCCCGTCTTCGACGCAAAAGAAGTCGTTTTTCCGTAAACACGCCCTTGATGATTACCCCCCCACCGCAAAGATACCATCCCCAGGACACCCGGGGACTAAACGGTTGAGACGCGAGTCACGAGTCACAAGCGACGAATCACGCCACGGCGGCGGGTTCCTCTTCGTACTCTCCGAAGCGGACGCTTATTTTCTTACTGACTCCGCGAACCTGCATCGTGATACCGAACAGCACATCGGCGATGCTCATCGTGCGCTTGGCGTGCGTGATTACCACGAATTGCGAATCCTTTTGAAATTCGCGAAGCAGCATATTGAAACGCTCATTATTTGCCTCATCAAGTGCGGCATCAACCTCGTCGAGGAAGCAGAACGGCGAGGGTTTCGTCTTGAATACTGCAAACAACAGGGCCAGCGCCGTCATCGATTTTTCACCGCCGCTCATCAGCGATATGCTTCTCGTCTCCTTGCCGGGCGGTTTGGCTATTATCTCTATGCCGGCATCGAGAATATCTTCGGCATCCTCGAGTATAATATCCGCCTTGCCCCCGCCGAACAGCTTGCGGAAGATTTCCTGGAAATGTCCCCTTATTTCCTCGAACGTCTCCCGGAATTTCTCCCTGCTCTTTTTGTTCAGGCGGTTGATTAGCTGCTGGAGCTGCGCCCTGCTGCTGTTAAGGTCCTGGACCTGGGTGCTCAGGAACTCGTGCCTGTTCTCAAGTGCTTCCTGCTCGTCGATGGCGTCGACGTTCACGTTGCCGAGCCGTTCGATCTTGCCTCGGAGCGTGGTTATTTCATCTCTTATCCCCTCCCAGTCGACGTGCTGATCCGTGTAGTCCTTATAGGCCTCGGCCAGATCGATCTGTAACTCATCACTGACCCTCTCAACCAGGTCCTGCTGCCTTACCTCCAACTGGCTCAATTCTATCTTAAGCTCATTGGTCTTTTGCTCGGTCTGGCCTTTCTCGGCACGTTTGACCCGAAGAAGCTCCTCCGTCTGCTGCCTTTCTTCGGACAAGCTTTGCAGCTCTTTTTGCAGCAGCCGGTTGGACTCCTGGTTCTTCTCTTTTTCAACGAAAAGTTCCGAAACCGATGCTTCGCAGCCGAGAATGTCCCTCTGAGCGGAGGTCAATTGCTCGTCGCAGTTTGCCGTTTCCTTTTCGGCGGCGCCGGCGGCCGTTCGGTTCTCCTGTACCTGGCTGTCCAGACTAAAGATTGCCTGTTTTAATGCCTTGCTTTGTTCGGTAATTTGACCCAGGGCAATCTTCAAATCGGTCAGCTTGTCCGACAACGCCTGCTGCTGCTGTTTTTGTTCGGATTGCCTTATCCGAAGCTGTTCTATGTGCTCGGTTCGCTGGTTGTTCACTACCTCCAGCTCATGCAGTTTCTGCTTCGAGTCATATTCTTTTTGCACCGACTGGGCTATCTGCTCGGCCAGCAGGTCAATTTCACTGGCAATCAGGGGCTCTTCTTCTTTGAGCCGCTTTACATTCTGGTCTATAACGCTGAGCTTGGAGCTTACCTGCATCTGCTCGGTATTCGCTTCGTAGACCGCGGTCCTCAGCTCCTTGCACAACTTATCCAGGTGAATCTTCGTCTGATAGTTTTTCTCGACCTGGCTTTCAATCTCTTCTATTTCAGAGGTGATATTTGCGATGATATCCTGCAGTTGACGCAGCCTGCTCTTGCGTGATATCAGGCCGGTAGCCTTGCCAAGCGGCCCGAGTTTTATCACCCAATCGGTACTTACGAATTCGCCCTTGAGAGTGACACAATCGTAACCTTTCGCCCCGCGGTCGGCCAGTTCGGCGGCCTCTTCGAGAGAATCAACCACCAGAGTCTTGCCAAGCAATTTCCAGGCCAACGGTGCATACTTATCGTCGAATTTGACAAACTCGATAAGCCGGCCTTTCACACATTCGTATTTCGACAAATCGTCGCTGTCGACGAAAGGCTCGGTTTTATCAAGACACATGAAATTCACCCTGCCGTCAAGGGCCTGGATTTGCTCGCTGTCGGCCAGCATTCTGCTCGTGCTGTTTATCACCAGAGAATCGGTCTGGCCTTCGAGGACGGCTTCGACGGCGTTGGCGTACTCAACATCGGCCTCTATGATATCCGCCAGCATTCCTTCGACGTAATCGAATTTGTTATTTTCAACCGAACGATTCTGCAGGATGCTCTTTACTCCCGGCTTGAGACCCTCACAGCGTTTTTCCATATCCGTCAAAATCGTCAACTCGCTATTCAGAGCGCTTCTCGCCTCTTTGCTGTGGGCCAGCCGCTTGTTGTCCCCGGTCAAAGACTCCTCAAGCTCTTCGGCACTTTTGCGTTTGGATTCCAGGCTGTCCTTCAATTCGCCAAGCACTTTTTCAATATCATCCAAACGAGCTCCGTGCTGTGCTTTTTCAGTCAGCAGCCCCTCCAACTCGGCCCGGGCGGTCTGGGCCCTGCCGGCAAGACGGTCTTTCTGGCTGGATAAATTGCTGCGATAAACCGAAATGCTCTGGACCTCGTTATGAAGCTGCGCGGTCCTTCTTACTATATCGATAATTCCCGATTTCTCATCTTCAAGCTGCGCTTCGAGCGAGGTACATTCGGCGTTGACTTTCTGGATAGCCGCCCCGACCTGCTCGACGTTGCGGCTTTTCTCTTCGAGCATCTTTTCACAACCCGCCGACTCGGCCTTGTACCTGGCGGAATTTTCCTCGAAACCGCTCATCTGCTCCCGCAGCTTTTCGATTTTATCCGCCGCCGATTGCTTCCTGTCCTGCAACTCCGAAACCCTGTCCCGCAAAAAATCGATTCGCTGAAGTTTCTGCTCGATTTTGCTCTGAACCGAGACAAGGCTGTTTCCGGCGCTGCTTAGCTTATGCTCGGTCTCGATTATCTCTTCGCCCAGCCTGCTTAGTAAAGTATCTTCTTTTGCCACTTCGGCCGACAGGGCCTCGAACTGCTCGCTCACCCGACCGAGAGCCTCCTGCTTCTGGTCTATCTGCGTTCTATGCTTTGCATATTCGACCAGCGAGTAATTTACCTGCAGCTCTTTGAGTCTTTGCGTATATTGCAGGTAGTTTCTCGCCTTGCCCGCCTGGAGTTTTACGCTCCGCAGCCGTTTGCCGACTTCGCCCAGGATATCTGCAAGTCGGAGCAGATTTTGTTCCGTTCGTTCCAGCTTTCGCAGGGCCTCTTTCTTGTGCGCTTTATATTTGCTTATTCCGGCGGCTTCTTCAAATATGAATCTTCTGTCCGTTTTCGACGCGCTTACCAGATAATCAACCTGTCCCTGTTCGAGGATCGAATAGGCCTTGGCACTTACGCCGGTATCCATAAAAAGTTCGCGGACATCTTTGAGCCGGCAGATTTTATTGTTTATCCGGTACTCGCTCTCCCCGCTTTTATATATCTTTCGTGTTACCTGCACCTCGTCAGCTTCGATCGGCAGTTGTCGCGTTCCGGCGCCTTCGAAATTTGACATAACCAGGCTGACTTCGGCCGCCCCCAGAGGTTTTCTGCTGCTGCTGCCGCCGAATATCACATCCGCCATCTGCCCGCTTCGCAGACTCTTGACACTCTGCTCGCCGAGGACCCACTTGACCGCATCGACAACGTTACTCTTGCCACAGCCGTTGGGTCCCACAATGGCTGTTATAGGCGAATCGAAAACAAATTCCGTCTTGTCGGCAAAACTCTTAAATCCGTTTAATATAATCTTTTTAAGTCTCATCAATTATTCCTGGTGTCAACGTCCGGTAATTATTACAAAAAAACTCAAGCCGCACTGATTAATCCAATTACGCAATATAGTTATCGGCCGAAGGTTTGTCATTTCTTGATATTTAGGCCGATTTTTGGCATGAGCCCTGCATGAAACTCCGCTCTTACGGCACCTTTGTCACACATCTGCTTCAAAAAGGCGGCAGCATCCGTATACGAAACACCCAGTCCCCCGCGTCCCTTATCGCCTTCTTTAAGGGGTTCGTCACAGAGTGTTCTGATAATATCACCGATTTCGAAGGAGCTTCTCATTTCCGCTACGACGCTGGGCCGAGTCGGATGTTTGCGGATTATGTTAACATATTTCTGGCCGGAAGGAGCATTGATGACGATGTCACCGTTCTCCGACTGCACGTAAACACTGCTGTCGCAATAGATCGGCCCACTGAACAATACGATGCGCGGCTGCCCGCTGCGAGAGACAAAAATAATCTTCCGTTCGGTCTGTGTGACCCGTTCCAGATAAAAACTGCGCCCAACGTACTCCTGTGCTATCGAGATATCGTCTAATTTCCGCAATTGCTCGTACGCAGCCAGCCTCATCTTAAAATCATCATCACGCAGAAGCTTCCGCGATATCGTAACCGCATCGTTGCGCCTCGCCGCGGCAGTGATTGACTCCAGGGCTTCTATTCGGTAAGCGGAATCTTTTTTCTGTGCGATTTGCCGGAGGGCCGCCAAACCTGCGTCACTGCCCAGGTTGAGCATGCACCTGGCCGCGTGCAAACGGACCAGCTCTTCGGGCGAATCCAATAAAACGCCGAGTTCGCCAAGACATTCATTACCGATAGCCTCAAGAGCGACCTCGCTCGAATACTTGCCCTCGGAACCGGAAAGCTTTTCTACGAATGTTCTTATTCTTTCGCTGTTCATTTTCGCGTCTTGCGTAAGATACATCGCCGTGACTATTGAAATGAATCTTTGTTTTTGCTCTCTGTATTTAGCCGGCACGACCAATTCGACCCGGTTGGACATAACCGCTTTTGCCGTGTCAAGACCAAAGCGTCCGTTAATCAGGTTGCGAATATAGTTTGCCATTCCATAATCAGATTTTTTCAGCAATAGGACGACCTTGTACTCATCAAGCACCTTTGCGCCGGCCAGGATATGTCCTGTCTTTTTATTTATTTTTGGATCGCTGATCTTGTCGATAAAGACGGGCCCTTCAGCATCAGCTAAAATTCTCGTTTCTACGCCGAAGCTGCCCGGTTCCTTCAGTTCCGTCATAAAGAGCCGGCCGCCATCAAGAGAAGTTGTCTGAGTGGTTGGCAAAGGTGTTACTCTGACATCGAAGTACTGGTTTTTCGAAGCTATTGCCGGCATCACCCCATCGACCAGCACTACAGCCGTATCAAGGCCGTCGATAAATTTATCGACATCCAACCTTCTGTCCGGGGGCAATTGCTTTAGAATGTATCTTTCAAGATATTTCCTGACCTGGGGCGGGCATTCCGCCGAACCTGTCCCCTTAAGCCCCACTACCATGCCGTATCCTTCTATGGGACTCGGTTCAGAAATTACTACTCCGCATAATGATCCGATTGTGGCGCCCAATTTTGCTGGGGATGCAACGTCCCGCCCCCCTCCGGCTGCACGCGCACCGCAGCCAACTGCAAAACAAACAGTTAGTAACACTGCTGTGATAAAAACTGTTTTTCGACGAATTAAGTTCATGTGGCCAAACACCTTAAAAACCGCTAAATACGCAATGGAGAATTCCTTTTAAATAATATGCCTTCGAACTACTTACGTCAAGCTAAATTTCGAGTCTTTATTCAGTTTCGATTCTCGATGCCGGGCACTCGTTCGGCCAAACCATCTCAAACTGCGATTGAGTCTGCCAACCTCCGCTTTAGGCACAGTTTACCGCTTCTTGTCAGCCGCCTCTAACGCTTCATTGATGATCGGCCGGATTAGTTTTGTCCAGACTTCGTACCCTTTGCTGTTCAGGTGCAGCTTGTCTTTAAGAAAGAATCCGGTATCAGGCTTGCCGTCGCTGTCCAGCAGCGGCGTGGCCGAATCGAAGTAGAACAACCGGCCATTCTTCCCGGAGAAATCCTTAATCATCATGTTCGCTTCGTTCATCACCGGCCAGAGAGACCATCTGCTCCCGCTCGGTTTGATACCCACATAAATTATCCGCACCCCCGGCTGCTCGACGTGGACCAGCTTTACGAATTCTTTATAGTCGTCAAGAACATGCCGGGCGTTCTTGCCGGCCGCCACATCGTTATCGCCAGCGTAAAATACAATCACCTTCGGCTTGTAACACAGCACGATCCGTTCGGCAAAATAATTTACCTCCGAGATTTGCGAGCCGCCGAAACCGCGGTTAATCACGTCTAATCCATCGAAACACTCGCGGGTCGGCCACATCCGGATGCTCGAACTGCCCACAAACAATACAGCGTCCGAAGGGAATGTGTTCTTGCTGTCCCACTGCTCGAATTGGCGGATCGTCTCTTCCCACTTCCCGGCCGGATTCTCCGCCGGCTTATCCTGAGCGTTCAAGACAAGACAACTACAAAACATAATTAACAAGCCGATATTGGGTCGAACCATTGCTTTGCCTTTCCACCCTGCCGTTTATTATGTCTTCTGGCCGGATGATTATAGATGTGAAGAAACATTAACCGATCGCCCTGTTCCCCGCTTCCTGCTCAAGGCCTTGCGCCCGTCTTTGCTACTCATACGTGCCCGAAAACCGCTCTTACGATTTCTTTTAACTCTGCTCTTGCGATGATTTTCCATTTAATCTTTCCTAATAATTGTTGTTTTCTTTTCCACATATGATACATCAATACTGGCATTATACGCAATACATTCCTTTTATGTTGCTGGTAAAATGTAGCTTTTGTAACCCGAATTCCCAAATATTCAGCCAATTGCAGCAGAGCAGGCAGTTAAAAATTATTGCCTAACCACCGTCTGACTGTGCCCTTTCGAACAGATTTAAGACCTCCTGTGGAGTTTTCACGAGTGCTTTCGCTCCGTATGCGGTCAGTTCCTCGGCGGTGCGAAAACCCCAGACTGCCCCGGCGGCAAACATGCCGGCCGCGACGGCCGTACGCATATCGGTGTCCGTATCGCCGAGATAGACAAAACGCCCGGGCAGAATGTCAAGCTCCTCGGCGATCTGAATCGCCCCGGCCGGATCGGGCTTTACGGGAACCGACGGCAAAGCACCGCGAACTACCCGGAAATGACAGTCAGGGAAATATCCCTCGACCACGGTTCGGGTCGCATCATGAGGCTTGTTGGACAGTATGGTCATTGGAATACTGCGTGCCTGCAGCTCGGCCAGCATTTCCGGAACGCCGGGATAAGGCTCTGTATTGTCCGCCCAGCATTTTGCGTATTCGGCCGCAATCGCCTGCCTGCATCGATCCACCGTTTCGTCATCCTGGTGGTCATCGGGCAGAACCCGCCGGGCCAGGCAGCCGGCGCCGTCGCCGACAAAACGCCGGTAACTTTCAATAGGATGTGCCGGAAAGCCCAGCAGTTTCAGACCGGCGTTCGCGGCACCGGTAATATCGGCCAGCGTGTCCAGAAGCGTGCCGTCGAGGTCGAAAAGTATGGCTTGGAAGTCGATTGTATTATTCTCCGATGATTTGACAGATGATGGTTCTGGTTCTGGGCCTCGTGTCGAAATCGACGAGGATGATTTGCTGCCAGGTCCCGAGTGTTAGCCGGCCGGCCACGATTGGCACGCTCAGCGAAGGCCCCAGCAGCGAGGCCTGCACGTGGGCGTGTCCGTTGTCGTCATGCCACGTTTCTTCATGCTCGTAGCGGCCGTTGGCCGGAGCGATCTTCTCGAACGCTGCCTTCAAATCGTAGTTCGCCAGTCCCGGCTCATATTCGGTCGTCGTAATTCCCGCCGTCGAGCCGATATTAAAAACAGTCACGACCCCATCGGCAATACTCGACCGCCCCACCGCGGCAGCTATCTGGTCGGTAATATTAACAACCTCGCAGTTGCCTTTTGTCTTAATCGTTATTTCCTGAGTCTTAACCATCTGCGATAAATCCTGCTATTAATGCCATGTCATTTATTTTCAATAGCAGGCATGATAACAGACCCGCCCACATTTTGCAAGCCCAACACATCATCCCGACCGCAGTGGAGGGCTCTATTAGATATAACCGCGGATTTGCCCTGTGAGATAACGGCTTTGCCCCCTAAGGGACAAGCTATCTCACGGGGTGAACGCAGACGCCGTCCTGAGCAACGTCGAAGGATTATGCAGATAAAATTTGAAATTGCCAATATCGAAGATCCGGCCTTTCCTGGACAGACTCAATGACAAGGCCTTCTATCCTCTGTATTGCTGAACGCAGCCGAAGCATCTGAACTCCGTTCGTGGGGACTGAGGCAACTCGACCTCGTTATGGTGACTGGAGACGGCCCGAACGTAATCGGCTGGCGCCCCGGAATCGGGTGATGCCGAATAGATGTTTGGAATTCCCGTGAAAAAATCCCGCGAACGTTCCTTCGACAAGCTCAGGGCAGACTTGACAAAAGCCTGATCATAGATGTCCCCAGATATCGCCAATCGGCGCTGAAAAGGCAATAATAAATATGTATGGTGTCCCCAGATATCCCCCCAAAGCGGACTCGGCTGAAATGTGTAAATGTACTCGACGCAAACTGAAAGAAATTTGTATGGTGTTCGAAAAGTTCATGCCAAAAACAAAAAGATAACCTGACTCCTTCCCTCTTTCAGCGTAGAAAATCGGGAAGGTATTCATTCTCTGGCCCTTTGATCTGATTTTGTTTGATGCGGTTTGTGCGTTCGTTTTGCATGACCGTGTATGACCCTGCGACAATACGGTCTTCTTTACCCGGACCGGCCAATACCTTAACAGCACTTTCGTCGAGCAGCATTTTGTCTCTGACGTTGACGGCATAACAACTCGCCTGGCAAAGACCGCAGCCGATACACTTGTCTTTCAGAACAACTGGTGCCAGAAATCCTGAATCAGCAATGGGCATCCCCCAATTATCGTATTCGACGCCGATGTGGATATACTCGATGGCGTTGTAGCCCGCAGCGGCACATTCTTCGAAACACAAACCGCATTTATCGCTTTGGCAGTGAGGCAGGCACGTCTTTACATCTATCTCAGCCAGTCCGAGCCTCGCTGCACGTTTTTCATCAAGAGGTAATTTCCGAATTGCCCCGGTCGGGCATACCTGGCCGCAGTTGTTGCAGAAAGGTTTACAGCCCGAGAAGTCCGCTGTTACAGTTGGCGTCCAGATGCCGTCTATCCCGAACTTAAGCCCCGCCGGCTGGAGGACATTACCGGGGCAGACTTTCAGACATTGTCCACATCGAACACACTGGCTTCGGAATATGACCTCCGGCACAGAACCGGGCGGACGAACTGGGTATGATTTGGCGTAGCCTTCTCGCTCTAATGTAAATCCTGTTGCCACTCCTACTCCAGTTCCGGCGGTACTTAGCATACCGAATAAAAAATTTCGGCGGGTATAAAAAGGCTGCATAACGACACCTTCGCCTGAAGATCTCTTATTTGCATCGTTCCATCGACTGACGAATTTTATCGACTGTTTCGGGCATATATCTTTGCAGCTCCTGCAGAGCGTGCAGTCGAGAGAGCGGGTAGAAAAATCAGTGGTAATTGCATCGAATGGACAGTCACTAAGGCACCGGCCGCATTCGGCACAAGTGTCTTCGACCTTGCGACCGGTCAGGCTGAATACACTTGCCAGGGACAGAAGAGCACCGCTCGGACAGAGATAAGCACACCAGAAACGCCGACGAAGCAGACCAAGTCCCAATATGACCAGAAAAAGCAAAATCGAAACATACTGCCCTGTATTAAATTTTGGCACGTATTCCCAACCTCTTAACAGCCCGACCTGCAGCGGTGCGAAAACATACAGCATACCCCTTGTTAGTACCGGAATAGCCGCAACAAAGCCGGACAGCAGCACGCCAAATAACGCTACAATTAATATGCCGGTTAAAAGGTAGAATCGCAGATTGACCCACCAACCCCTCTTTATAACACGGAACCGCTTGATACGGCGGCCGATACTCCAGTCAAACAAATCGATCAGTGTTCCCATCGGACAAACGTATCCACAGAACCAGCGGGGAAATACTGTACATATCAGCAGTACTATTGCAGCCGTTGCCAGCGACCAGACCAGAGCCTTTGCCGCTAAGGCTGTCGATATACCAACAAGAGGATCTAATACGAGAAAAAGTTCGAGTTGTGCGGGCTGAACGGCATTTTCACTGTTATAGTCGAACCTGTAAGGCCAGCAAAAATAAAAGAATAAAACCAGAAACAGAATAAGACAGAAGGCCTGAGCAAAACGCCGCCACGGAGTTGACAGCCAGGTTGGCCCTAATTTCTCCAATACGCTGCGCAGTTTTTCGCGGCTTTTTTCTTTTGAGGAAACTTCAAATCGCATCTTCAGCTCTTAAACAGTCAATCGACTCATATTTTAGACAGCAGGCACCTGTTATGCTTAAACGGATTACTCCATGGCATTAACCAAAGCTTTGGCCGCGGCGTTAATAATCGCATCCGATGTCACAGTCGCTCCTGTAATTACGTCGACTCCTTCGAAGCCCTGTTTTGTGACAATCTGACGGGCGGTTGGTTCGGCCATAACAAGATAGGAAAAGGTTTCCCAATGCTGTGTTATTTTGACTGATTCAATGTTTCCGCCGTTGATAACCACCCTGATAGTTAGCGGCCCGCCGTATCCTGTAGTGCTGGCGGTATAAGAGCCGTCGGGTACTCGTTTGAGATCCAGTTTTTTAAGCAGCCTGGTGGCTTCAAGATTGGCTTGGGCCTTGACTTTGCCGTCGGTTCCGTGGCGGTTCATAGAACGGGTGTAGCTGTCGGGAAGGGCAAGGACTTTTTCATAATACGCTATAGCCTCATCATATCTGCCTGCTCCCCGGCATATTTCCGCCGCCAGCAAATAGTTTTCACTTTGGGAACTACCCCTTCCACCGCGAAAGTCTATTCTATCCATACCACTGCTGTTAGTACCGGAGTTGGATTCAATCATTTCCAGGGCTTTATCAACCTCACCTATCTTTGCCCAGAGCTTGATTAAGTCTTTGTTATTGCGCGAATAGCTGCTGTCTGCCTGTAAAAGAAGTTCGGCTGCCACTGCTTTGCTTCCAAGCTCGAAATAACAGCGAGCCATCTTAAGCGAATCGGTCGAACCACCCATCTGGGCGTACTTTTGCCACCAGAAAGCCGCCCTGGTATAGTCATCGAACAGCTCATAAAACATTTGTCCCAGGGTATTCAGTGAACGCTTGAGCTTTTCCTTATCGTCTTTGTGAAGAATCATCAGGTGATTCACAAGCTTGATACCTTCCTTATGCCGGGAAGGATTCGGATAAACAACCTGAATCAGGTACTGGTCAACCATTGTTTGTAAGTTCTGCTCCCGCCCAAATCCCCGCCCTCCTCGTCCCCCTGAAAAATCAAGTCCTCCTCGTTCTCCTCGAGAACCGCGCCCCCTTCGTCCTCCCGGAAAACCGCGACCGCCTCGTTCTTCAGACTCAAAGCGTCCCTCCATGAATCTCTCGCGAACAGGCCAATTTAAATCAAGCGTCTCAGGATAACTCAGTTCAACGGAACTCCACCAGTTGGGAGTTGTGCTACCGAATTGCTTGATATAAGTGTCAATTTCAGCTTTGGTTCTTTCCGCCCGGGCTTCGCTTTTCGCCTGTATCCCGGCGGTAATCAATCCAACGGCAGAGAGTATTATTGTAACGCGTCTAAAGACCGAATCCGCATGCATACCTGATCTTCCTTCTCTATATTCATAGACTAAGAGAATATGGCTAAACCGCCGCCCTGCAAAATTACCCGCTAAGCAGTATTTACATCCGTAATAAAGTTTAGTCTATGAAGCAATAGGTGCCCGGCAAAGGCATATTCTACCGTTTAAGACGCTTTAAAGCTTCGCTTTATTGCAGTTGAACCAAAAAATCTTTATCGATTTAATGACTAACAATCTGCAGGTAAAGAACTGAAAGATCTATCCTGAGCAAAGTCGAACGGGCTCAGGATGAAGGAAGACAGGAAGCCTTTGGAATTGACTATTTACTATTGATTTTTGACTATTTCTTCTTTTTATCAGCGTAATCCGCGAAATCCGCGGTTATTATTCTTATCCTTGATTTGAAACGTCGGAAAAGGTATACTTGAGTTCGGATCTTCGATCCAGTCTCATAGTAAGTTGGAGTATTGTCATGAACAAACACAGGGCTTTTACGCTAATTGAGCTGCTGGTGGTCATCGCGATTATCGCGCTGCTGATGGCGATTTTGATGCCGGCCCTTCACAGGGTTAAAGGGCAGGCCAGAACGGTTGTCTGCCGGAGCCACCTTCAGCAATGGTCACTCTGCCTGGCAATGTACACCTCCGACTATGACGGCCGGTTCATGCCGGGCATCGACGAGGACTGGGCGACCGGCCAATACTCGTGGATCTATACACTGATTCCTTATCACAAGGATGCGGATATTCGCTTATGCCCCAGGGCCAAACGCACCATCGAAGAGGGAGGCACGCTGCCCTTCACAGCATGGAACGTAAGCTTAACCAATCCCGCCGATTTCTCTTTTCTCAAAGACCCCTTATACAAAATCGGCAGCTACGGCATCAACTGGTGGGTCAATGACAGCGACCTGGTCAACGGCTCGCACGATCCGAAGAACAAGTGGCGGCGAACCGGCCAGAAGAATCAGAATACCATTCCCGTACTGATGGACTGCGGATTCATGCTGGTGCGGCCCGAGCCGGTTGATCCGCCCCCGGAGCAGGATGGCGAATTCCTCTGGGCCTTCGGCGGCGGTATGAGACGCGTCTGCACGAATCGCCATAACGGCGGCGTTAACATGCTGTTTATGGATTGGTCCTCCGGCAAGATCGGCCTGAAGGAACTGTGGCAATTCAAGTGGCACCGCACGTTCGACACGGCCAACGCCTGGACCACCACCGGCGCAGTAATGCCCGAAGACTGGCCGGCATGGATGAAAAATTTCAAAGACTACTAAAAGAATAATCCGTACTGCACAGCGGTTACAAAGTCATTTCCATGGATTGAATCAACCGGTAAAAAAGACAATTTGAAGAAAACCTGCCTGTCATGCGTATATAGATCAAATGGTTTTAATTTCGTCAGTTGAAGTGTATAGCGCTTGACATTCCTGCCCGGCCATCTTATTTTTCAAGCTGGCGGGAGAGCTATTTTTGCTGAAAAGAAAGGATGTGGATTATGAGCTTATTGCTGATTTATGCACTGATGGCTGTTATTCCGGGACTGCTTTTACTTTTCATCGGTATCTTTGGCGCCGATGCGGACATTGATGCAGACATCGACATTGACACAGACCTGGATCTTAATGTAGATGCAGGTGATCTCGGAGGGCCCGGCGCACTCAGCGTAAAACTGATATTGTTTTTTCTGGTCGGATTCGGCGCCAGCGGCTATCTGTCCGTCTACTTCAAATGGCCCGTTCACCATGTTCTCTGCGGCCTGATTGGGGGAGGTACGGCGTGGTTTCTTGGTTATAAGCTTCTCAAACTCCTCTACGAACAACAATCATCGAGCCAGGTTCGATTGACCTCATTTATTGGAAAACAGGGCAGGGTCGTTGTCCCCATCCCGAAAGATGGAGGCACGGGAGAAATAGAAGCCACCAACGAAGAGGCCGGGCAGAGTACGTACTTCAATGCCAGGGCGGCTGATCCTAAGAAAGACTACGAAAAAGGAACGTTTGTTACTATAAAATCTGTTACCGGAAAAACCGCGATTGTGGAGTAAAGCCAATATAAACTTAGGACATTAAGGAGAGTTATTATGGAAAGTTTAGGTTTGATCATCGTCATTTCTATTTCAGTCATTGCCGTTCTTTCGATTGTTTTGATTATTGCCAATAACTGGCTGAAGGCGGAACCCAACGAAGCGCTGATCTTTACGGGAAGAAAGAACAAAGTACAAACCAAAGACGGACGAACCATTGTCAGGGGATGGAGGGCGATTGTCGGCGGCGCGAAACTGCGAATTCCGATACTGGAGCGGGTCAGCAGAATTTCACTTATGACAATGAACCTCGCAGATGTAAGAGTAGAAAAAGCGTACTCCAAGGAAGGCGTTCCCGTGACGATTGAAGCCGTAGCGAATGTGAAAATCTCCGGCGACGAGGGAATGCTGGATCGAGCCGTCGAGAGGTTTCTCGGAACCGACGCCCGGCAGATCCAGCAGATCATCAAGGAGACGCTGGAGGGCCAGCTACGTGATATTATTGGTGTTCTGACCGTTGAAGAGCTTTACCAGAAGAGAGACATGTTTGTGAACAAGGTTCTTGACCAGGCCGGCGAAGAATTAGCCAAGATTGGTGTCATCATTGACATCATCAACATCCAGGATATTCGCGATGAGAGGGGATATCTTGAGGCGCTTGGTATCAAGAGAACCGCTGAAGTCAAGAGAGATGCCGCCATCGGTCAGGCGGAGGCGGACAGGGATGCCATGCAGGAGTCTGAAACCGCCAGACGAGAGGGGGAAGTTGTTCGGGCCGAGCAGGAGAAGCAGATTGCCGAGGCGGAGAAAAACAGAGATGTGGCCAAGCAGGACTATCGTGGTGAAACTCTCGGTGCCAATAAGAAAGCCGAGCAACAGGGCCCTCTGGCTGAAGCGAGAGCACGGCAGGAAGTTGTGATCCAGGAACAGAAAGTCCTGGAGGAGCAGCAAAAAGCAAGAGCAAAAGTCGAGTCCGCAAAGGCACAAGCCGAAGAGCAGAAGTACCGGGCGGAAGTTGTTATTCCTGCCGATGCTCAGAAGCAGGCGGCAATTCTCATGGCAGACGGTGAAGCAAAAGCTATTTTGATGGTCGCCGAGGCAAGAGCCAAGGGCACACAAATGCAGCTCGAAGCCGAAGCGAAAGGCTTGAGAGAGAAAGCACAGGCCTGGAATGCCTACGGAAAGGCGGCACAGCTTAATCTTGCCCTGGAAGCGGTCAAGGCTGTTGCCGAACAAGGGGCAAAATCTATCGGCCAGGTCAAGTTCGATAAGGTCATCGCGATTGACAGCGGAAGCGGCGACGGCGACAGTGCCGTCAATAGACTGATGACCGCCGCCCCGGGAGCGCTTGTCAAGTTCATGGAACAGATGAAAGCGGCCACCGGGATTGACATTGAAAAGAGATTCCAGGAAATTGCGGACATGCCTGACGATGAAAGTGCGGCTGCTGCATCAGAGACAGTTGCCCCCCCTGCCAAGCCGGAAAAACCTAAAAGTGTTTCTAAAGAAAAGGAATAAGACCGATTGTGATTTAGATTTGCGCTTTTGCCGTTTCGGCCGGAGGGCCACGAAGTAGCCCGAATTGGAGACACGAAGGGGCGGTAGCTGAATCTATGAAAAACAGATTCCGCGACTTCACTATGCTGCGCTCCGCCTTGGGCGTGCCAAAGGCAGGAATGACAATTTTCTCCTTTGCAGCTTTTTTCATGAATTCCCTTACTCCCTATTCAATAATAACCTGTAAACTATGTCAGCTTTTTTCTTGCTGTTTCGGGCGGTTGAATTAAGCTGATATCGAGTCGGGTGTAATTTTCGCGTAATTGAAGCACTGAAAATAATCGAAATCTTAAGCAATACAAAAGCCAAAAGGATAATACTTATGAAGCTGAATGTAAAAATACTCGGTTTGGCATTATGCTGTTGTGTATTATTCATTTCTGAAACTGCCTTTTGCCGGGTCAGGCTGCCGCTGCTGTTGAGCGATGGAATGGTGCTGCAACGAGGTGAAGGAGCGAATATCTGGGGCTGGGCCGATCCGGATGAAAAAGTGACAGTAAACTTTAACGGCGGGACGTACCGTGAGACGACCGGCAAAGATGGTAAATGGGCAGTAAAGCTTTCTGCGTTAAAAGCGGGCGGCCCATACGAAATGGAAATCTACGGCAGCAATCGTATAACTCTTAAAAATATCCTGATAGGCGAGGTGTGGGTATGTTCGGGCCAGTCGAATATGGATCTGCCTATGGCACGGGTAGAAGAACGCTATCCGGATGTGATTGCAAATTCCGGCAATCCGGCTATCAGGCGGTTTTTTGTCTCCAGGAGGTATGATTTTAACACGACGCAGGAAGACTTACAGTCGGGTTCCTGGGAATCGGCAAATCCTGAGACTGTTCTGCGTTTTACAGCCACGGGTTATTTTTTTGCAAAAGCATTATATGAAAAATACAAAGTCCCCATCGGTTTAATTCATGCAAGTGTAGGCGGATCGCCCGCCGAAGCGTGGTTGAGCGAAGACGCCTTGAAAGAGTTCCCTGCCCACCTCGAAACCGCGGAAAAATTCAAAGAGAGCGACTATCTCAATCGAATCGCCATCAAGGATAAAGCTGTCAGCGACGCCTGGTACAACCTATTGCAGCAGAAGGACAAAGGCCTGGCCGACGGCCAAAAGCCGTGGTTCGATCCGGCCTGCGAGACCTCCGACTGGGCGACTATGAACGTGCCGGGCTACTGGGCGGACGGCCCGCTGGGGAATGTGAACGGAGTTGTCTGGTTCAGAAAAGAAATTGATGTCCCCGCCTCCATGACCGGCAAGCCGGCGAGACTTTTACTTGGCAGGGTTGTCGATAGTGACAGTACTTATGTTAACGGCAAATTTGTCGGCACTGTGTCATACCAGTACCCACCGAGAAAATACGATCTACCTGAAAACCTGCTGAGGGCTGGGAACAATATCATTGTAGTAAGGGTCGTCAATAATACAGGTAGGGGCGGTTTTATTCCGGATAAGCCATACCAGCTTACGGCCGCAGGACAAACAATCGACTTAAAAGGTCCATGGCAATATAAATTAGCTGCCACTATGGAACCGTTGCAGTCGAAAACTTTTATTGAGTGGCAGCCGGTAGGTTTATATAACGGAATGATTGCCCCGCTATTGAAATATACAATTAAAGGAGTGATCTGGTATCAGGGTGAATCCAACACCGGAAGAGCGCTTGAATATCGAAAACTGTTTCCTGCGCTGATTGCTGACTGGAGGCAAAAATGGAACCAGGGGAATTTTCCTTTTTTGTATGTACAACTGGCTAATTATATGCAGACTAAAGACCAGCCCTCCGAAAGCAACTGGGCCGAGCTGAGGGAGGCTCAGCTTATGACACTTGCCGTAGCCAATACCGCAATGGCTGTCACCACCGATATCGGTGAATGGAATGACGTACATCCCTTAAATAAGGAAGATGTTGGCAGGCGGCTCGCACTTGCAGCTCAAAAAGTGGCTTATGGTGACAAAAATGTAGTACATTCAGGCCCGCTGTATCAGTCCATGAAAATCGAAGGCGGCAAAATTACTATCACATTTACAAACACAGGTGGAGGATTAGTTGCCAAAGGCGGCGGTGAATTGAAATATTTTGCTGTTGCCGGAGCCGACAAGAAATTCGTCTGGGCAAAGGCGAAGATAGAAGGTAATAAAGTCGTGGTCTGGAATGAAAAAATTACCAGCCCTCTCGCTGTCCGGTATGCATGGGCGGACAATCCTGAAGGCGCAAATTTATATAATAAGGAAGGCTTGCCGGCATCATCCTTTAGAACTGATGTTAATCCCGACCGCAAAGGTTAGGACTAATCGTTTAGATTTTCCAAAATCAATCTTTTTGAATGTCGTAGGCGAAGAGCTGCTCGGAATGGCGCACGTAGAGCCGGCCGTCGTAAACTACCGGATGTGCCCAATAGAGTCCCTTGCCGCCGCGAGGCATACGGAACGAGCTTACCCGGTCCCACTTGCTGTTAGTGTCCCGGATAAGTGACATTGTGCCTTTTTCGTCGAGGCAATAGAGCCGGCCGTCGGCGTAAGTCAGCGAACCTTTGCCGGGGCTTTGCCATAGTTTATTTCCGGTCATAAAATCCAGGCAGAACCAGCCGCGTGACTCATGGCCGGCGCCGTACAGGCTGCCATCCAGCAAAATCACACCGCCGTGATGGTTGTCCAGCAGGTCGCTTTTCCACACCTGCTCGACGGAAAATTTGCCGTCGTCCATTCGCTTCGGCCGCAGCAGAATGCACCCGCCGCCGTAGCCGGTCGAGGCAAAGACCAGAGCGTTACTGACGATTACGTCCGTGCAGCTATTCTCGCGTTTGTTTCCGAACTCGAATTGCCAGAGCAGATTCCCATTTTCCGGATCGAAGCTCAGCACGCGTTTTTGACTCATCGTGATAATCTGCTCGACGCCATTAATTGTCGCAACCACGGCCGAACAATTCCCCGCCGGGTCCTTTATTTCTGTGTTGGCCCACAGCGTGCGTCCCGTCCCTTTCTCAAAAGCTGCGGCATAGCCCTTCTTACCGCCGGGACAGCAGAAAAGTTTGTCGCCGTGAATCAGCACCGATTCGCTGTAGCCGTACTCCGGCCGCTCGGCTTCGAAGCTCTTGAGCAGTTCCAGGTTCCACCGTTCCTTTCCCGTTTCGATATCGAACGCAGCCAGCCGGCCTAATTCGGAGAGGTGATAGACTGTGTCGCCATCTACGCTCGGCGTGCCGCGAGAGCCCGCGTAAGGCACGGCCCAGCTCTGTCTTGCGGAAGCTTCCCAGGATTGCCCGTTCAGAGACTGCCATAATTTTTTACCCTTAAGGTCGAGAGCCGTCACGTACGTCTGCTTTTTAATCATACCGGCGGTAAAGATACGCCCGGCTGCTATCGCCACGGTGCTGTAACCGTGCCCGATGTCGACGTTGGTCCACAACAACTTCGGCCCATCCTCCGGCCATGCCTGCAGAAGTTCCGTCTCGGCCGAAAGGTTATCGCGTCGCGGGCCATGAAAAAACGGCCAGCAGGTTTTGTCGCCGGCCTGCGCGAGGATGGGTACGTTAAGAATGATAATTAGCAAATATCTTAAACTGTTCATGGATTCTCCTTATATAAATTTTGTATTCTGCCTTTGCGGGATTGTCTATTCGGTTTATAGTTACAGTAAAATTTTTTCGCAGTCTCCTTATAGACGTTCGAAGAGGTAAATGACCTGATACTTTTCACTTTTCATTTGGATCGTAGCCGTCGCTGAGAGTCAGCATGAACGCAACGATATCGTCTACTTCCCGCTCGGTAAGACCAAGGTCACCCAGCTCCTCGCGATTAACATTCGCGCGAACTTCCGGAGGCGCCCACGGCCCGACGTCCCTGGTATTGTAAAAAACGACAACCTGACGCAGGTTCTTGAAAATACCGTTATGAAAATAAGGCGCCGTCAGTGCTATATTTCGCAGCGATGGGACCTTGAACTTGCCGTTTTCGGAAGGCTTGTTGAGTTCGCCGCCAAGCCCCAAGTCCACAAAATGCACTCCATCCGGATTGTGTTCTTTCGGCAGGTAGTAGAAAGGATTCTCAGGGTTCTTCGGCACGCCGAGGTTGTCGTACGTGAAATCCGTAAAGAGCGGCGGAGTACCATCTTCTCCCGGCTCGCTCGGGTGGCACTCGGCGCATTTAGCTTTGTCCTCGTCTTCGAACAATTCAAGCCCGCGCCGCTCCTGCTGCGTCAGGGTCACTTTCCCCGCGAGGTACAGATCGTATTTCGAACTGAACTGATTCAGCTCGCTTGATTTCTCATATTCCCCGATGGCATCGGCTATCATATCGTATGCTTTATTCGGATCATCGAACGCGGCGGTTCCGTAAACTTCCCTGAACAGGTCGGCGTATTCCGAGCTTCGCACTTTCTCGACAACGGTTTTCTCATCCGGATTTCCCATTTCCAGGGCATTAACGAACGGGCCTTTCGCCTGCTCGGCAAGGTTTGCCGCCCGGCCGTCCCAGAACTGGCCGCCGACATACAGACCTTCCTCGGAGTCGTAATGGAATGGCGGACTAAAAGCGGCATAGGCCGCGGGCAGATCGTTGCGATTTCCAAAACGGTCTTTATGGGCGCCCTGAGATACGGGATAGTCGGCGTTCGGATTGGCAAAGCCGGCTTCGGGGGCATGGCAAGTTGCACAAGACTGCCCGACAGGCGTCGAAAGATTCTCATCGAAAAAAAGTTTCCTGCCGAGCGATTGTTTCTGTGTCAGTGCCGCTGCCGCCGGTGGAGCTTTGAGTGTCCCGGCCAGGGACGATTCCGCCAGACCCAGACAGACCGAACCGGCTATTACGACAGGCATCACGAGAAGTCTCAGACATGAAATAAAAAAACGCATACTATACCTCCGGAAATGATAAATCTGCACTATCTGGTCCTTCCAACGTACGAACCTTTGTTGTCATAAAATTACATCCGGCATAAATACGGATGCGGTTATTTTATTATTTCATCCGCACCGATATCGGGTCCGGCCCCGCGCGGCTGGCGATCGATGTCCCCGGTAACTTGCGCCAGCGTGACGCCCTTGTCGATGACGTCGACTGCACCGTTTTTCAGGTGAAGATTTCCCGAAGCCGGATTCACAAAACTATCCGTCATATCTTTTATGAGATTATTGGAAAATGAAATTGCGCTGTCGGATTCGTTCCTGATTCCCGGCCCGCTCAGAAGGTTGTTGGCAAACACCAGGCCGTCGTTTGTGAAGACCGTTCGAAGCAGCCGGCCCAATCGACTCTCCGGATCGTGAATGGTGTTATTGAAAACCTTGCAGTCTTTAGTATATACTGTCACGATCCCGGCTTCCGGAGCCCGCGTTATAAAATTATTTCGCGCGATGCAGCGCACGCAATGATACGTCGTTTCACTGTCACGGTGCGGATTGCCGAGCTGCAGGCCGACGTCACAATCGATAATAATATTGCGCTCGATCACGCAATCCCGCGAAGTGTGCCAGATGAATATGGCACCCCGCCCCTCGAACGTCCTGCCCTGAATACCGACAAAAACATTGTCACTGATAACCCAGTCCGTCGCGTACATCACGTCGATTCCGGCGACGTAATTGCCATCGGCGATATCCGACGGATCGTCGCTCATTTGCTTCGGCCTGTCGTTATAAAAAAGGCAGTACTGAATCCGGCAATCTTTCGGGAGCTCGGCCGGGCGGTTTTCCTTCGGGACCTTCACGCCCTTGATACCGCGCTGCCAGATATTGTGAATGATGCAGTTGTAGATAGTCAGCTTCTGCACGTTCGTATTGGAATTGATCTTGAAGCCGTTGCAGCGGATGTTCTGGATAGTGAGGTCCGCGATTGTCACGCCTGAGCAGGACGAGAATCCCAGAAGCTCTCGGTGGCGGCTCTTTGCCCCGTCGATAATCACGCGCTCCCGCCGGCCCGATGCGCTGCGCAATGTGACGTTGTCGGCCGTGATTTCGACGTAACGATCCATCATGTAGTGGCCGTCCGCCAGCAGTATTGTCTGCCCGGGCGTGGCGTTGTCCAGCGCTTCAATCAAACCCGGGACATCAGAGACTTCGACAGTCGGCCCGTCGGCGGCAGGCAGCACGGGAGCTTTCGGAAACCACGGCTGCTCGGGCGGATTCAGCCCGCCGGGCTGCGGCATATTTTTGCCTTCATCACCAACCGCCCCGCCGACCCCGACACTCCCGGCCGAAACCGTCAGTGAAAATAAAAGTAATATAAAATATAATCTGATAACCATACTTTTAAGCTTCCATTAAACCGCAGGCATAATAACAGACCCGCCCCCATTTGGCAAGCCCGCAGGTAAATGGCCGATTCTGTGCCGCATGTGTAGAAAAAAAGTCAATTACAAAGGCCACGATTCTTGATACCCGATACCACGTACGATATGCGGCATACGCTTTTAGATTGCGTAAAGCGCAATATATATAAAGGATACGAATCTTGTTGCCTATCCCCTTCTTTTAGCCTATTTTATCACTTAAAGGCACTAAACAACCCGTAACGCAATCATTCATCGAATCGCCCCGCTGGCATTCGCAACCATCCCC
>Ga0210003_1001174_pt1 | contig 23136 bp, 20 predicted proteins | sample LantaG_FD_182804 | JGI IMG/M metagenome (GOLD analysis project Ga0210003, IMG submission 182804) | Deep subsurface microbial communities from Baltic Sea to uncover new lineages of life (NeLLi) - Landsort_02402 metaG (SPAdes) (version 2) | ecosystem: Environmental > Aquatic > Marine > Oceanic >... | reverse complement strand
AGGATTAAAAAACACTCTTAGAAAGCTTAATAATGGAGAAGCTCAGATACTGCTTATCACCCGGAATTTCTCCAAGCCCGGGAAAATCTGTCCTAAGTGCGGCTTTTTGTTTGTAGATGAGACACACTGCTTGTCCTGCCAGAGCAAAACAGAACCTCTCGTTGATGTCATCGATGAAGCCATTGAACTGGCCATGGATAAAAGATGTAAGGTGAAACATATCAATCCGCCTTCCAAGCTGAGCAGGTACGGAAATATTGGTGCATTCTTGCGCTACAAAACTTGAATAATGAACAGAGGATTAAAAGTAGAAAAAAACCGCACCCCTTGACATTCGTTTCTTATTGTGTTTATAATCTTGCGATTATGTAATTTTGCTGGTTGAAGCGGGAATATTAAATGAAGAAATATCTGGCAGTCTCAATGGTTTTTACTTTACTGCACCGACTATCTAATCGTGCCGGATATCATCTTTATGGAAGTTATCATGACAGTTCGCAGCTGTTGCCAATGAGATTAAAAAATTTCTTCTAGGTATAAAATATTCTCTGCCTCCTGTTGGATTATAAGGCCAGGAGGCTCCCTCAAAACAGCATGTCAGGTCAATCTGAGTCTGACCTTATCCCCGTGAAATTAGCATTAAAGTGCCGTATTGGCTAAAGAGTGAAAAAAGCTACCAGCGGTAGCTTACCTTATCCGCACATTTTTCTCAGGAATATTCCTTGGCTTCCCTATAAAAGAGTAAACATATTATGGAAACTCTATCATTTATAGTCCTTATTCTTTTGTCTCTAGTTGGTTATTCTGGTGGTGCTACATGCAAAGCTGGAAAATATGCAGACATAAAGCCACAAATTGTTGACCTGATAATAGTTCTGCTTATTTGGGCAGGAGTACGATATAGCCTCAAGAATCCTTTTGTTTATGTCTCTACCAGCGTAAGCGGCACCTTAAATCTCTTAGAATTATGCCGGCAGCAAGGAGTTGGAAAATTTATCCTTGCCTCAACTTCATCCTTATATGCTGGCCAGAAAATGCCTTTCAAAGAAACATTAGCGGTAAATACACCTATTTCTCCCTATGCCGCAAGTAAGAAAGCGGCTGAAGCGATGTGTTATACATATCATTACCTTTATGGAATAGATATGACGATCTTAAGATATTTTACGGTATATGGCCCTTCCGGCAGGCCGGATATGAGCATCTTTAGGTTTACAAAGTGGATAGACGAAGAAAAGCCTGTTTTAGTCTATGGTGATGGAACGCAAAGCAGAGACTTTACCTATGTAGATGATATAGCAAAAGGCACAGTAAAAGCCCTCAAAAGAGTAGGATTTAAGATTATTAACCTTGGCGGAAATGAGCCTTATAAACTAAACTATGCAATCAAATTAATTGAGAAATATTTAGAGAAGAAAGCAAAAACAGAACGATTGCCGTTTCATAAAGCAGATATGAAAGCTACTTGGGCAGACATTACGCAGGCGAAGAAGGTTCTCAAATGGCAACCAGCCATAAGTCTGGACAAAGGGGTAGAGAGAGCTTCTAAGTGGTATATTGAGAATAAGAGATGGACGAGAAAGATACGAATATAACGGAACCGCACCTTTGTTATACCGAGGATGATTTATGAGCGGGTGTGAAGGTAAAGGACTAAATGTTAGTAAGAAAGTTAAATAGTCTCTGGACTCAGATTCGCAAACGGTCTTTGGTGTGGGACACTGTAACTACCACAGGTTGGAGCACCTTAGGCAAGGCGGTCGGTTTTCTTATCCCCATTTTTATTGCTGCCTGGTTCGGTATTACTTCTGAAACCGATGCCTTTTTCTTTGCCTATGGGCTAATTCTTTTTCTTTCTGGAATCTTTGCTCCGGTGGTAGAAAGTATTATTGTTCCTTATATTGCAGAAGCAAGGACAAAAGCTGAGGATGTAGGTAGATTTGTAGGAAGGGTTTTGGGTATTAGCGGTGTTGGGCTATTGGTTTTAACAGGAATAGCTCTTTTAGTTATCAAGCCGATCTTATCTATAGTAACCCGCTTTGATTTAAAGAACCTAAATTTGGTTTATCATTTGCTAATTGAAGCAGCCCCACTTATTATACTTTTAGTCTGGACGAGTATTTTAGCTGGAACCTTAAATGCCTACAAGAGATTTGCCATTCCTGCTATATCCCCAGCAATTCGGGCAGTAGTTAATTTAAGCATTATTTTTATTTTTAAGGATACATTTGGAGTGCATGCAATTGTTTTGGGGTATGTAGTGGGAGAAATTGTACGCCTAGCAATTTTAGCAGGTATAATTAAGCGGCTAAATATTTTTAAAATATGTTTATCTTTGCAATTCGACCCCAAGATTCAAGAGTTTTTAAAGACCGCCTCTTACCAAACAATCGGGATGGTAGCAGTAGGATTAAATCCTATTGTGGATAAGACTATGGCTTCATGGTTGGGCAAGGGAGACGTTTCAGTTCTCTATTATGCCGATAGGCTTTATATGATACCAATTACCTTTATGACCACTGGGCTAATGGTTGTCCTTCTTTCTCACTGGAGCAACAGCTATTATGAGTCAGGCCGTCAGAAGCTGAAAAAGGATGTAAGAAAAGCAGTAAAACTGGTGGGGCTTATCACATTGCCCATTATGTTACTGCTAATCCTTTTCCATCAACCGATTGTAAAAGTTGCTTTTGGCCGAGGAGCATTTGCTCAAGAAAGGCTTTCTGAGGTAGGATTAGTATGGGTATGTTATTTATTGGGTTTTATGCCAAAGATTATGGGTCTCATTTTTGTCAGAGCTTATTTGGTACTAAAGAATACTAAGACACTTTTATATTTAGCAATTACTAGTTGCATATTCAATATATTACTGAATTATGTTCTTATGCAGAGATATGAGGTTAGGGGAATAGCTCTTTCTACCTCTATAACTTCCTTGATAATAAGTAGTAGTCTTGCAATAACTCTCAAAGGAAAGATTAGAAATGCTGAAAGAATTTGAAGAAATAGAATTTCTAAATAATTGTATAATTTGCGGCAACAGTCATCCTGTAAATTATGAGAAAGCTACTTGGCTGTTAAATCTTAAAGAACCATTTAGGGTTGTTCGTTGTCCAATTTGTAGGCTATCTTGGTTGAATCCGCGTCCCACAAAAAATGCCTATAAGAAAATTTATTCTATGAACATTTATTTTAGAAATTATAGAACTACAGTGTCAAATAGAATGGATCATTTTTTGTATAGAGTTAAAAGATTGAAGAATATTTTTCCTCTTAAAGAATTAAAACTTTTGGATATTGGCTCAGCAACAGGAGAGTTTGTTGCATTGTGCAGGGATTCTGGAATCGACGGAATTGGTTTGGAGCTTTCAGATTACGCTATTAAAAAAGCAATAAAGAATTATGGCGATCACTTCTTTAAGGGAGATGTGAAGTCTTTTTCTGATAAGGAATGGAGCTTTTGTTTTGATGTAGTTCATTTAAATCATACATTTGAACACTTTTTAAATCCTGCTGACAGCTTAATAGAAATAAGAAAATTGCTTAAGCAAGATGGAATTTTAGTGATAGAGGTTCCATATCAGTTTAATAACATAGTTGAGAATTTTAAGTTTCTTCTTGGACGGGCAACACCCAAAGAATTTGGGCTTTTTTCATTGCATCACCCCTTCTTTTATTCTCCTTACTCTCTTTTGCAGTTACTATCTAAGTGTGGTTTTGACATAATTTCATTAAGAACTTATCTACCCACGGAAATTGTAGGAAGTCAGATACTAGGAGGCCAAAAAATAAAAAGAATTTTATTAAAAGTTGGCGATATGTTTTTTAAGAAAGGTGATGTAATTGAAGTATTTGCGACAAAGCAAGATTAAGGTACTATGTGTCGAATTGTTGTAGCGATCAAAGATTTGGTAATATCTTGCAATGTTAAAATATTGTTCGTTGGCTAGATGGGCTATAGAAAAGCATATATTCAATTTCTCAAAAATTGTATTGAACTTGAATTGTTGAGGTGGATTCTCCTGATGTTGGGGTAGATATGCCACAATAACCGTTGGCTTTGACGATTGCGAAAGTGAGGCTGGCTATTATTTAGTAAGGCGTTGAATATGAATGATGCGACTTCGAGTGTAATTCTTTTTAGTCTTGTCGGAGCATTCTTTAATTTATCATTAATCGTGGGAATAATTCTATACGCAAGAAGAAGAACTTTAAAATTAACGAGTGATTCTTTAAGTAGGGGTATTGTATTTGAATGAGTTCTGGAAGTTCAATATGAATATAAAAAGTTTAGTTTGGAAATCAAAGCTTAAATTAAGTGGGGATGTAACTAAGAATTTATCTTTGCTTAAAAAATGGGAGTGGTTGAATAACGAAGAGTTTCGATTATTGCATGAGGATAGGATGCGTAATTTATTGCTTCATGCTTATAATCATGTACCGTATTATCGCGCAATTCTTAAAAATGCCGGGGTTATTGACGATGATAATATAATCAACCTGAATTATTTTTCAAGAATACCATTTTTGACAAAGGACATTTTGCGGAATAGATTAACTGAATTAAAATCAAATGATTTTGAAAAACGCAATTGTTATGAAAACAGCTCTGGAGGGTCAACGGGAGAACCAGTAAAATTTCTGCAAGACAAATTTTATGAAGAATGGAGCAGGGCAAGTAGTATGTTGTGTGATATTTGGACTGAATGTTATCCTGGGGATCGTAAAGTTATATTATGGGGTTCTGAGCGCGATTTATTTGTTGGGAATGAACCTTTACGAATCCGATTTGGCCGATGCCTAAGAAATGAAATGTGGCTTAATTCTTTTAAAATGACACCTGAACAAATGAACTTATATGTAAAGAAGATTAACGAATTTAAACCAGTCCAGATCTTGGCCTATGTGGAAAGCATCTATGAGTTTTCACGATTTATTGAAGCTGAGAAATTAAAGGTTTACTCACCTAAAGCAATTGTAACATCAGCTGGAACGTTATATCCCCATATGCGCGATAAAATTCAAAAGGTTTTTAATTCGAATGTTTTTAATCAATACGGGTCCAGAGAAGTTGGTTGTATTGCATGCGAATGCAACCAGCATAAAGGGTTGCATGCTAACATGGCAACTCAATATGTTGAAATATTTAATAAAGACGGTACATTTGCAAGTCCCGGAGAAATAGGTGAAATCGCTGTCACTTCATTAACAAATTATTCAATGCCAATTATCAGATATAAAATTGGTGACCTTGCAGCATGGGCAATTAAAGAATGTGATTGTGGTCGGCAATGGCCGGTTCTAGCGGAGGTGTCAGGAAGGATGACCGATACTTTTGTTAGAAGTGATGGTGGGGTAGTTTCTCCGGAATATTTTATTCATCTCATTGGCGTTATCTTAAATTGTGATTTGATTAAAAAATTCCAAGTAATACAAGAAGATTATTTAAATATTAGGATTCTAATAGTACCGAATATAAAAATAAAAAATATTGATCAACAATATTCTGCTGTTTTGAATGAAATTACAAATAAAGTGCAGATAGTGATGGGGAAAAATTGTGATGTAAATTATGATTTTGTAAATGAGATTTTGCCTTCGAGGTCAGGTAAATTTGGATACATAATCTCTAAGGTTAATAAATAATTTGGTGCCTTTGAAAATGATGACTGAAAATTTAGTAGTTAAGCGCAAAGTATGTTTTGTTTTGCCATCGCTTGTGCTTGGTGGGGCAGAAAAAGTTGCATCTATTATTCTTACCCACCTTGATAGAAGTAAGTTCGACGTTAAACTTGTACTTTTTAATAAATTTGGGGAACATCTCGATTGTCTGCCTCCAGATTTAGAAATAATTGACTTGCATAAAAAAAGTCGCTGGGATTTTTGGGGTCTGATCGTTAGATTGCGAAAAATTGTCAAAAGAGAAGAGCCGGATATTTTAATAAGCTTCCTTGAGTATTCAAACATCATTAGTGTTTTATCTGCAATTCTGCTAAAAAAAGTGCCCAAGGTCATAATAAGTGAAAGAAGTAATCATAGGTCGTATTTACAGAAAGTTAAATTCAAATGGTTAAAAACTATTTTGATAAAATATACATATCGAAAAGCACACAAAATTATTGCAGTATCAAAAGAGATAAAAAGAAATATAATCACAGATTTCAGAATCAACGATGACAAGATTGAGGTTATTCATAATCCCATTGATATAACGAAAGTAGAAAGACTATGCAAAGAAGAAGTTAATCACCGTTTCGTCAACAAAAAGGATAGATTTCTTATCATATCCGTTGGTCGTTTGTCAGAAGAAAAGAATTTCGACCTTTTACTAAGATCTTTTTCGGTTGTAATCAAGGAAAATCCCGCATTTCTGATCATTGTTGGCGATGGAGAATTGCGGGGTGAATTGCAGAAGAAAGCTAGGGAATTAGATCTTGAAAATTTTGTGGATTTTGTTGATTTTCAACAGAATCCTTTTAGATGGCTTAGTAAAGCCGATTTGTTCGTTCTAACTTCAAATTGGGAAGGGTTCCCAAATGTTATTTTAGAAGCAATGGCATGTGGTATTCCGGTAATTTCTACAGATTGCCCAACTGGTCCGAGAGAAATTATTGAGAACAATAAGAATGGCATTCTTGTTCCCATTCAAGATGCCCGTTTGCTTGCAAATGCGATTCTTGCACTGTTAATTAACAACGACATGCGAAATAGAATAAAAAATAATGCTTCACAATATGTGACAAAATTTAATTACACAAAAGTAATATTAATGTATGAAAAAGTGTTTTTATCTGGTTGGGTAAAATAATGACTTTATTTCTAAAAACATTAATTTGTGCCACATATTTCCAATATATTGAGAATTTTGTCATTCCGTTACAAAAATTTCATGGGTTAATTACCAGTATCGACGATTTCTTGATTGCTGGATTTATATGCCTCATGCTTTTGCAGAAGCTTATAACTCGAAAGACAACCTATTTAAACGGCTCAAAAATATATATAATACTTTTTTTCTTTTTCTTTATATTTACCTTTAGCGCTATCGCAAATAAGGTTCCTTTCATAAATGTATTTTTTTCTTTTAAAGATATTTTGCTGGAATTTTCTTTTTTATATGCACTTACGATCTGTATTATTAAGCGGGATAAGATAAAGAGCCTCATTAACTTCACATTAAAAATTTTTGTTTTACAATTTATTATTCAATTATTTCAACTTTTAATTGCAGTTAAGATGGGGGTGTTGAATTCGGACAGTTTGAAGGGCACTTTCCCTAGATCCAATAATCTCGGTTATGTATATTTCTTTTTTATATTTTATTGTCTCCACATAGGAGTGATTTATAAACAAAAAAAATATATCGTTTATGCGCTTATTTTTATTGTGGGCTTATTGATGAGTACGGCTTATTTTGCAGTATTAATGTTGCCGATTGTTTTTATCGCTTATCATCGCAATTATTTTTTAAGTAAAAAATATGTGGTGAAGTTTGTTTTGCTGAGTATGTTTTTTATTTGCTTTTTCTCTATCACAGCAACAAGTATTAGCCGCAGAGAGAACAGATTGGAAAGATTAAGATACGGAGATTTCTATCTTTTTAATCCAAGATATTGGGTTAATTTTGTTTCTCATTCTGAATTTGATGTAAGTCAGGGTAGCGCACGGATGTTATGGTTTTCTGTCACATACAATCAATTAGAATCAAAAGCCTTTCATCCTTTAATTGGAATGGGCCCGGGTATGTATACAAGTTTTGCCGCCTATAGATTAATGCCCTCTACAAACAAAGCAATTTATGATATTTTTCATCAAAGAGAGTTAGGACTCGATGTTTTTGTTGACTCGCAAATAATACCTCTTTGGGGGGAATTCGGCTATATTGGTTTATTTTTAATTATATTTTTATTCTTTTATTTTATATTCCGCTATCTAAAAATTTATTATAAAACCTCTGATCTGCAATTAAAAGCATTATCGATAACTAGTTCGGCGGGAGCTTTTTTTATATTAATTGGCATGTATATTAATCATTTTTTAGAAACGCAAGTTATTATGTTTACCTATGTTATTTTATTATCGTTTACGGAAAAATTGCTAACAGAAGAATTGACTTTAAAATCTCATGAAAATTCTCCTAATAAATAAATATCTCTTTCCTAAAGGCGGAGATGCAATAAGTACCCTTAATACAGGTAAGTTGTTGACTACTAAAGGACATAAGGTTATATTCTGGGGAATGGATCATCCATTGAATCCTCCGTACCCTTATGAAGACAATTTTGTTTCTTATATTGATTATAATAATCCCAGAAGAAGTATTTTAAAACAAACAAAAATGGCTTCAAATTTAATGTATTCAGTTGAAGCTAAGAAAAAATTAGAAAAGATCATCAAAAGTGAAAAACCCGATATAGTTCACCTAAACAATTTTGCGCACCAGATTTCACCATCAATTTTACATATATTCAAAAAATACAACATCCCAATGGTGATGACCTGCCATGATTATAAATTGGTTTGCGCTTCTTATTCTATGCTATTAGATGGAAAAGTATGTGAGGCTTGTAAAGGGGGAAGATATTACAACTGTTTTTTTAGAAGATGTGTTAAAGATTCAAGAACAAAGAGCTTGTTAAATACAATCGAGATGTATCTACACCATAAAATTTTACATATTTATGATTTAGTAGATGTTTTTGTTTCACCAAGCAGATTTTTAAAAACGAAATTAGAAGAAATGGGTTTTAAATGTAGGATTAAATATCTGCCTAATTTTGTGAGGACAAACAAATTTAGACCTCAATATGAAGCAAGTGAAAACTCTATTGTTTATTTCGGTAGACTATCAAAGGAAAAAGGGCTATATACTCTACTTGAAGCGGTGAAAGGTCTTGATGCAAAGCTGAAAATAATAGGAGAAGGGTTGTTGAAAGAGGCTTTAGAGCGTAGGGTGGAGGATAAAGGGATAAAGAATGTAGAGTTTTTAGGATATAGAACTGGTGAAGATTTGAAGGATGAGATAAGGAAATCTATGTTTGTAGTTTTGCCTTCGGAATGCTATGAGAATAATCCACGGTCTATAATTGAAGGATTTGCCTTAGGAAAGCCGGCTATCGGAGCTCGGATTGGAGGGATCCCCGAATTGGTTAAAAATAACGAGACAGGTTTGACTTTTGAGCCAGGAAATGTTAAAGACTTGCAGTCAAAAATAAAATATTTGATAGATAATTCTAATAAAATTATAGAAATTGGTAAAAATGCAAGGAGATTTGTTGAGAAGGAGCTGAATGCTGAAAAGCATTATCAAAGTTTGATGAAAATATATGAGGATGTATTAAGATAACATAAAATCATAAAATAATGAAGAAGATTATAAAAAAGCTAACGGGTGACCTATTGGGGAATGATTTTGTAGTTGATATCATTAAATCCTTCAACAGGAGAAAACTAATAATTTTATACTACCATAGGATTGTGAAAGACGAGGAAGCGAAAGATGCAAATAAGATAAATATGTATACTAATTTTACACGTTTCAATGACCAAATGAAATTTTTAAAGAAATTTTATCATCTTGTTAACGAAGAAGAAATTATTGCAGTATTAGAAGGAAGAAAGAAATTACCAAGATATGCCGTCTGGATAACATTTGATGATGGTTATAAAGATAACTTTGCTAATGCATATCCAGTTCTAAAAAAATATGGAATTCCCGCTACTTTTTTTATTCCCACAGGGTATATTAACAAAAATGGGGTTTTTATGAATTGGGATGAGATTAGTGAATTAAGCAGAAATGGTTTTTCTATTGGTGCCCATACTCTTAATCACCAGATATTATCGCAGTTGTCAGATGATAAGGTTTTGTATGAAATATCGAAATCAAAAAAAGATATAGAAAACCGGATACACAAAAGAGTTATTTCATTTGCTTATCCGCATGGTAAAAGGAATGATTTTAAACTAGAGGTTTGTTCGCCTATTTTGGAGAGAAGTGGATTTAAATTAGCAGTTACTACAATCGGAGGTTTTAATAGATTGAACACAGAAAGTAAAAACTTCAAATTAAAAAGAATGGGTATAAGTTACGAAGACGATCTTGAATTTTTTAAGCTAAAAGTTAGTTTAGGTAGTTTTTGGCAAAGTTAATGGATGGAAAGCTTTTTGGCTCTACAGCCTTAATTTGCTGCAATTTGTGGAAAGAAAATATAATGCAAAGAAGCATTACGTGAAGTTGATATGGATATACGGTAAACTCGTAGCTCATGGCTCATAGTTTCATTTAATAAGTGAGGTATCGTGAATATCTTTAGAAGAAATTTCTGCACATTAAGTTTACTGCTTTTGTTTTATTCTTGTGCTATAGGTTCTACATTTGCAGAAGATAATATTATTACAATATATTACGATGAGGAAATTGGCCAGATAAATGAGAAAATTTATGGAAATAATTTTATTGGATATGACCCAATTACTTACGAAGATTGGGCAGATGAGTATTATGGGTATTCTGATTATGGCGCAGGAATTTGGGATCCGAAGTGGAAAGAGCCAGTTAAAGAAGTTGTAGATTTGGCAAAAGAAGCTGGTGTTACCATTTTACGGTTTCCTGGTGGATGTGGCACGCATCATTATAATTGGAGAAATGCCATTGGCAAGAAGAGAAAGCATTTTTATATGGGATAGATGAGTTTTTGAAGACCTGTGAAGAGGTAGGAGCAGAACCAGTAATTACAGTAAGCTATTTTACTGGTGATGAACAAGATGCTGCTGATTTGGTTGAGTATTTAAAGGGCAGAGTGAAGTATCTTGAGATAGGAAATGAAGTTTGGCATGGAGACCATAGGAATATGCACATAGATATCTAAAATACTACGAGGCAATGAAGGCAGTTGATTCCTCAATTAAAATTGGAACTGTTTTACATACATCTGATTGGAATAGAAGGGTTTTAGGGATAATAAAGGACAAAGTAGATTTTGGAATTATTCATACATATCCTTCGCCTTGTATAAACAAAAACAGATTGAAACAGATGAACCCAAAAGACATATTTAAAATTTGCTTAGGAGTGCCTGCCGTAAAAGATGAACATAGGTTTCAAGAGGCATTAAGGCTCTTTAAAGAAAAGTCCGGTAAAGATGTACCGTTGGCGGTTACCGAGTACAATGGTGGTTTTGTTCAAGAAAAACCTGTTCCATATAGACATTGTCTTGGGACGGCGCTTTTGAACGCAGAATTATTGCGAATTTTTATGAAACCGGAACATAATATTTTAATGGCCAATTATTGGCAGTTTTGTAACAGTTATTGGGGCATGATTAAGTCGCAACAAGATTTTATGAAGCACGACTATAGATATCCAATAAATTATATTAAACGACCTAATTATTATGTGTTTGAGTTATACCACAAACACTTTGGCTCTAATCTTATATCAACAGATGTAAAATGTGATTTGTATAAGGCTAAAAGACAGTCTATTCCTTACTTATCTGTAAATGCCAGCACTAATACAAACAAAAGTAAAATATATCTGATGGTAATAAATAAGAATTTAGATGAAATTATTACCGCTACTATTTATTTAAAAGATTTTATTCCTTCAGGAAAAGGTGAGGCGTGGGTTTTAAATGGGCCAAGTATAGATGCGACGAATGAAGAGAATCCAAATAATGTAAAAGTGGTGCATAGAGAATTTGAGATTAAAAGTAATCCTTTTCAATTTACCTTTGAGCCGCATTCGCTTACAGCAATAGAAATAGAGAAGATGCAATGAAAAACATCGTTCAGGCAAGTCTTATTACAACTTTTAGATGTAACGCTAAATGCCATATGTGTGAAATATGGAAGCACCCTACGAAACCATCAGAAGAATTAGATCCAAAATATTACGAAAAACTACCAGACGGATTACGCATTAACGTAACCGGTGGTGAGCCGATGTTAAGAAATGATATAGAGGATATATTTAAGATTCTTTATCCGAAAGCTTCCCTCTTAGAATTAAGTACAAACGGCTTTTTTACGAATAGAATTGTAAGACTTGCAAAGAGATATCCGAATATCTTAATTCGCGTAAGCTTGGAAGGATTACCTGCACTTAATGATAGCCTAAGGGGTACTCGAGACGGTTTCGACCATGCATTGAGAACTATTTTGGAGCTAAAGAAAACTAAATGTAAGAATATCGGCTTCTCTATTGTAATATGTGACAAAAATATGGATGATTTAGTTAAGTTATATGAATTGTGCTCTTATTTAGGAGTCGAGTTGGGTAATTCGGTTATGCATAATTCATGGTATTTTCATAAAACAGATAATGCTATTGAGGATAGAGAAAAAGCAGTACGATTAGAGAAGGAATTCTTAAAGGCCTTACTTCAATCTCGCCGCAGAGGAATTAAGAATAAACTCAAAGATTATGGACGAGCTTATTTTAATAAAAGTATTTTAAAAAGGTTTGAAGGGCTGGAATCTAATTACCGACCACCCTGTGGGGCAGGTAAGGATTTCTTTTTCATTGATCCATGGGGAAACGTAAGCCCTTGCAATGGTTCGGATGAAGAATGGATTATGGGGAACATAAAAGATGATTCATTTGAAAATATTATGAATTCAAACAAGGCTCAAGAAGTTATGAAGAAAGTTAACTTCTGTAAGAAAGATTGCTGCTTTATTGTAACAGAGCGTCATGATATGGTACGCAAACCATGGAAGCCAATTTATTGGATCCTCAAAAATAAAATCAAACTTGCATTAAATTTTCCTGTAGATTTTAAATAAAATGAAAATAGCAATTCTTGGAACTCGCGGTTTTCCTAATATTCAAGGCGGAGTTGAAAAGCATTGTGAGGGTTTAACTATTAACCTTGTAAAATTGGGTTGCGAGGTAGTAGTTTTTACAAGAAAACCCTATGTAAATAAAAGTCTTAAAGAGTTTGATGGAGTGACATTAATTGCGTTGCCTGCCTTCAGGCATAAATCGTTAGAAGCTTTTTGTCATACATTTATCGGTATTTTTGCTGCGTTAAGATATAAGCCAGATATTTTGCACATTCAAGGCATAGGTCCAGGGTTATTTACTCCTTTAGCGAGAATATTGGGTATGAATGTAGTATTGACTTCCCATGGGTCTAATTACAAACATTTAAAGTGGGGGAAATTTGCAAAACTTGTTTTAAGATTAGGAGAATTCTTGGGAGTAATTTTTGCAAATGAAGTGATAGCCATTTCTAAAACTATTGCAGATGAGATAAAGAAGAAATACAGAAGAGATGCAGAGATTATTCCCAATGGTGTAGCAACAGCACAGGTTTACAAAAGCAACGGTGTTATTAAAAAATATGGGTTGGAGAAAGGGAAGTATATTCTTGCGGTAGGCCGTTTTGTTCCCGAAAAGGCCTTTGATAACTTAATCGCAGCTTACTCCAAACTGCCGACTCCCAACTCCAAACTCGTAATAGTTGGTAACGCAGACCATGAGGATAAATACAGCTTAGATTTGAAGAAAAAGGCAGGCGAAAATAGCAATATCGTTTTGACGGGCTTTTTGACTAAAGAGCCATTAAGAGAGTTATATAGCCACGCTGGGCTGTTTGTTTTGCCTTCCTATTATGAAGGCTTGCCGATAGTTTTGCTTGAGGCAGTCAGTTTTGGTTTGTCTTGTATTGCCAGCGATATACCGGCTAATAAAGAGGTAGGCTTGAGCGAAGAGAGGTTTTTTAAGGCAGGGGATGTTGAAGCGCTGGCGGAAAAGATGAAGGAATTTGCCGATAGGCCGTTTAAAGAGGAAGAAAAGAGGAAACAGATGGATATGATAGCACAGCGGTATAACTGGGAGGAGATTGCTGAGAGGACTCTGGACGTATATAGGAAAGTAATGCAGAGCTAAAGGATAAATATGAAGATATTGGTTACAGGTGGTGCGGGATTTATAGGTTCAAATGTCGTTGATAGATACATTACAGATGGCCACGATGTTGTGGTCGTTGATAATCTTTCTACCGGCAAAAAAGCCAATCTTAATCCCAACGCGAAATTTTACCAAATGAGTATTAAAGAAGAAGGACTTGAAGAAGTTTTTAAAAGAGAGAAGCCAGATATTGTAAATCATCATGCTGCCCAGATTGATGTGCGTAAATCAGTGGCAGAGCCAGTATATGATGCAGGTATTAATATTATAGGCAGTTTGAATCTTTTTCAGCAATGTACTAAATATAAAGTTAAAAAGGTAATCTTTGCCTCATCGGGCGGAGCAGGCTATGGTGAACAAGTTAGGTTTCCGGCAGATGAAGAACATCCTTTACAACCACTGTCGCCTTATGGGATCGCTAAGGTTAGCGTTGAGTTGTATCTTTATTTTTATGGTGTTACCTATGGCCTCGACTATACTATTTTGCGGTATGCAAATGTTTATGGTCCACGCCAGGATCCGCTTGGCGAAGCAGGTTTTGTTGCTATTTTTACAAATGCAATGATAGAAAATGAAGTTCCCGTTATTAATGGTGACGGAAAGCAAACCAGGGATTATGTCTATATAGATGATGTGGTAGAAGCAAATGAGTTGAGCCTGTCTAAGGGAAGTGGGGAGGCATTTAATATTGGTACTGGTATTGAGACAGATGTAAATGAATTTAATAATAAGTCTACAATGAATAAAGTTTTGGAGTATATGGTATTGGGAAAAGCTATCGTTCAGTTTGATATGCGAGAAGGGAGATACTCTGCTCAGGATGCATCCTTGTATTCAAAAGATTACATACTACCTTTGTCTCTATTCTCAAAATAGAAGACTCGAACACTATCTTTACTCTCCTACCTAATATAATCGGCCTTGCTCAAATATACGTCATTTTTATCATAATCGTGTCTATTTAGAATACACTAAGCCATAGGAGTAATACGATGTTAAAAGAGAAAGAATCTGTTGTAAGAAAAGCGATGCTATTGTTTGATGCATTCATTGTGTCGCTTGCTTTCCTCCTATCGTTTTTTTTGAGGCAGAACTTTTATACATTTTATAAATTAGATATCATTCCTTCTACTCAAGTCATCGCAAGGACTACTGCATCAATAAGCGATTATTTAGTCGTTCTCTTTTTTGTTGTTTTAGTCTGGTGCTTTATGCTTTATCTAAATGGTATGTACCAATCTATGCGTACCAGATCTTTATTCGAGATTGTTTGGATAGTTATTAAATCATCATTTTTTGCAAACCTAGTTTTAGGCGCCTTTATCTTCTTATTCAAACTCACATTTGTAAGCAGAGCGTTTTTTGTAATCTTTGTAGTAGTAAGTTTAACTTTTATGCTGTTAGAAAAAATGGCAATTTTTTTCATTATGCACCATGTGCGGAAGAAAGGATATAATTATAGAAGAGTCCTTGTTGTTGGAAGAGGCAGACGGGCTGCTAATTTCATCAAGAAAACACAAAGCCATCCAGAGTGGGGATTAAAGATATTAGGTGTTATTGATGATGAGCCTTGTCGAGAGATTGATAAAGTAGGTGGCATCGAAGTCATTGGCATACTAAAAAATCTTCCTGAGATTCTACATCTATACGCAATAGATGAAGTTGTATTTGTAGTTCCTAGATTAAGATTGAACTGTATGGAAAATGCCATTAATGCATGCGAAACAGAGGGAGTCAAGGCAACAATAGCTGTAGATTTATTTGATTTAAAGATAGCGAAATCACACCAGATAGAACTTGGAGATATTCCTCTAGTGACATTTGAAACCACAGTAGCCAAAGAATGGCAGCTTTTTGCAAAAAGAGCAATAGATATTGTTATATCAGGATTGGGTATAATTTTATTAAGTCCTCTTTTTTTGATTGTGACGGTTATAATAAAGTTGACATCTTCAGGCCCTGTATTATTCACACAAGGAAGAGTGAGTTTAAATGGAAGAAAATTTAAATTTTATAAATTTCGTACTATGTATAAAGGAGCGGATAAGAAACTATCAGAGCTTAAAGCTCAAAATGAAATGGAAGGGCCTGTTTTTAAAATCAAGAAAGATCCACGGATTATGCCAGTAGGTAAGATTTTAAGAAAATTCAGCATTGATGAACTCCCGCAGCTTTTTAATGTGTTTGTTGGGCATATGAGTTTGGTGGGAGCCAGACCGCCTATTCCAGAAGAGGTAGAACAATACAATCCCTGGCAAAGAAGAAGATTATCCATGAGGCCTGGGATTACTTGTTTGTGGCAGGTGAATGGGAGGAATAAAATAGGCTTTGAAGAATGGATGAAGCTGGATCTTGAGTATTTGGATAATTGGTCATTGTGGCTGGATTTTAAGATATTGCTGAAGACGATACCGGTGGTAATGTTTGGGATTGGAGCGTATTAACTAAAAACTGATAGTAGTATAGTAGTAAGGAGTAAGAAGTTAGGAGAAAAAAATAAGAGATTGCAACGCTTCGCCCGCAATGACACTACTATTTTAAGAGATTGGCGTGGCGCTTTGTGCCTTGCAATGACAGATTAGACTTAACATATATAGGGAGAAGGAAGATGGAAATGGAATATAGGGAGAGAGGTAGAGAAACTCAAGTTGATTTATTGGATTATTGGAGAGTGATTGTAAAGAGGAAAGGGGTGATTTTTATTTCTGTAGGCGCTTTTATTTTGCTAATTGGGATATATTCGTTCACTGTTCCTCCAAAATATAAACCCACAGCGACTTTGCTTATAGGAGAAGAAAGCTCAAAGGTTTTGAGCATAGAGGATCAATTTGGGTTGCTTGGCTACAGCAGCCAGATAAGAGAAGAGATATTCCTTAACACTCAGCTCATACTCCTTAAGAGCGAATCTCTTGCGGAAAGAGTTGCAAGAAAAATGAATCTTGTCTCAAGGCCGGAATTTGGAGGTGGTGAAAAGCTAAAAAAAAGTATAATGGCTAAATTAAAAGACCTTGTCACTTTCAAATGGATAAAGGGTAAGAAGAAATCAGGAGAGAATGACCTTGTTTTAATAGATCCCTACTCTAAAATTGTTAAGGATTTTCAAAAGCATATAGATGTCTCACAGATCCGCGATACTAAGGTGCTAAAAGTCAGCTACAGTTCTCCCCATCCGGTTCTGGCAACAGAGATAGTCAATACCATTGCTGAGGAATTTATTACTTTTTCCATTGAAAAAAGATACGAAACAACTCAGCAGGCTACTGATTTCCTGAGCGACCAGATTGCAAACCTGAGGGGAGAATTGGCTGCAAAAGAGCGGGAACTGCAGAGATACGGCAAAGAAAAGGGACTTTTCTTCTTAAGTGATGAAGAAAATGCGGTGATCAGCAAATTTGGGGATTTAAACAGTGCCTTTACCCAGGCTCAGATAGACCGTGTTAAAGCCCAAACAACTTACAGGGCATTGAAAGATTCAAGCGTAGATTCCCTGCCGCGAACTATGGAAAACCGAATCATTCAGAATCTGGAACAAGAATATACTAATATGAAAAATGAATACGAGGAAAAGAGCAAGATCTACAAGACAGATTATCCGGAGATGGTCAGTCTTAAAGCAAAGTTGGACAGTATGAGGGAAGAGCTAAGAGGTGAGATTAAAAAGGCAGTGGATTTGGCTGAACAGCAGTATCAAGAAGCTTTAAAAAAAGAATACTCTTTTAATAATCTGCTTGATAAGCAGAAAACGGAAGTTGCAAGGATGAATTCCAACGCCATCCTCTACAACAGTATCAAGATAGAGGTGGAGAATAAGCGTAAACTCCTCAATTCCCTGGTTGAGAGGCAGAACGAGACCCTGGTCTCGGCAAGATTGGGAGGATTAAAAACAAGCAATATCAGCATCATCGATAAGGCGAAGGTTCCGGAACATCCTGTCTCACCAAAGAAGAAGCTTAATCTTATTCTGGCTCTTCTGATAGGGATTTTTGGAGGAGTGATCCTTTGCTTTGTTTTTGAATATTTTGACAATACGGTTAAGGGGCCTGAGGATGTGGAAAAGCTGGCAGGGCTTCCTTCAATTGGAGTTATTCCTTTTCTGTCTCCTGAGGGGATGAAGAAGAGGAGGCGAGAAGGTGGATATTATGCAGGGTATAGGAGTGAAGGCTCTTACAGGGAGGAAAAGCCTGAAAGTAAGGAGTCACATCCTGAGATAAAAGAGATTGAGCTAGTCAATTACCTCTATCCCAGGTTCTCGATATCGGAGGATTACAGGACGGTAAGGTCTTCTATTTTGCTATCTCATGCAGAAAGCCCTCCGAAGACCATAGCTTTTACAAGTGGGCTTCCTATGGAAGGCAAGACTGTGACTGCGGCTAATATGGCTGTAGCCTTTTCTCAACTTGAGAAGAAAGTTCTGATTGTGGATACAGATTTGAGGAAGCCTCGTATGCATCGGCTGTTTAAGGTGGGGAATAAAGTTGGACTGAGCGGGTATTTGGCAGGGAAGGTTTCTATTAAAGATATCATTCTAAAGACAGAGATTGAAAACCTCTGGATCATTCCAAGCGGTGTTGTTCCTCCCAATCCTTCCGAGCTTCTTGATTCAAATAGAATGAAGCTTCTGGTTGAGGAACTGAAGAAGGTGTTTGATGTAGTGCTGTTTGATACTCCTCCTGCACTGGCTGTGGTCGATGCATTAGTAATAGGTTCACTTGCAGATGGTGTGGTTTTGATTGTGCAGCCTGGGAAAACAACACGTAAGCCATTTCTTAGAGCGGCAGAGGAATTGAGGCGAGTCAATGCAAAGATTATCGGGGTCTTGTTTAACCAGGCAGTGGTGAGGAAGGGGGACTATTATTACGTTGATTATTATAAGTATCGGCGGGAGTACATTGAAGATAGTGAAAAGTGAGGAGTAAGGATTTGTACGTGATGAAAGCTAAAAAGAAAAGCAGAGTAACTCAGGGAAGCATCGCTCTGTCTAATAAGGACAGGCGGTGCAGTAAGGTGATTGAGTATGGGATACTGGGGTTGATTGTCTTCAGTCCTCTGCCTGCAGCATCTGTGTATGAGTGGTCCATACTGGTGATTCAACTTACTGTGCTCGTGATGATGGCCGCTTATCTTATCATGAAGGAGAAGCCGGAAAATAATGAACAGCTTTCAGCTGCGCTTAAGTGGCCGAAGTATTTGTTCTTTGGCCTCTTTGTATTCATTTTTATTCAGATCATCCCTCTGCCTAAGTTTATAGTGAAATTATTTTCTCCTAACACATATTCTTTCCACGAGCTTTACACGACGAATTTTGCCGGGATCAAATTCATGAGCCTCTCTTTGATGCCTTCACACACGCTGCAGAAAGGCATTGAACTTCTTTCTTATGTGCTGCTCGGTTTTCTCATTGTCAAGACTGTAGTTAAGCGGCGGCAGATCATGAGAATCTTCTATGTTCTGGCTGCCATGGGAGCTTTCGAAGCCTTTTATGGATTATTTGAACTTTACAACAAGAATCCCAGGATTCTGTTCTATGAAAAGATTCACTATCTGGATGCGGTAACAGGAACTTTTGTCAACCGAAATCACCTCTCGGGCTACCTTGAAATGCTCATTCCTTTAACCATCGGGTTGATCCTGGCCCGTGTAGACTTTGCTTCTTTAGGCGGATTGAGGCTGAAGGAGAAAATCCTTCGAATTTCAGAGAAAGGAATCTACACCAATATACTTCTATCTTTTGGCATTATTGCCATGGCTCTGGCTGTCATCTTTTCCAAATCAAGGTCAGGGGTTTTTCTTCTGGTTTTAACTTTCATCCTATTTTTTGAATTGATTGTTTTGTATTTCGGAATGGGGAGGCAGCGTCAGAAATGGATAAAAACTTTTCTCGTAGCTGTATTTTTAGTAATAACCTTTATTTCTCTTTACGTAGGGATAGATGCAACAATTGAAAGATTCGAGATGGAGAATCTTCTCAAGGAGGCAAGACCGACTATTTGGGGTAATACTGTCAGGATGATATCAGATTTTCCTCTTTTCGGGACCGGCTTTGGGACTTATCCTGCTGTCTATGCCGCCTACGAGGAGAAGATGGTTCCTTTCCGTGCCTACTATTCGCACAATGACTATCTTGAATATTTGAGTGATGGAGGTGCGGTTGGGATTGTGCTTCTATTGGGTGGTATTCTCTTTATACTGGTTAAATCCTTTCTTTACTGGCGGGTGAGGAGGCATCCTCAGGTGAAGGGGCTCGCCCTTGGAGGAATTATTGCGGTGGTGCTTATACTTATTCACAGCATTAGTGATTTTAATTTGCAGATTCCGGCGAATATGGTCTTGTTTACTGTTGTCCTGTCGATGACTATCGGGATTGCATATTATAAGAGGAGTGAGGAGTTAAGAGAAAGTAGTGAGGAGCAAGGAGTAAGGAGAAGGATTAAGAGAGGTGGGATGAATGTTGGGTGGAGGAAGGTTCTGTTGATATGTGCTCTGGTTGTTGTTGGGGTTGTGGCGGCTGTTTTTTATTGGAGTCAGCATCTGTATTACAAGGCAGAGAATATAGAAGATAACGAAAGAAAGGTAGAGGTTTTGAATGCAGCAGAGCAAATTTATCCGTTTAACGATCTTGTTTTTCATGGTCTGGGGAATGCTTATTTTGGTCTGGGAATCGAAAACCTTGAAGATAATACACGCAGCAGCGTCTATCTTGAAAAGTCCATACAGAATTTCAACCGTTCCATAAGACTCGATCCAGCCTCTACTTTCTGCCACTTCAGTCTTGCCCAGTCGCTATTCTATATGAGCTACATATCTCCTGCTTCTGATATTGATTTCTATAAGGAGTATAGAAAAGCAGCACTCCTCTCAGGTCACAACAGCGATATTTTTTATGAAGTCGGGAAAATATTCCTGTCTAACTGGCCCAGGCTTTCCGATGGGGACAGGGAATTCGCATTGGAAATCTTGGAGAAGACAGCAAGCAGAGGTGACAGCGAAAGACTAGAATCTCTCATGTACTTCTGGGATATGAATGCCAGAGATTACGAAGCCATGGAAAGAATTCTGCCCGAGAATGCATGGATATACCGGATGTATGCAAAGATTCTTGGTGAAAAATCCCTTTCCCGTGAAGAAAGGCAGAAGTTCTTGATTAAAGCGGAACTCATGGAATTTGAGAGGGCAAAAAGCGAGTTTGATGCAGGAGAAAACTTGTTTCTTTATCTACGGGTAAGGGATGCTTTCAATCATTATAAGTCATGCCTGGATATACTCGAGAGGGCCGAATTCTACCAGGATCTTGGGGGCAGGGGCGGTATCGGCAGTGAGAGTGGAGAGGCAATCGATGTTTCGGAATTCCATGAGATGCAGAAGACCGCATGTTTGAAGCTTGCGAAATGCCGTCTTGTGGAGGGGCGGGAGCTGCAGGAGGTTGAAGGCTATTTACGCAGGTATCTTGAGCTTGAGGACAGAGCGGCCGCTGTGGGGGAGCTTGAATCCTATCTAAGGGGTCGAGGTTTAATAAAGGAGAACATGGGCGAAAATCTTGGTGATTTGGAGCATCTTTCCTTCCAGATGTTTCTCTGCTTTAAGCAAAACCGATACAGTAAAATAATAAGAGTGGGAAATCTTCTTCAGGCGAGTCTTATTGCTGTTTCTGAGGCAAAGAAAAAAGAATATGTTGAAATTTTACAGCTTGTCGGTGACTCTTTTCAAAAGAGCGATTATGTCTATGATGCTGCTGATTTTTATCAGAAGGCTTTAGAGATTGACCCTGAGAATATAGGAACTCTTTTTAGGATCCGTCAGAATTATGAACGGTTGAATAATGATAAAGATGTTAGAAAAATAAATAAGAGAATAGAAACGCTTATGACACCGGAAGAGGCAAAGCTCGAAAATCTTATAATACATAAAGGCAGGAGATTTTCGAGGAAGTTAGCCCTTGACGGCAGCAAGATGACTCTGGAGCTGCATTTTGGCGGTGTAGAGGGCACTTCTTGGGGCGCTGAGGAACGGAGAGAACGAGGCGAAAAGGGATTGGGGATTGAAGTAAAGAGAGGTCATGTGGAAGAGAGAGAAGCAGGAAGAGAGGAGAAGGAAGAGACCGCTCCTATGATCTCTGTGTTTTTTAACGGGAAGGTTGTCTGGGAAGACTATTTGAAGGGAAACATCCTGTCAATACCTGTGGAAACCAGGGTTGGGATGAATGATTTCCAGGTTGCTGCAGTAAATCGATCAGTAAATATGTTAAGAATAGTAAGAAAGAATAGTGAGGAGTTAGGAGTGAGGAGTGAAAAGTGAGGAGTGAGGAGTGAGAATAGTCTTGTACGATGAAAAATGGATTTTTCCCGGCTCTAGGACAAAAAGTGGGGTAAAGAGAGGATAGTGGTTAAGGGAAAGAACGAAAACAGACTTTTCCCTTGACAATTACTGTCAGGAATTATATATTAAAATCCGCTTAGGTAAGAGAGGGAGCTATGTTTAAAATCGTAAAATCAAAATTTGTTGCTGTTGGTCTTATTTTCTCCATTTTTCTATTATACTCGCCGTATCTTTTGGTAGGGGAGGAAACAGGCAGGGGGAATTTTATTGGATTTATTTATGGCGCAGATAAAACAACTCCTTTAGAAGGAGTAACCGTAAAGATTAGAAATATTTCCAATGCTGCTGTTTATGAAAGCGAAAAATCAGATAATCTTGGGATTGTTAAGCTCGAAGGAGTCGATGAAGGACTCTATGTTGTAGGTATAATCACGAAAGAAGGAGATTTTAACTTTGGTAACTGGCTCGGGGTTAGGGCGGACGAAACATCAAAAGTTTCTTTTGCTCTGGAGCCCATGGCTCAGGAAGAAGAGACTGTTAAAAAAGACAAGAAATGCCCCAAGGGAGACTCGTATGTTCCTGAAGTCGAGGGTGAATGCGATGAAGACTACAAATGGAATGCGGATACAAAAAGATGTGAATGTAAGAAAAAAGGACTCGCTGCATTTTTTCTTTCGCCTGTGGGTATCGCACTTCTCGTTGCTGCCAGTGCTGGCGCTGTGGCAGCCATAGCAACACCAGCAGCACAACCAATGGGATCGCCTGTTAAGAAATAAACTAGACCAGCACAAGCAAAATTAATATTATTTGAAGCATGTAATTAGTCTCGAAGCTCAGAAATAATAGGGGTATGGATTAAATAGGATTAGGGATTAAGGGATAAGGATTAGGGGGGAGGAAGATAGCTT
>Ga0210003_1001173_pt1 | contig 23175 bp, 19 predicted proteins | sample LantaG_FD_182804 | JGI IMG/M metagenome (GOLD analysis project Ga0210003, IMG submission 182804) | Deep subsurface microbial communities from Baltic Sea to uncover new lineages of life (NeLLi) - Landsort_02402 metaG (SPAdes) (version 2) | ecosystem: Environmental > Aquatic > Marine > Oceanic >... | reverse complement strand
CTGTTCAATTGGTGCGGCACGTCACAGTCCCCCAGCTCGCGCTGGGGGCTTCTATTCACCGGACAGGATCGCGATCGTCACGTCCGCTCGCTTGCGAGGCCGTCGAGCTGGCACGGGCAACCCCTTCCCTTGGCCCAATAAAAGCCCTGGGCGCGAGCCCGGGGACTGCGGGAACAAACGCCACCCCGCCTGCCACACCGCTTCACCCCGCGTAAGCCTGGCTCTGTTCAATTGGTGCGGCACGTCACAGTCCCCCAGCTCGCGCTGGGGGCTTCTATTCACCGGACAGGATCGCGATCGTCACGTCCGCTCGCTTGCGAGGCCGTCGAGCTGGCACGGGCAACCCCGCCCCTTGCCCTATAAACGCCCTGGGGCACCGGATCCCGGCAGGCAACACACCCACGGAAATCCAAGCCAGATAACCTAAGAGCCAGCGGCACTGGATTGACCGGCACTGGGATTCCCCGGCAAAACCCTGGTACCATCCCCGTCCCCACGCCGGAACCTTTTCCCCATGCCGATCACGCTCGCTTTCAGTTCCAACGCCTACCTCGACATGCCGGTCGAGGAGGCGGTGGCGCGGATCGCGGCTGCCGGCTACCGGGGCATCGAGCTCTTGGCCGACGTGCCCCATGCCTGGCCGGCCGGCCTCCTGGAGGTGCAGAAGGAGGCGATCCGGGGGGCGATCCGGCAGCACGGCCTCGTGATCTCGAACATCAACGCCTTCATGATGAACGCGGTCGCCGACCCGCGGCAGGCCTACTGGCATCCCGGCTGGACCGACCCCGACCCGCACTACCGGGCCATCCGCCGCGAGCACACAAAGCGGGCCCTGCGGCTGGCCGCCGAATTGGGAGCGGGGTCGATCTCCACCGAGCCCGGCGGCGAACTCGCACCGGGGCAGTCCCGCCGCGAGGCCAGCGACATCTTCTACGAGGAGATCATGCCGGTCCTCGACGTGGCGGCGGCCTGCGACGTGGCGCTCCTCGTGGAGCCCGAGCCGGGACTGTTGATCGAGACCTTCGAGCAGTATCTCGAGTTTGCCAAGCGGGTCGACCATCCCGCGCTCGGCCTCAACTTCGACGTCGGACATGCCTACTGTGTAGCCGACGACCCGGCCGAGTGGGTGCCGCGGCTCGTGGGTCACACGCGGCATTATCACGTCGAGGACATCGCCGCCACGCGGGTCCACCACCATCTGGTGCCGGGGGAGGGGGCGATCGACTTCGCCACCGTCCTCACGGCGATCGCCACGCACACGCCCGATACCTGGGTGACCGTTGAGCTCTATCCCTATCGCGACCGCCCCGACGACGCGGCCCGGGCCGCCCGAGCCCATCTCGTGGCGGTGGCCCGCGGAGCCGGAGTGGAACTCGCCTGACGATTGTTTTCCGAGACGTCCATGAGTTTGGAGGCGTTGCCCACGTGGCCAGACCCACGATCACGCCTCATCGGCCCCTGATCAGCCCCTGACGAGAGGAGTCGGCCCACGATGCTTGCCTGGCTGAAGCTCGTGCGAATCCCAAACCTGGCGACGGCCGCGGCCGATCCGCTGGCCGGATACCTGATCGTGTCCCAGGCCCGCGACCTCGCCTGGCCACCGGCGGCGTGTGGCCTGGCCGTGGCGGCCGTTGTCGCGATCTACGCGGCCGGGATGGTGCTCAATGACGTCTGCGACCTCGAGCTCGATCGTCGCGAGCGGCCCGAGCGGCCGCTGCCGAGCGGGGCGATCGGCGTCCGTGCGGCTGTGATCGTCGGGGTCACGCTCCTGGCGGTCGGGCTCGTGTTCGCTGGCGGGGCGACCGCAGCGGCCGGCTCGCCTTGGCCGGCCGCTGCCGCCGTGGTCCTGGCCGGGGCCGTCTGGCTCTACGATCGCCACGCCAAGCCCACGCCTCTCGGTCCGGTCGTGATGGGCAGCTGCCGGAGCCTCGCCTGGCTCGTCGGCATGACCGCGGCGGGCGGCCCGACGGCAGCCCTCGACTGGCTGATTCCGGCCGGCATGGGTCTGTACGCCGCTGGGATCACACTCTACGCCCGCGACGATGCGCACACGAGCCGCCGCGGCAGCCTGGCCTTCGGCGGCCTCGTGATGCTCGTCGGGCTGATCGTTGCCGCCGGCAGCGTCTGGCTGGCCGACCGCGGGCCGATCCCGCTCTCGACCGGGGCGACGATGCCCGTCTCCACCTGGCTCACACTCTGGGCGATCATCGTGACGTCGATCGTCTACCGGGTGGCCGCCGGCATCGGTGATCCGACCCCCGGCCGTGTCGGGTTCGCCGTTGGCAACGCGATCATGTCGATCATTACCCTCGACGCGGTGCTCGTGCTGGCCACCTGTGGCGAGCAGTGGGCGATCCTGGTGCTCAGCCTGCTGGCTTGGTTCCTGGCCTTCAAGCGGGTCGTCCCGCCCACCTGAGGTTTGACCAAGCGGCTCGGCTCCTCACCTCGCTCGGCGAAAATCCCCCGGGGCACGAGCATTCTCCAGTGCCCCCGGGGTTCGTCCCTTGTCGCTCACACCCAGGCCGGGGTCGGCTCGATCGCATCGGCCGGCCGCTTGCCGGCGTCGGCCCGGCCTGTGCCGGCGAGCCGGCTCGTCGCCCTGACCGTCATGTCGCCGTCGCAGGCGATCTGGCAGGAGAGCCGGAGGCCCGGAGTGCCGGCCAGCCCCTTGGCCGTGAGCACATCCTTTTCAGCCTGTGTCATCGCCGCCGGTTCGCCCGCCACAAACTCGACCCGGCAGGTGGTGCAGCGGGCGTGACCACCGCAGGCGTGCAGTTGATCCACGCCGCACTCGTCCACCAATGCGTTCACCAACCGCTTGCCGGTTGGCACCTCGAATTCACCCACGCCCTCGACTGTCAGTTTCGACATGCTTTCTTCTCCGGTTACTTTCCCTTGGGATCCAGATTCGCGGCCAGGTCTTCTTCCGAGACGGCGACCCCGAAGCCCGCGCTCGGCACATCCAGACCGGCCGTCCAGGCCAGAGCGTTGAGCATCAGTTTCCGGAAGTCGTCGTTGGCCCAGTTCGCGTGGAAGTGGGCCCCGGTGCAGCCGAAGCCCCGCCCGCCGTCAGACCGCTCGTAGGCCCAGGCGAGCACCTCGCGGCTGCCCTTGTTGGCCCGCACCGTGGGATTGTTGCTGTGGGGTCCGTCGGGCCGCTCCCGGGTCGAGTCGGGGGGCACGGCCGTGAGGATCATCGTCAGCCCCTCGGCGGGCTCCTTGAATCGCATCTGGTAGTACCACTCGTCGTTGGTCTCAAACGGCTGCACGCCCCGCGTGATCGGATGCCCCGCCGCGAGCTCCGTCTGAGAGAGATTCCAGTGGGGGTTCACCGACCAGTGGGTCTCGAAGTAGCCCCCCATCCAGTCGAGAAACTCGCTGCCCCCCTTCTCTTTGGGAACCTCGACGGCGTAGTGCAGGCAGGCGATTCCCACGCCCCGTCTGGCCAGGGCGTCGATCTGGGCCAGCCGGTTGCTCTGGAGCACGGGATGGCCGCCGCCGCCGTCGGCGAAGAAGAACACGGCGTCGGCGTTGTCAAAGGCGGTCGGATCGGTCGGCCAGCCGCCGGTATACACGGCCGTGATGAGCTGCGGAGCCGCCTCGGCCAGGCACTTCTCGAGGAGCAGGCAACCGGCCCGGAACTCGTGCTGCCCGGCGCCGTGGCTCGCCCGACCCGCAACCATGACGAGCTTCCGGTGGCCGTCGGCCAGCCGCGTCCGCTTGAGCCGGATGTCTTTGAACTCCACCTTCATCGGCGGCCCGGCATGGAGCTGCAGGGCGAGCACACCCTGCACGGCACGCTTGCCCTCCTGCTCATCTTCTGTTTCCGACATCAGCTGACCGTTGATCACGTGCCGCAGCTTCGGCCCCTTGGCGACGATCCGGTATTCGTTCCACTCACCCGGCTTGATCAACGTTTGCAGTTCGGCTGTGTCGCCGATCGGCTCACCGGGCGTCTTGTGTCCGTCGGCCGAGATCGTGACGCGTTGGCCCCGCGGGCAGAGGATGCTCCGGCCCTTCTCCTCGTAGGTGATCCCGGAGTAGGTCGGCCCTCCCTCGAAGTCGGCCTGATAGCCCCCCACCACGAAATCGCCGAAATCCTTGCTCCGATACTGGACGCCGCTGTTGCCCTTGTCGCTGATGCGGTACTGGAACACGAGTTCGAAGTCGTCCACGAGCCCTGCCCGCCAGATGAGAAAGGTGTTGCCCTTGGTCGGGTTCTCGGCCGTCGTCTCCCCGATGATCACCCCCTCTTCAACCCGCCAGAATTCCGGTTTGCCCTCCCAGCCGGCCAGGCTCTTGCCGTCAAAGATCGGCACGAGGCTGTCGTCGGCCCGGGATGCGTTGCCGGCCAGAAGGCCGACCGCGGCCACGACCGCCGCCGCGAGCAGGCGACCTGGAGCGGACCGTGCCAGGGGGGGCCGCATCAAGGCGGCCGGAACACGAAACACGAATAGCATGAGCGACACGTGGCGGGCCTCCCGGGGCGATCTGGCGGCGGCCCGACGGGCCACCTTGGACCCCAGTATGCCATGGCCGAATTCCGCGGCCACTACCGGGCTGGAAGGCCACCGGTGGCCCGAGCTTTCGGCAGCCGGCCAGGCTGGTATGAGTCCTCATCGAGGCCGAGCATGTCGAGCATCCCAGCAGTGCCCGTGACGCGGATGTTGTAGGTGCGGGCGGCATCCAGATTCCGCGTCCGCCGCTTGGCTTCCGCGGGCCAGCCGGGGATTTTGCTGCCGTCATCGCCGGCGGGGGGTTGCCCGAGATCGACCACCAACGCCGTGTTCGGGGCGACCGCGTCGACGACCCGCCCGCCGCCACGCTCCACGAGTTCCCGGATCGACTCCTGATCGGAGCGGCCATCGAAATTGAGGTCTGCAAACCCCACGATCACGATCTCCGGAGTGGCTCCACCCGCCCACAGGCTCGAGGAGACGCCGTCTCCCGAAAGGATCGGATTGCGAGGATCTTCCTGCCGAATGACCGCACGGACGAGCGACGACCCCTCGATGTCGGTGATCTCGACAACTGCCTTGCGGCTCCCGAAGTCAGGCCGCGGGTCGTCGGGAGGAAACACGTGCAGGACAATACCGGGACGAAGCCCCGCGGTCGTCTGGCAGGAGACAAGGGCGGTCCCGGCACGGGGATCAACGGAAACGATGTGCCCATTGAAGCCGTCGATGCGATCGCCCGATGGCCGCGCTGCCGTGATCATTTCCTGGAGTTTGGGGTCTGCAACCCGGAGTCGCGCGAGCAGCGAGTTGAGGTCGGCGATTTCCTTCGCCCGGCCACGTAATTCGAACCGGAGCAGGTCAAGCTGCTTGATCGGATCATTTGTCTCGATCGCAGCGCGGAACTCAGGCTTTCTGGTTGGCGGCATGGAGTCGAGTCCCTTCGCGATCTCCGCCTTCAGGTTCTCGAGATCGCGGGCTTTTTCATCGGCGGCCCGTCGGGCGGCGGTCAGCTTCGCCTGCTCCCCCTCGTGCGCGGTCCACTTGGCGTCGAAATCGGCCTTGGCCTTGGCCTGGGCATCCTGCGCGGAGGCTGCCGCGGCGAGGGCATCCTCTTTCGCTTTGTCGGCGGCGGCCAGCTCCCCGGCCGTCTGCTTGGTCAACGACTGCTTCTCGTCCTCGACTGTCTTGACGCGGGAGTTCTTGTCCTGAAATTCCTTTCGCAACCACTCGATGAGCTTCAGGTAGGAACGGTCGTCTTGGGGAAAGCCCGCGAAGTCTCCCGCGAACAGCCCCTCGAGTTGGGTTTCGATGTCGCCGATCGGGACGTCGGCAGCCACGCCGATGATGCCCCGCAGCGTGTTCATCTCATCGGCGGTTTGTCGCGACGTGGTCTCGGCCTGGACGGCCTGGGCGTCTGCAGCCACCTTCGCCGCCTCAGCATTGTCGGCCTTGGCGAAATAGAGATACGTGGTCACACCCAGGGCGAACGTGAGCATCACGAAGATGGTGAGCGCGATCAGAAGCGCGTTCTGCGTCGTTCGGGACGAGGCCATGGTTCACCGAACTCCCTGGGGGAGTAGACACGCCAACTGCAGAAGCTGAGGGCCGGCGGGGTTCACCACCGCCCAAAGCGAGTCACCAAAACAGTCAGGACATCGACGGCTATGCCCCGTCCCGTCCACGCGACATCAGATTGTAGCGATTGCATCGGTTGCCGGGCCGGCGGTGTCTCGCCAGGACATCTCCCTGCCGCTCCGGACCGCGGCCTCCCCGAGCAGGGCGACGAGCGTGCTGCGACACAGGGCCTCGCCGCCGTCCCCCCGTCCTCCGCTCACGATCGCATCGACAAACCCACCCATGCAGGCGAGCCAGGGGTTCTTGCCGGGTAGATCGTTGGTTCCCGGGCTGCTGCCGCGGATCCGGTGCCCACCCAACTCGGCGGCGGCGAGGGTGCCGACAACCCGGTCTTCAGTTCTCGATTGACCGCCTGCCCCCACCTCGATTTCGGCGACCAGTTCCCGGCCGTCGGCAAACCGGTAGCGGACGGCCGCGGCCGCTCTGCCGGCTGATCCGATTGGCACCGCCGATCCGATTGGCATCGCCGCCACCGGGCACGCGTCGCCCAGGGCCCAGAGCCCGCGGTCGATCGCATCGAGGTGTCGCTCCACCAGCAGCCCCCCGGCGAGGCTCGGATCGGCGACCCAGTTGCGGTGCCGGCATTCCTCCGCGGTCCACTCCGGTCGCGGCGGCCGCTGCCAGGACGCTCCGACGCGGGCCCGGCACACGGCCCGCAGCGGGCTGCCGATTCCGCCGGCGTGGATGTGCTGGATTGTTCGCGCCGTTGGCCCGTGATGGCGGGAGGCGAGCCCGGACACGATGACGAGCCCCCGCCTCTCGGCCTCCGCGAAGGCGGCGAGAACCTCCCGCACGCCGGCGGCGTCGGTCGCCGCAGGCCGCTCGCAGTAGATGTGGAGCCCCCGGGCAACGGCCGCCTTCACGTGAGCGGGCCGCGACCATGGGGCCGCCGCCAGGATCACCGCGTCGAGGTCGCTGTCGACGAGCTGCCGCCATGCGTCCTGGCCGACAAACCGGCGATTCGAGGGGCAGTCGAACTGGACGCCGATGCCGCCGGCGAGCATCGCGGCCGTCTCGGCGAGGTGGTCGGCGAACAGGTCGCCCAGTGCGGCGATCACGACCCCGGGATGCAGGGACGCTGCCTGAGCCGCAGCGCCCGTGCCCCGCCCGCCGCAGCCGATCAGGCCGATGCGGATGCGGTCGCTGCCGGCAGCGAACAGGCCGCCGGCCGGCAGGCCAGCTGCGGTCGCTGCAGACGCGGCAAACGCTGCCGCCCCGAGCGAGCCGGCCAGAAGGTCGCGGCGGCTGGGCCGCATGGTGCGGGAAGGGCTGGGCATGGTGGGTTCTCTCCGGGTCGGGGAAGGGGAGTGATGCCGCGGCACGTGCCACCCTCGCAGTCTATCCCCGGAGCCGTGCGGCTGCACTGCCCTCAGCGGGGCCGCGACGCTAGCCGAGCGGCGGCCTTATGAACCGCCTGCTCGATGTCGGCAGGGTCGCCAAAGGCTGCGGTGAATTCCCGGAGCCTGGTTTCGGCGGAATCCTCCGCGAGTGGCCGCTTCGCCGCGAGCGTGCGTTGATAGGCAACAAACCCCTGCTTCTTTGTCTGGATGAGGTGATGCGTGAGCGCCCAGGCAGCCGCATAGGCATCGAGCGCGGAGCCGACCTGGCGGAACGGGGCGTCATCCGTGACGATGGCCTTGATCATGCCGGGCCGGTAGGTCGCCAGAAAGTGGTCGAGCCGTGGGCGATTGACGGCCCCGATCCCACGCCAGCCACGGACGTTCTCGAGGTCGGGCGTCTCGAAGTAGGTGGCCACACCCTCGCTGACCCACAGGGGTACGGGGGCGAGTCGCTGGTGCATGCCGCCGTTGAAGGCAAGTTGATGGGTCGCCTCGTGAACGATCGTGGCGACCATACCGCTGGCCGCGGGGCTCGTGAGAATTTCCAGGCCCACCCGGCCAGGCTGCCGGCCACGGGCCGCAGCCAGCGTGTCGCTGCCGGTGAGATCGAAGGTGGTGACCTGGTTATTGAGCAGGTTGTAATAGCCGACCACACTTCCTGCCGCCGCCCCGAGTTCGGCCGCCGCGTGGGCCTCGTAGGAACGCCGGTCGGCGAAGATCACCACGACCAGCGGCCGCTGCGGGGCCTTGACCTCGAGGCCCGCCCGGCTCCAGTAGGTGCCGAATGCGTCGTGGAGCCTCTCAAATAGCGCCGCACACCACTTGGCGTAGTCGCGGCTGGTGTTGAAACAGACAACGTAGTGCTTGGTGACGAGCAGATCGAAGCCGGCCGGCAGGGAGGCGAGCACCTGCCGCCCCAGGTCCTGGCCCTCGGGGGGGCTGTTGGCCAGCGGCTCCCGTGCGGTGACGCCAGCGGGCGGAAAAAGTTCGTAGCGGCCGTCGTTGTGCTCGAGGAGCAGGCTGCCGTCCACGGCCTCGACAACGATCGTTCCAGCCACGACCCGCCCACCTGGAAGGCGAAGTTCGACGCGGCCCGGCGCATGTTCGGCCGGGTCGTCAGCGGCGGGGGCGACCGGGCAGGCTGCCAGCAGCGTCAGGCAGAGCCAGCCGCCGAAACAGCGGGCCCGGGGGCGCAGGTGGCGGCAGTGGCGGCGGAACGGGTTCATCGGCGGCGTTTCCGGGCGGATGCCCAGGGAAAGAGCATGACTGGGAAGGCTGGGCAGGCGGCGGCCAGGAAGCAGGCCTGGGCACGGGACTGGCATCGCCTTGCCGGCCGCCGGCCGCTACCGTTGCCGCCCGTCCCGTTGCCACAGCCTCCGCACCTCCACAGGAGCATCGTCACGGATGATCCCGTCCGCCGCAACGCGAACTTTCAGCCTCGCCATGATCGTGGTGGCCGCGATGACCACCGGTTGCGCTGGCTGGGCCCAGCGTTTCGACTCGAAGAAGATCGCCCTCGACAGGGAACGCTACGGTGCCACCGCCGACCAGCGGATCAAGGAGCTCGCGGCCGACGCCGAGCGTGCCCAGAAGGAGGGAGGCGGCGGGTCGCAGGAGTTTACCCGTCGGCTCGCGGCTACGGTCCTCGAGGAGCATGATCCGCGAGTGCGGGCCGCCATCCTCGACGTCGCGGCCGGGTTCGATACGCCGTCGGCCGTGGCGATCTGTAAAGGCGCGCTTGAAGATCCGGACCAGCGGGTCCGCGACAAGGCGTGCGAGATCTGGGGCCAACGTGGCGGTCCGGAGGCAGTAGCACTATTGACGACCCGGTTTGACGCCGACACCGACATCGATGTGCGACTCAAGGCGATCCGGGAGCTCGGGCAGCTCGGCGACAAGACGGCGATCCCGACACTCGCGCGGGCGCTCGAGAACTCCGACCCGGCGGTCCAGTACTGCGCCGTGGCGGCACTCAAGCAGGTCAGCGGCCGTGACCTGGGCGACGACGTGAACCTGTGGCGGGCCTGGGCGGCCGATCCCAAGGCTGAGGGCACCGAGTGGACGATCGCCGAGGGGTTCCGACGGGTGTTCTGAACCCATGGCTCGAGGGCCCTCCATGCCATGGAGTTGGGACGGGGCCTGACCCCAGTGGCGTGTCAAACGACGCGGACTGAGTCGGGAGGGCAATTTGCCCCAACCATGGGGTGCCGAACGACCCGGCCGCGTTCTGCCCGCCCCGCGTGCCGATACCACCCGGCATACGCTAAAGACCCTCGGCCCCACCACGCGCGGATACTCGATGCCACTGCCAGGTGCCCATGCTGCCCAGAGTGCAACGTCATGCGGACCGGCCCGGTGCTGGAGATTCGCCGTCGTAGGGGCCGCGGGCCTCTCGTGCCTGCTCGCCGCTGTCGCGACAGAGGCGACGCCGCCGCCCCGGGGCAGAGCCGGCCCGGGCCGGTTCTTTGAGCAGGTCTTCAAGTCCAAGCCGGAGCCGCGGCCGGCCTTCATCCCCGTGCCCACGCCGCCGGGTAAGGACGAGGTTGAGCGGCTCGAGAAGCTGGCCGCGAAGAATCGGCAGGGCCAGCCGGCGGCTCCCCGTCCCGAGCAGTTGCCCAGCTGGAGCGAAACCCAGAAATTCCTCACGGCTGCCCGTTCCTCCGCCGGCAAGATCCTGGCAGACGCCACTGCCCGCGATTACCAGGCTGCGCCGCGGCCCGCAGACCCCCTCACGCTGCTGGTTCCGCCATCGGGGCGGTCGCAGACGGTTCCGCTCGTGGTCACGCGGCTCGAGCCGACGGGCACGCCGGCCCCGAACACGGCCCGCTTCCAGCGGCTCCGCAAGTGGATTTCCCAGACGCTCTTCACCTACCAGCGGCGACCGCTCAACACCGTTCAGCACACCCCCTGGGAGGTGATGCATGGCTTCATCGCCTTCGGCATCCCGACGCAGGTTCGGGTGGGTGGCCCGGCGGGCGACCCCGTGAGTGCGATCGGCTGGTCGAACACCGGGGGCACCTGCCGCGGTCAGACGATGCTCACCGTGACCGGCGACCGGCTCCATGCCCTCAAGGGCTACTTCGGGGTGCAGGGGCACTCTGCCCAGTACCTCGCCATCCTCGCCCAGTGCCGCGTGGCATCGGCCTCGCCGATCGTGGTCCAGGGGAAGCGGTTTACCGTGGCCGATTTGATCGCGGAGGAGAAGCTTGCCAGCAAGGCGGGCACGGAGCTCACCTTCACCCTCATCGCCATGGCCCACTACCTCCCGACTAACGCCACCTGGAAGAATCGTGACGGCGAGACCTGGACGCTGCCGCGTCTGGTCGAGGAGGAGATCGGGCAGCCGATTCGCGGGGCGGCCTGCGGCGGCACCCACCGGCTGTTCGGCCTCTCATACGGTTGCCAGCGGCGGCTCAAGGCCACCGGCCAGCTCGACGGCGTGTATCTGCGGGCCGACCGCTATGTCCGGGATTTCCAGACCTTCACGCTCGCGAAGCTCCAGAACCGGGATGGCTCCTTCAGCACGGAGTGGTTCAAGTATCCGGCCGACCGCGACGACGACCTCGAGCGGAAGATCCAGACCACCGGACACATCCTGGAGTGGCTCGTGGGCTCGCTCGACCAGGAGCGGCTCTACGATTCCCAGGTGGTGGCGGCCGCCGAATTCCTCTGCCGAGTGCTCCAGCGTGAGCCCTCCCGCGAGTGGAAGATTGGCCCGCTTGGCCATGCGTTGCACGCCCTCAACATGTATCAGGAGCGGGCCTGGCGCGTGGTGCTACCGGGCGGGATCGCGGCCTTCCATGGCCCGATGAAGGCCGCTGCCGGGTCGACGCTGGTCGCCGAGAAACCGGACGCAGAACGGCCGGCGCGGAAGTAACAGCCACCGGCCGCGGACTGCTTGAACGGTTTGGTCAGCCGTCGTACGCTGCCCCCGCGGAGGGTTCGGTCGCATCCGGCCACCGCCGCGTGGAGCGGATCTATGACTGCAGTCGATGTCACCACGCAAGTTGAGCATCTGCTCGCCATGGCCGTCCGGCTCTACGAGTCGACCGGGGCTGAAGCGATCCTCCTGCTCGCTGAAGAGCGGCTCGATTGGGAACGCGTGCGGCAGCTCACCGCGTCAACTCCGCTGCTCGTCGCGGCCGACAAGGAGGCCGACCTGGCCGGTGCTCAGGAGCACACCCTCAAGGCGGTCGTGCTCGACGTGGCCGACCTGCCTGTCCACGAGCGGCTCGCCCAGGCCTTGCTCGAGTGTGTCGCCGCCGATCTGCTGCCGCCCGAAGCTCAAGTGGTGACTGTCTACAGCGGCTTCGAGGCCGGGACGATCGACTCGGTCAGCATCCTCCGGCTGGCCGAGCATCTGGGCCAACTCACGTCCCGCGATCTGAGAAACCTCGAGACGAAGGTGCCGCTCGAGACGCTCAAGTTCGTGGTCGATCTGGCGGTCGAGATCGGCCGCGAGGGCCGCGAGGGCAAGCCCGTGGGCACCCTTTTCGTAGTCGGCGACACCCGCAAGGTGATGCAGGCAAGCCACTCGGCGGGCTTCGATCCGGTCCGCGGCTACGCGCGGGGGGAGCGGCGGCTGGCTGATCCCCGTGTCCGCGAGGGGATCAAGGAGATTGCCCAGCTCGACGGGGCCTTTGTGGTGGGCCCCGACGGCACCGTCGAGGCCGCCGCCCGCTACATCGACGCCTCGGCAGAAAGCGTCTCGGTGTCAAAAGGCCTGGGGGCGAGGCACTGGGCGGCGGCGGCGATCACCCGCCGCACGAAGAGCGTGGCGGTGGCCGTCAGCGAGACCAGCGGCACCGTGCGGATCTTCCACGACGGCGAGGTGGTGCTCCGCATCGAGCCCTTCCGTCGGGCGATGAAGTGGAAAGACTTCGAATACGAGCCGCCGGGCGGCGATTGAAGTGGATCCATCCTGCGCTCGCTTGCGAGGCCGGCTCGATCGCACTTGATGCAACGACTTGCGTGCGTCGGGGCTGCCCGTGCCATCTCGCCGGACGTTCGCTCCGGGCATCCTGCCCTGCGCTCACTCCACGCAAGCCCGCTTCGGCATCCTGCCTCTCGCTCGCTTGCGAGGCCGGCGAGATGGCACTTGATGCAACGTCCTGCGTGCGTCGGGGTTGCCCGTGCCATCTCGCCGGACGTTCGCTCCGGGCATCCTGCCCTGCGCTCACTCCACGCAAGCTCGCTTCGGCATCCTGCCTCTCGCTCGCTTGCGAGGCCGGCGAGGTAACACGGGCAAACCCGACCCCTGACCCCTCCCGCATACAAGCCCCGGGCGCGAGCCCGGGGACTGCGCACATACAAGCCCCGGGCGCGAGCCCGGGGACTGCGGGAATGAAGGTCACCCCGCTTGAGCCTGGCTGTGGCCAATTGGTGTGCCAGGTCACAGTCCCCCAGCTCGCGCAGGGGGCTTTTATGCTGCTCACTCCACGCAAGCTCGCTTCGGCATCCTGCCTCTCGCTCGCTTGCGAGGCCGGCGAGATAACACGGGCAACCCCTTCCTTCCGCATACAAGCCCCGGGCGCGAGCCCGGGGACTGCGGGGCCAAAACGCCACCCCGCCATCCACCCCGCAACCCGCACTGGGCCGAACGCCATTCCCATGAATGGCCTGGTCTACGGACGGGTATGATTCGGGTCCTTGGGAGCCAGATCGAGTGCCAGTGGAAGCCGAGACGAGTGTGCCCGACCTGACGGGCAAGACCGTGTTCGCGCTCGATCTATTGTCGCGGGCCTACCAGCTCTTCCACGCGCTGCCGGAGATGACGGCCCCTGACGGCCGGCCGGTGTCGGTCATCTTCGGCCTCACCCGCGACCTGCTCGACATCGTCGAGAAGAAGCGGCCCGACTATCTCTTTTGCGGCATGGACGCGGCCGGGCCGACCTTTCGTCACGAGCGGTTCGAGGCCTACAAGGCCAACCGGGCCGAAATGCCGGCCGACCTCGTGCCCCAGATCCCGCTCGCCCGCCGGCTGCTCGACGTGCTGGGCGTTCCCTGCCTCGAACTCGCCGGTTACGAGGCCGACGACATCCTCGCCACGCTGGCGACGCGGGTCACCGCGGCGGGAGGATCGTGCACGATCGCCACGAGCGACAAGGATGCCCGGCAGCTGCTCGGTGACCAGGTTCAGCTGCTGAACCTGAGGAACAACGCCATGCTGGGGGTCGCCGAACTGGCGGCCGAGTGGGGCATCCGGCCCGATCAGGTGGTCGACTTTCTGGCGCTCGTCGGGGATGCCGTGGACAACGTTCCCGGCGTGCCCGGGATCGGCCCCAAGATCGCCAGCGAACTGCTGCAGAGATTCGACACTCTCGACGCCGTGCTCGCCAACATCGACCAGGTGTCGGGGGCGAAGCGGAAGGAGAACCTCGCCGCCCATGCCGACACCGCGCGGGCCGGCCGGGAGCTGATCCGGCTGGAGACCAACGTGCCGTTTGAGATTCCGTGGGCGGCCGGCCGGCGGGCCGAGCCCGACCCGGAGCCGCTCGCGGCCCTGCTGCGTGAACTCGGCTTCCGTAGCCTGCTGGGCAGAGTCCGGACCCGGAGCGGGGTCGTCACCCCGGCGGTGAACAAGCCTGCCGCGACGCTCTTCGACATGGAGGAACCCGCCGCGGAGCCGCCGGCCTTGATTCCGCCCGCCTTGATTCCACCGGCCGCGATCGTGCCTGCATCGGCAGCCGAGGCCGCGGAACTCGCGTCTCGGCTGCGGTCGCTGGGGGAGGTTATTGTCTGCCTCGCCCTGCCCCAGGGAGCCACGCCGACAACGCCCCCCTTGGGCGTGGCTATCGCCGGCGGCACCACGGTCGCCTGGTTTCCGGCCGAGCGGCTGGCAGACTGCGGGCCGCTCCATGAGCTGGTGGCGAGTTCTGCCGTCGCCAAGCGGGGGCACGACCTCAAGCGGCTCGACGTGGCGTTTCGCACGCTGGGGATCGAGCTCGGCGGGGCGGCGTTCGACACGTTGCTGGCGGCCTACCTCCTCGAGGCAGGTGAGCGAAACCTCGGGCTTGTTGAGACCTGCCGGAGGCACGGTCTGGGGAACATCGTGCCGGCCGACGCCGCGGCGGCTGCCGCCATCGAGCACCCGGTCGATCCCTCGGCAGCGGCCGCCCACATGGCCGCCGTGGCCGGGCTCTGCGGGCTGTTGCCCCAGGCCCTCGACGAGGCGGGGCTCGGGAGCCTGTTTCACGACCTCGAGATGCCGCTCGCCCGGCTGCTCGCCGACATGGAATGCCGCGGCGTGCGGATCGACACGACCCTGCTGGCGGGCCTGTCGGCCGAGTATGCGGCGCGGCTCGAGACCCTGGAAGCGGAGATCCACGCGATCGCCGGCCGGCCGTTCTCGATCGCCTCGCCGATCCAGGTGCGGGCCGTGCTCTTCGACGAGCTCGGGCTTCCGGTTGTGAAGCGGACGAAGACCGGCCCGAGCACCGACGCGGAGGTGCTCGAAGAGCTCGCCCGGCTCCACCCGCTGCCCGCCAAGCTGCTCGAGCATCGCAAGTATGCAAAGCTCAAGAGCACCTATGTCGATGCGCTGCCGGCGCTGGTTGATCCCGGCACCGGCCGGATCCATACCACCTTCAACCAGACCGTCGCCGCCACCGGCCGGTTGAGTTCGAGCGACCCCAACCTCCAGAACATCCCGATCCGCACCGCCGAGGGGCAGCAGATCCGGGCGGCGTTCGTGCCCGGCCTCGAAGGCTGGCGGTTTGTGGCGGCCGATTACTCCCAGATCGAGCTGCGGGTGCTCGCCCATCTCTCCGGCGACCCCGCGATGAAGGAAGCCTTCGCCACGGGGGCCGACATCCACGCCCGGACTGCGGTGGCGGTTCACGGCGTGGCTCCCGCCGACGTCACCGAGGCGATGCGCCGCACGGCGAAGGCGGTAAACTTTGGGATCCTCTACGGCCAGAGCGGCTTCGGCCTCGCGAAGAGCCTCGGCATCCCACAGGACGAAGCGGTTGCGTTCATCGCCGCCTACCTCGCGACCTTCGCCGGTGCTGCCGCCTTCATGGATGATGTGCTCGACCGCTGCCGCCGCGAGGGCCACGTGACGACGATCCTCGGCCGCCGCCGCGGGATCGCCGGCGTCCGTGACCGAGTGGGGCGGCGGAACGCCGCCGGCGTGCCCGCCCTCACGCTGCCCGAACGCACGGCCGTCAACACGGTGGTGCAGGGCTCGGCGGCCGACCTCATCAAACTGGCGATGCTCGCGGTTGACCGGCGGCTCACGGCGGAGAAGCTCGAGGCGGCACTCGTGCTCCAGATCCACGACGAGCTTGTGCTCGAGGCTCCGGCCGCCGAGGTGGCGGCGGTGGAGCGGCTGGTGGCCGAGGAGATGCGGGGAGCGATGCGGCTCGACGTGCCGCTCGAGGTGTCGGTGAGTTCGGGTACCACATGGGCGGAGTGCGGATGATGACCGTCGTCGGACTCATCGGCCGGATTGCCGCCGGGAAGTCGACCGTTGCCCGGGCGTTCGCCTCCCAGGGCGCCGAGGTCATCGATGCCGACCAGATCGCCCACGAGGTGCTCGCCGGCCCGGACGTCGTGCAGGAAGTCGCCCGCCGCTACGGGCCCGAGACGGTCGACGCCGAGGGACGGGTGCGGCGGCCGGTGCTGGCCGGGGCGGTTTTCGGGCCCAGCGCGGCCCACGACAAGGCGCTGGTCGATCTCGAGGCGATTGTCCATCCGCGGGTGCGGCAACGGATCGAGGACCGGCTGGCGACGATCGCCGCGGCCCCCGGGGGGGCAGGGAAAGTGGTCGTCCTCGACGTGCCGCTGCTCGTGCAGGCGGGCTGGGACGGCCGCTGCGACTCACTCGTGCTCGTTGAGTGCGCCGAAGAGGAGCGGCAGCGGCGGCTCGACGGCCGCGGCTGGCCGGAGATCCAGCGGGCGGCCCGGGAGCGGGCCTGGCAGCGTGGCTATAAACCGCCTGGCCCCGAAAAAACGCTTGTCGTGGATGCCTCGGGCGATCCCGCATATACTCTCTCCCAAGTCGACCGGATCGTTCGTTCGCTGAGCGGAAAGTGATTTCCGCCTTCAGACCGAGCGATCAGCCGGCTCCCGCCCGGGGTTCCTGTCTCCATCGCGATGCTCTGCCCTGCTGCCTCCAGGCAGCAGGGAAGCGGTATGCCTGGCAGCTCCTCTCACTTCCTTATCACGAACTTCGCCGGTCTTTCCTTCAGCCGTTCCAGGGTGGCCTTGCCCCCTGAATTCCCAGGTGTTTTTATGACCGAGCCCGCAGCTCCGCATCCCACCCCCGACCGTGAGCCCCTGAGCATCGCCGAGGAGATCGCCGAGGAGGTCAAGGATGGGCTCGACGTCACGAGCCATTACGAGGCGCTCAAGAAGGGAGACCCTTCGATCGCGGGCCTCCAGAAGCTCTCGATGCAGGAGCTCGTCGAACTCGCCCGGCAGGAGCAGATCGAGGACCTCGAGGGGGCCAAGAAGCAGGACCTCGTGTTCCGCATTCTCAAGGAGCGGATCAAGCTCAACGGGCTGATGTTCGGCGAGGGGACGCTCGAAATCCTGCCCGACGGGTTCGGGTTTCTCCGCAGTGCCGACTACCACTATCTCTCCTGCCCCGACGACATCTACGTCTCGCCCAGCCAAATCCGGCGGTTCGGCCTGCGCAACGGCATGAGCGTGGCTGGCCAGATCAGGCCTCCCAAGGAGAGCGAACGATACTTCGCCCTCCTGCGGGTCGAGGCGATCAACGGTGAGGATCCGGCCAAGCTCACCACGCGGGTGTTTTTCGATGAGCTCACCCCGCTGCATCCCGACGAGCGAATCCAACTGGAGACGACCGCCGAGGAGATCTCCACGCGGGTGGTGGATCTCGTGGTGCCGATCGGCTTCGGCCAGCGGGGGCTGATCGTGAGCCCGCCGCGGGCCGGCAAGACAATCCTCCTCCAGAAGTTGGCCAAGGCCGTGCTCGCCAATTATCCGGAGGCCTACGTCTTCATGCTCCTCATCGACGAGCGGCCCGAGGAGGTTACCGACATGGAACGGCAGGTGAAGGGGCCGTCCTGCGAGGTGATCAGCTCGACCTTCGACGAGAACTCCGCCCGCCACGTGCAAGTGGCCGACATGGTGCTCGAGAAGGCCAAACGGCTCGTCGAGTACGGCCGCGACGTGGTGATCTTCCTCGACTCGATCACCCGCCTGGCCCGGGCCTGGAATTCAGAGGTGCCCAACTCCGGCAAGATCCTCTCCGGCGGAGTCGATGCCAACGCCCTCCAGCGTCCGAAGCGGTTCTTCGGCAGCGCCCGCAAGGTGGAGCAGGGGGGGTCGCTCACGATCATCGCCACGGCGCTCGTCGAGACCGGCAGCCGGATGGACGACGTGATCTTCGAGGAGTTCAAGGGCACCGGCAATCTCGAGATCGTGCTCGACCGACGGCTCGTCGACAAGCGAGTCTATCCCGCCATCGACATCAACCGCTCCGGCACGCGTCGCGAGGAGATGCTGCTCGAGCCGGACGAGTACCGCCGGATCTGTGTCCTGAGGCGGGTGCTCTGCGACATGAACCCGACCGACGCGATGGAACTGCTCATCAACCGGCTCGCGAAGACCGAGTCCAACGCCCAGTTCCTCTCGAGCCTCAAGGCGTAGGATCTGCCGCTGCCCGTCATGAGCGAACCGCACGTTCCCCGCACCTTCGAGGGCTCCCCAGACCGGCTGCCGCCTGGCACCCGCGTGGCCCTGGCCGTCTCCCGCTGGAACGAGCCGGTGACCGGCCGGCTCCTGGCGGGGGCTTGCTACCGGCTGGCTGCGGCGGGCCTGCGGCCAGACGCGATCGATGTGGCCTGGGTGCCGGGCTCCTTCGAACTCTCCTTTGCCGCCGACCAGCTCGCTGCCACCGGTCGCTACGCCGCCGTGCTCTGCCTGGGCGCGATCATCCGGGGCGAGACGAGCCACGACCGTCACATCGCCCAGGCCGCCGCGGCCGGCATCGAGGGGGTGGGAAGGGCCCGCGGCCTGCCGGTGCTCTTCGGCGTGCTCACCTGCGACACGCTCGCCCAGGCGCTCGCGCGGGCGGCCGGGAGCGAGGCCGACGGCTTCACGGGCAACAAGGGGGCGGAGACCGCGGCCGCGGCCGTCGAGATGATCGGCCTGGTTGCGGCGATCGCGGGCGTGTCCGGGAGCATGCCCGCATGAGCCGTCGCAGCCGGGCCCGCGAGGTCGCCCTTCAGTCGCTCTACCAGCTCGACCTTACCGGCGAGCAGGCCCCCGGCCCAGAACGTCTTGCCAGCCTGCATCGCTTCCATCGTGGCCGGCTGCGGTCGGCCCCGCTCGTGGCCTTCGCCGACTCACTCGTCGAGGGCGTGCTCGCCCGCCGGGACGAACTCGACGCCGCTCTCGAGCGGCGGTCGGAGAACTGGCGGCTGTTCCGGATGGCCGCCACCGACCGGACCGTGCTGCGGATCGCTGCGTTCGAGCTCGCCCACACCGACACCCCTCCGGCGGTCGTGGCCGACGAGGCGATCGAACTGGCCCGGCGGTATGGAGGGGAGCAATCGCCGCGGTTCGTGGCGGGCATCCTCGGCCGGCTGCTCGACGACGTGGCGGCAGAAAAAACCTGAGCAACGAACACCCCGGCAGGATCTCAGCAGGACCCCGGCAGGAGCGTAAACCGGATGGGCTTTCTCGATCGAATCAAGGCGGGGCTCGCCAAGACCGTCAAGGTGCTCTCGACCGACGTCCGTGACCTCTTCAAGCGGGAGGGGCGGCTGGTCGACGAGGAATTTCTCGCCGACCTGCGGCGAACGCTCGTCAAGACCGACATGGGGCCGGCCGCCGCCGAGGCGATCGTGGCCGACGTCCAAGAGCGGCTCCGGGCCCGGGTTGTCGATCCTGAGGTGGTCCTGGACTCGATCCGGCGGCAGTTGCTCGAACGGCTGCGGCCGGCGGAGGCGGGGCTGGCCGTCGCGGCAGCCGGCCCGACGGTGATCCTTGTCACCGGCGTGAACGGCTCCGGCAAGACGACGTCGATTGCCAAGCTGGCCCGGCTGTTTACGCGTGACGGAAAGCGGGTTGTGCTCGGGGCCGGCGACACGTTTCGGGCGGCGGCCGTTGAACAGCTGGCCATGTGGGCCAGCCGGGTCGGGGCCGAGATCGTGCGGGGCGAGACCGGCAGCGACCCGGCGAGCGTGGCCCATCGTGCGGTCGCCCGGACCATCGAGGGGGGCTTTGACGTCTGCATCATCGACACGGCCGGCCGCCTCCAGACCCAGTCCAACCTGATGCAGGAACTCGGCAAGATCCGCCGGGTGATCGCCAAGCAGATTCCCGAGGCTCCCCACGAGACGCTGCTCGTGCTCGACGCCACCGCAGGGCAGAACGCTCTTTCGCAGGCCAAGGGCTTCAAGGAGGCCGCCGGCTGCACGGGCATCGTGCTGGCCAAGCTCGACGGCTCGGCCCGCGGGGGTGTGATCGTGCCGGTGGCCGAGCAGTTCGGGCTGCCGGTCAAGTTTGTCGGGGTGGGGGAGCTTGCGGACGACCTCGAGGCGTTCGTGCCGGAGCAGTTTCTCCAGGCTCTCCTCGAGGGGGCCTTCGACAAGGGCGACTGATCGGACGGCTCTGCCCGACCCGCAGAGCTTGCCAGCATCGGGTGCCGGTCGCGGAAACCTTGCCGGCCGGCGATTCGGCAGGGATTTCTTGGGCCCGAGAGGCCGATTGATGGTGGCAGGCGGGGGGATATCGGCTGCGGGCATGCTTGGCGGAGCGTGCGCGAAACTGCGTCTCCTTGTTCGGAATACCTAGCAGTTCGCGTTGGTTGCGGCCTGCATTCTTCACACCCACGCATTGGAGCACCCAAGACCATGCGATTTGCCAAGTACAAATTGCCTCTCTTGGTGGCTGGAGGCCTCCTCACGGCCACTTCCGCCACCGCCGCCGACCCGACGGTTTCCTCGGGATTCGACCCGTCTCTCTATACCCAGGTCGCCCAGGCCGACGTTCCGTCGGTTGCGGTGCCCGTGCCCGCGTCGCCGACCCTTGTCCCCGAAGATCTGTACGAGCGGCGGGCCCTGCCCGCGGCCGAGGCGGCCACGGAGGCGGAGAACGAGCCCACCCGCTACCTCCAGACCGAGTTTCTGGAGAAGCGGGGAATCTCCACCTACGGCTGGATTAACGCCGGCATCGGTGCCAACGCCTGGGGTGCCCCCTGGAACGGACCGGTCACGTTCAACGACCGCGCCTGGCAGGGGATGATGAACCAGCTCTATCTCGTCAACGAGAAGACGCTGGGCGAGGATCTGGGATGGGGCGGTCGCATCGACCTGCTCTACGGTACCGACTACGTCTACACGACGGCTCAGGGCCTCGATGCCCATCGGGCCGGCTATGTCGACAGTCTCGGCCTCGGCGGGCCGCGGTGGGGTTCGAGCCGGTACTACGGCTTGGCGATGCCGCAGCTGTACGGTGAGGTCGGCCGCGAAGACCTGAATGTGAAGTTCGGTCACTTCTACACCCTGATCGGGTATGAAGTGGTGCCGGCGATCGGCAACTTCTTCTACACCCATGCCTACACGATGCAGTACGGTGAGCCCTTTACCCACACCGGCGTGCTGGGCAGCTGGACTCCCAACGACCAGCTCGGCATCATTGCCGGCGTCACCAACGGCTGGGATAACTGGGACAACGGCATTCAGTCGGCTGGCCCGGTTGCGAACACGGATTATCCGGGCTTCAACAGCAATGCCGCGTTCCTCGGGGCGATCACGTTCACCAGCTCGGATGAGGCCCAGGCCTTGATCCTCGCCAACTCGAGCGGCAACGAGCGCGGTGGCAGCGACGCCCTTGGCGGGCAGCTCGTCGGCAATCGGACGGTCACCAGCATCGTCTATACCAACGAGCTGAGCGACCGGCTGAACTACGTGTACCAGAGCGACATCGGCTACCAGTTCAATGCCATCCCCGGCTACCAGACGGCTGGTCAGCAGGACGGCACGGCCTACTGGTATGGTGTCAACCAGTACATGTTCTACAACTTCACCGACTCCTTGATCGGTGGTATGCGGCTGGAGTGGTTCCGCGACAACAACGGCACCCGCGTGGTGAGCAACGTCCGGAACCAACTCATGGGCGGTATCCCTGCCGACGGCGGCTTCGCCGGCAACTTCTGGGCGATGACGTGGGGCCTCAACTACCTCATGGGCAACAGCGTCGTCATCCGGCCGGAGCTGCGGTATGACTGGTTCTCAGCGGACGCCGGCGGCCAGGTTGCCAACGGAGGCATCCTGCCCTACGGCAACTCGGACAAGTCGAGCCAGTTCTACGGTGGCTGCGACATCATCTGGCAGTTCTAGTTTTCCCGCCGGCGGGCACCCTGCCGGCCGGACATCGAGCGTGAGAGCGGGGGCCACCGGAAACGGTGGCCCCCGCCGCGTTTGGTGGCCGGGCTGCTTCGACGCGGGCTCGGGCGGCCGGCGGCTCTCCCGCCCGCGACGTAACTCCAGTGCCTTCGTCTCGCTGAGCGAAGCTGGGAAGGCTGCGCAATCGGCGTAAGCCGCGGAGTTGTACAGGTTGGCCCACAAACGCTAGCCTTTCCCTGGTGTTTTGGCCCACGAACCCTCGCGGGGCGGATCGTCTCCGCCCGATGAAATGGGGGTCTGGGTGACTCGGAGCAAACCACGATGACTATGACGAGCGTTGGGAGAAGGATTGAGATCCTGGGGCGGTTCGCCGGCGTTGCTGGCCGTACGGCCCTGGTCCTGCTCCTTGCCGTCGTGATGACGGCCACCCGCGGAGGGGACGGCTGGCTCACCGATTACGACCAGGCCCTGGCGACGGCCGAGGAGACAGGCCGGCCGGTCCTCACGGTCTTCACCGGGAGCGACTGGTGCCAGCACTGCCGGACGCTCGAGCGGAACGTGCTCCAAACCGAGGCATTCCTGGGCTGGGCTGCCGACCGGGTGGTGCTCCTGATGATCGACCTGCCCCAGCACGGCATTTCCCTGGCGGAGCGGAAGGCTCGCTCGCGGATCTGCGTCAAGTACGGGGTGCGGTCGTTTCCCAACACGGTGCTGATCGCACCGGACGGCACCAAGATCACCGCAGCCCCCGGCTACCACGGCCAGCCGGCCTCCGACTGGGTGTCGGCCTTCGAGGGGCATGCCCCTCTGGACACCGTTTCCCTGCCGGCTGAACACCCCCGGGTTCACTCCTCGATTGATGAGGCCGTGGAGAGTGCCCGCGGCACCAAACGGCCGATTCTGGTGGTGGTCTCGAGGCCCGGCGACCTCGCCGCCACGACCCGGCTGGCCTCGCTGATGCGAGACCCGGATTTCGAGTCGCTCGCCCGCGACAATTTCGTGGTGGCCCAGGTGCCGCCGGCAGGCACGCTTGAACGCTCCGCGGAGGATCTGGCGGTCGAGGAACTCATCGGCGGCGACCTTGCTCCGGAGGCGTTCGAGATCGTCGTGACCGACGACGGCCACACGCCGCTGTTTAAAGAGTCGGGCTCCCAGGAACCCCGCGGCGTCGTCAGCGGCCTGCGCCGATTTCTCGCCAGCCGCCCCGCCGGCAGCCGCCGGTAGTTTGACGCATAGAAGCCCCCCATAGAAGCCCCCGGCGCAAGCCGGGGGACTGCGGCGTGGCGGCTCGTCTGACCCAGCCCGTTCTGCCATAAAAGCCCCCGGCGCGAGCCGGGGGACTGCGGCGTGGCGGCTCGTCTGACCCAGCCCGTGTGGCCTCAACGGGATGCTTCGCTGAACCGGGCCACCTCGGCTTCG
>Ga0210003_1001171_pt1 | contig 23189 bp, 30 predicted proteins | sample LantaG_FD_182804 | JGI IMG/M metagenome (GOLD analysis project Ga0210003, IMG submission 182804) | Deep subsurface microbial communities from Baltic Sea to uncover new lineages of life (NeLLi) - Landsort_02402 metaG (SPAdes) (version 2) | ecosystem: Environmental > Aquatic > Marine > Oceanic >... | reverse complement strand
TTTGAATCACTTGTCTTCCAATAATATTCATCTGTATCTCCTAGACGGTATTGATAACCGTTCTCAACCTGGTAGTATTCCGTACTTACTTTAAAATCAGGCATCTTTGGATCTGGGGGTGTAAGAGAATTATCATAAACTCTCATCCTATTATTAGGGTATAGCGCATATTGACCATTCTCAAGCTCAATACAATTAAATGATTTATGTTCTTCTGGTACTTCTGAAGTTGAATAATCTATATTATCCGGATCTGAGTGGTAGTTATCCAATGTAAACAAATATGTACCCTTTAATACTTTATGACTGCGGGTAAAAACTTCGAAGTCCATAGATCCGATGAACTGTTTATGTATTGCAGTTACACCATAATCCATACAATTCCAAAATTGTAAGTCTTGTAATGGTAGGTCTGGGGATGGGGTTTCAGGCGATGACACAAACGCTGAAACAGGTAGTTTATCATATAAGGCACCATATTCCGGTAAATATGTCTCAAAGTAGAAGGCTCTACCGGGCAATGATTTTGCACTTACCCAATGACCTTCGACAAACTCACCATGACCTTCCTTACCATCATGTAAGTACTCCTTACGGACGTATACTTTAGTACTAGGTATATTGCAAATTAATTCACTCATAATCTAAACTCGTAACGCAAGATCCCATAACAGCAGATGCAATCTAGGACTAAAGTTAACATTCAACTCTTTTGCATATTCAGCTACTGCGGGGGCGATATTAATATGCTCTGAACGTGAGCCTGCACATGGCATTAACCAGACACGTTTAAGATGAAGATTTATATCCCCATCTTGAATATACTTTACCCAAATTTCCTCCACATCCTCTGAGGATGTAATTACAAACTTAAAACTAGAGCCATGATCTCTATGCCACTTAAGAACTTCTGGCTTATATGTCTTTGTTTCAGGGTCACCATTTGTTGATAGTTTAGGTGAGGTAGTAAATGTAGCTTTATACCTAGTTACCCACTCTTCATCAGGTTGCATAGTAGCGTTTGTTTCAAAATCGATACGAGGTAGAAAATCATACTTATCTACAAATGCCGCGGTAAATTTGAGCAATTGCTTCTGCCTAACCATGGGTTCACCTCCAGTATATTTGAAGATAGCACCTTGTCTCAAACGCTTAATGTAATTATTATCCTCTAATAGTTTAAACATTTCATTAAATGTAACCTTATTTTTTTTTGACCAGGATATAAATGAATCGCAGCCGTAAGGAGCATCTTCAGAAATAAAACCAGAGCAGGTAAGATTACAACCGAATAACCGTAGAAATACAGAAGGTTGGCCGATAAATTCACCTTCCCCTTCAATCGTATAAAACAATTCTGGTATACCATTTTCTCCCGCCATTAGTAAATATTCTTTATCGTTATCTATCATATTAAATTAATTGTAGCTTATTAAATTGAGTTCTCAACTGGTATTATGTTAAATTTTTATGATTATATAATCATATATCTGCCTGCCATTAACTTTAAGGAAGGTATCTCTCCTTGAAGAAGTAAAATCTTAAAGTTCGTCGTCGAAAGACTGAGTATTATTAAGTAGTTCTTGCATTGCTTGCTCGAGACCTACCGGCTGAATCATAACAGCCGGTTCATAATTATTAAGGTTTATACTATCAGTAGGTATAACCGCTTGCCGCATTTGATTGAATACATTATGTTCCAATTCCAAAGACTTTGGATCCCTATCGCGACCAGCTGGCATACTTCCTGTACTACCGGATATACCTATAGAGGCTTTTCGGACGTTGTTTGAATATATATCACCTAACTCCATTATTAATCACCCCATGAAGTACCTTCAAACGGATTACTCATACCGGTAGTTACTTTACTATATAGCGGTGGTAATAGCTTAGTAGTAGTGGTCGTGTCTACATCTTCAATGGAGGCTTCAACCACATTATTATTACCGGTACCGGTACTATCAATAACTACCGTTTGCATGTCAACTTCACCGGTATGCATGTACTCCTGCTTATCAACTTCTTCGTATATAGCACTATTACCTTCATGCTCCCATACTTCTACCTTTAAAATTCGAACTCTTCCATTAGTTGTATCTTTAACATACTTGCTAACTGTATTATATACCCATTCTGCTGTCCTCTCGATACCAACACCTTTATCAGCAATACGTAAATCAATCATACCTTTACTCTCTAGAAGTTTAAAAGTTTCAAGTTCTGGATCATCAGCAGCCACCAGAGTTGTATGGTCAAATTGCTTTTCTAATAGATTTTTTATCTCTCTACAACTACCAAAATCAAATACCCAGTTACGTTCATCTAATTTATCTGATGTAAACCAGATCTTACACTGCAATCTATAACCGTGAATTAATCTACAATGACTATCAGCTCTCCATTGACGAAAAGCAGTTGAACCCATTGGAATAATTTTAGTTGATATATATCTCATATATCAATTATATAATATGATATACTAATAGTCAACAATAAAAAAATAAAAGTTGATTAATGTATTAATTAATTTATAATACCTTTAGGTGAAAGGGAGGAGATAATCAATTTTATTTATGCGGCGCCGGATATCGGTGGAGTTGTAGTAGAACCATCAGCCCCTAGAATCAGCCCCTAGAACATCATTTTTATCTTTTTCAGTTATAGGTTGCGGTTTATTCTTATCGATAGTATACGTACCGTCACGTGATTTTCGAGCAACTATTGGCCATTTAGCTAAATTACCAGATTTTTTATCCTTATATATAAGATACTTACCCAGTGGGTCTATAAATGCAGCATCCGCTTCTTTAATAGGGAATTGACCTTCACTATAACTAACTCCCACTAATTCTTTATTGTTAATGCTTATGGTATATAGTTTATCTTGACCGTTCCATTGAAACCGCGCAAGCTCTGTTGTAATAGCATTAATAACTTCATTATTATTATCATATGCATATATTATACCTACATTTAATTCTGGTACCTTAAACTCATTCTGAGGAGTTTGATTTAAATACGTTAGATATTTAATATCTTTTTGTTTGAACATATTATTGAGCTCAGGTGTAAGAGGCTTGAGTGTATATTGAGTACCCTTCTGACCATAACCGTTCGGCTTAGCTAACTCGAAGAGGGCTATATCTTCTGTAATTTCCGGATCAGGCGTTTCGTCGGTATCCGGGCCATCCGGACCGGCGTCGGCGTCGGTATCAGTATCATCATCCGGAAATTTTATATTTTCATTCGGGTAGATATCGACCATACCTCTAACTAAGGTTTCAATATTTTCACGGCCAATACTCTTCATAAACTCCGACTTACTAGTACCCTGATAATCTTCTGGAAGATCCAGTTCTTTATATTCATCCGGTACATCTCCTATACTATATTGATTAAAATTATCTACATTACTCTTACTACTATCCCATCTAACTAGTTCAGCCTTATCAGGGTTTTGTTCAAAATACTTAGCCGATCCTCCGGCTTCCTTAGCTGCAGCTCGAAATTCTCTTCCAGTCTTAAATCCTAATCTCTTAGCAACTGCAGCTTCATTATCTTCACTAGGCTCATCGTTTTGAGATCCCATACCTACTGATAATTTACCTGGATCTTTTGAAAATGTAAACTCAAAGTCGGGGTACAATTCCTTAACTCCAGATAAAAAGGAGCTAGCTCCTTTTGTTATCCACTTAAGCCTCATATCATCATCTTTTTTGCCATTAACATTTTTTACCTTAAAATTAATTGGAGGCTCTAGATCGAATGTTTTTAATATATCATAAACTCGTTCTACAACAGGTTTTTTACTTTTATGAGCTGTCTTGTATTTACCATCCTCAGAATCTGGGGTCATAACAGCTGTTACTTCTGTTATACGTCGTAAGAAATTACTGTTAATTCTATAAGACTCGCTAACGTCGTCATCAGCCGCGTCAGAATCCTCCGGTGGGGTAGACTCTGTATCCGCAATTGCAGGTTTATATTTATTTATTTTTTCAACAATATCAGATCCTAATCTTATTTTCTTGAAACCATCTTTTCCAAACTTACCTAACTTTTCTGTACTACTATCTAATTGACGGTCTAATATGTTCTGTAACGCCCCGGCAATATCCCACTGGCCTGTACCTATTTTTTCGATTTGTTTAATACCGGCTGTTATCTTAGCTCCAGCAGCTGCAGCTTTTTGCAAAAAACCACCTTTTTTGGCAGGGGTATTAGGTGAAGCAGCCAACTTACCTCCTATACCAGTATCTACCGCGGAGTCGACTGTAGTATCTGTAGGCGGCGTTGCCTCTTGTATTATTTTTAAGAAATTGCTCATTGTTAATATTATTTATTGATTTTATAGTAATATACTATATAATTAGAGTATGTCAGATAGAGTTAAAATTATGAAATTACCAACAGCTAACGGTAATATGCCGTTAACAGATGAAGAAAAAGCAGCTGTCATTAATGATGCTACATTTGCTTATGAAAAGTTCTTAGATGCCTTACGTATTGATTGGCGCAATGATCCTAATAGTGATAATACACCTAGACGCGTTGCTAAGGCGTATGTAAATGATATTGCATCTGGGTGTTACAATGAATTACCTAATATTACTGCATTCCCGTCTGATGGGTATGATGGAATGGTATTTCAAGGTGGAATTCCAGTTAAGAGTTTATGTTCTCATCATCACCTGGCTTTTACTGGCCGGTGTCACGTCGCTTATATTCCATCTGCAGATGGTAAAGTAATCGGATTGAGTAAGCTTAATAGAATTGTAGAACATTATGCTCGTCGACCTCAGATTCAAGAAGGACTTACAGTTCAAATCCATGAAGCTATCAGCAAGATTTGTGAAGGTAATAAAGGAGTTGCAGTGATGTTAACTGCTACTCATACGTGTGCATGTCTCAGAGGTGTTAAGCATGATGGTTGTGAGATGAAGACGTCAAAGCTTACAGGCGACTTTATGAGTGATTCATCTACGCGTAGTGAATTCTATCAGTTTGTAGCTGATATGAAGAATTAATTAGTCTAGATTGTTTTGCTTGGTGACATCGATGATGCCGCCAAGCTCTTCAATAAAATCTTTACCAACGAGTATTTTATATTCGTTTTCTGTCCTATCACCTATAGAGAATTTTATATTACGGTGTAATTCATCACCTATTTTAATGTCAAACTCAACGACCGGTCTCTGTTCAATATTACCTGAGCCGATATTAATATCAATTAATTCAACAACCTGCTTAGTGATTATTTGACCGTTTACCGTTTCAAAAGTAACTTCGTCACCGTTATGGTCTATATTAACACCATGCAAGACATTGTAAGCCCCATTGCCGCTATCAATTTTAGCTTCAATGGGACCTAGTTCTTCAAACTCTATAGTTTCTATTAATCCAAGAGGTTTGTTTGATTCAAAGAATTCTTTAAAGGTAATCACATTATTATTTATGCCTGACTGCTATTCTTTATCTCTTGAATCTGTTTTCTTATATCTTTGCAAAGTTTAGATATATCCATTAAAGCTTTTCGAGCTCTAGTGGCTGCAGCTTTATTGCCCTTTTCTGTAAAGCTAGCTACATCTGCTGTAAAGTGCTCATAATTTTCCTTAAGTGAATTAACGTTATTTTCGATATCTGTCATAAAAATTACTTATTTGATTTTTTTAGTTTATCAAATGCCTTTTCCCATAATCCGGAATATTCGCAGTTTTTAAATCCATCCAGCCATGGTCCACCTTCTGTGTAGTGTAGAGCTAAGGGATTACCGTCTCTAGGTTCGGTATACCAACCAACTAGCCAATTCCATTGCAACGGTAATGACCCTATTTCCTCATCATCTAACCATTTAAACCTATGTAAGAAGGCTCCAGACTGATTATTAATTGTAAGAGGTGTGAGAGTTTTATTTTTTGGATGTTCGTTGTTGAATATTATTAAACTACTCCAGTTTTTACGAGGCCAAGCTACCTGTTTTTTACCGTCCATTTTAACTGAACTTTTCGGAATATAATCATGTTTGCAGCACTGCACTGCATATTTAGAGTCATATAAATCTAACAATTTATCAATTGATTCCAATAATAAAAAGTCCCCGTCAAGAAATATACTTATACCTTTGAAGTTACTAAGATATGGTACAAAAAATCTAGCGAATGTAAATTGAGTAGATTCATATTGATCCTTAACTCTATCATATTCCTTAACTGTGTTATAGTTAACAGGTAGTATATTAATATTATACTTTTTATTTTTTTCTAGTATGCTCTGCTTACAAACATTAAATGCATCTAGATGATCCTCATCTAATCCAATATAGATATTTATTTTATCTTTCATAATTATAGTAAATGTATAGTTTTATCGATTATCATTCTCTTAAGATATAGCTTCTCATATATATACGGATGACAGTTAGCTATATCTCTATTATGATCTTTTTTCCAATACCAACCTGTTAAGAAAAAATCGAAACCTGTAACAGTTATTTTGCTATCCGGGAATAGCTTCATTATTAAAAAAATTGTTTTAAAGCCGAGTGAAAAATTAACATCACCGCTCTCAAAAGGAGGGTTTAAACTTTTAAAATTATCCCATATATAGTGATAGTCTTCTTGCTTATCTATATATAATATATTATGTAAAAGGTCTTTATAATCACTATTAACGAATAGTTCATTTTCTTTATAACTCTCTTTTGAGTAGAACGGTACGCATATTATAGTTTTAGTTTTAGCGAGCCTCTCTATATTTAATTTCCAATGCGAAGTCGATATAATATCAGTCTTTTTACCTACATAATCTTCATAACCATCTAAATGAAACTGCCCAAGCCTTACAACTTTAGTAAATTTATCTATCTCTTTACCATTCTTTTTATCTAGGTTAGATCCCCCGTTACCGATTATAATTATATTCTCCATTAACTTATTATCTATAATTATTATACAGTACCGGTTAATCAATATTTAAATTTATAATTTAAAATATTCCGTATACTGCTCTCCTACCTTCTCGCCGTTTATATTGCATTTATTACAAGCTGTTAAATCTCTCTTACCTGCCTTTAGATGTGTGCGGTAATTGTTTAAAAAAGTAGACTCCCATATTTCTTTTAATGTATGAGTATTAATATTTAGTTTATTTTTTGTAAGCTTAAACCAATCTTCGCAGCATAATATCTGATCTCCGTTCCAATCGATAAAGAGCTTATAGAAAGGTAAGTAGCATTTATTCTTGATATTATCTTTTAACAGGTTAGTATTAACTTCTACTGCACCAGCTCTACTAGTAAATCCATCAAAGCTATCTGAGGTGTAATAGCTTTTTCTTAATGTAAAACTCTCTGTATTATAACCTTGAAACATACTGGTAAATTTTTCAAGCTGATCATCACCGTCATATAAACTAACTATTATATGATTAATACCAGCATTAAATATTCTATCTATAGTTTCTGGTTTAATTTTATCACCATTTGTATTGATTTCATGTACCTTTAATTGAGGGTTTTCATCACTAATAATTTTTACTAATTTATAAAAGTCCTTTGTAAGAAGAGGTTCGCCATTACCAGACCAACCAACTCTGTTTGTATAATTGTTTAACTTAAGCTCTGAACTCAACTTACGTATTGTATTTTCAGAAATATGTAAGTTCTGATTCGGATAAATCTTTGAATCACTTCTAGGGCAAAAGTGACATGTACGATTGCATAATTCTGTAGGATTGATAGTTATACTCTGCAGAGCTAGCATCGGCGTCAAATTATCATCTACTGCTAGCTGCTTCTTTCTTAATTCTATTATATCTTGCTTATTATTAGCTATCACATAAGTAATTATTATATTCAAGATAAAAATCAAATGAAATATATCTTGATAAATATCTACCTTTAATATATAATAGAATAAATGAAATTTCAAAATAAACAGTGTAATGTTAACCCCTTTTCTCATTATACTTTTACTGATTTTTTCTGCGATAAAGAGTTAGCAGATATTAATAATATTAAAATAAATAACCACTCAGCAATGCTAGATGGTGAACGCGCCACTAACAATAACAGATTCTTTGTTAATAAAGATAATATGTGGAGTAGTTCTGTATTAAATCGTGCTGTAGATTTCTTTCTTAAAGATGAGACGATTGATATGTTTGAAAAAGAGTCTAATGTAAAGATTAGAGGTAATTATCTCCGAATTGAACTTATTGAAGATAAGGAAAAATCTTGGCTTGAACCTCATGTAGATATCAATGAAAAGATTATGAGCTTTTTAGTATATTTAAATAATACTGACGAAGATCCAGATATTGGGACAGCATTATATAATAATAAAAAAGAATATATAACAACAGTACCGTATATTAATAATACGGGGTTTTATTTTTATCCGAGTAATAATACATGGCACGGTCTAGAATCTATTAATATTAAAGAGAGACGCAGAGCTATAATGGTTAATTACTGCACCTTTAAGACAGAGTTTAAAGTGCCGGCGTAGCTACCGATAGATAATGAGCTAGTATATCAAAAGGCCCACCGACGGCGTTAACTTTAGTTACAAATTTAATATCGTTATATTTAGATATTATACTAGGGTAATCTTCCTTTAGCTTTATAAAAGGTATAAAATGAGTAGATTTACATATAACCAGGTCATCATACGCATGCCGCGGTACTCCTTTAATTGTATTACTATTTCTTTTAAGTGAATAAACTACTTCAGTTTCCTTTATTTCATATTGACAATTATGCTTATCTCCAAGATATTTCTTTATATCATTATTACCTGAAATAAGTAGTATAGGCATGTTATATCGATGTTTAAGAGCTGGTATTATTTCATCCCACAGTTCATATATTCTACTATTATCTGGATCATTAATTATAACATTAATCGTTAATATATTACTGTTATATTTATGATGGCTAACGTCTATATTAAATCTATCACTAGGTATACTATGTAGAGCCTTTACAGTATTTTTTATGTTTTTACCGTAATCGATTAATAATACATCATGCTTACTATCAACTATGTCAAATATACATCCATAAATATATTTTATATCCTGCATGTCTATACCGGTAGTTATATTATCTATATATGTCGATTTTAAAAACTTCTTATAGTTTAACTCATATATTGACTGTATCTGTCTCTTACGGTTATAACTATTAAACTTATCGGTATGACCTGATACACAAGTTAAATATATACAGTCATTATTAAATTTTTTAAGAATAGGTATATGGCTTGTATCAGTTAAAAATATTAACTGCCTATTATATCTCTTAGCTAAATCAGTTAATAATATTAACTTAATTATATTGTAACTGATACCGGTACTTTTTACCGATACTATATATTTTGTTATCATTTATAATTTAATTAAATCAGGAGTAATAGATATTACCGTACCATGGTTATAGGCGAAACCTTAAGGTATGTATACTTATTAGCCTATAAAGTTACTTCAACATATATAAATAATTAACTGGAATCTCGAGATTATTATACTATAATAAATGAGATTTCATATTGAAAGAATGAACGAGACAAAAGATTTTTTATACACTAACGGTTATTGCGAGAAAAGTTTTAGTAATTTTGTAATATTAAAAGATCCAAGTATTTTTAATGTCTCTTTTATTTTAAAAAATCAGAGAATGTCCCTTACAAATTTAGAAATAATTAAAAAATGCTTAAAGAACAGATAAGAAATATTCAAACTGAAGCTTCAAATTTAATGTTACATAGTGTACAGATAAATCCAACGGAGTTATGTAATAGAAAATGTAGCTTTTGCCCTAGGCATGACGCTAAAGTTTACCCTAATGCTAATAAGCATGTAGATGAATATACTATCAAAAAATTATGTACTGATTTAAAAAATATAGGATTTAATAATAGAGTTGGTTTTGCAGGTTTTGGTGAACCGTTATTACATAGAGATATTTTTTCATGTATTAAAATTGTCCGAGATATATTACCAGATTTAAAATATATAGAAATAGTAACTAACGGAGATATACTAACTAAAGAAGTAATTCAAAAATTATATAATGCTGGTTGTAATCTTATATGTATAAGTATGTATGATGAAGATAAATCTCAATATTTTACGGATATTAAAGGTAATATACCTATTGATCTTATCTTCTCGCATAATTACAAGCAAGAAGAAAATTACGGTTTAAATATAGTAAATAGATCCGATATAATTAAACGGGTCGGTAGTTATTTTAAAAAGCCGTGCTATATACCTTTTTATAAACTTTTTGTGGACTGGAACGGTGATATATTGTTATGTGAGAATGACTGGACAAAATCTAAAAATTTTGGGAATATAAATAAATTAGAAATAAATGATATATGGTTTTCAGATCACTTCAATGAAGTGAGGAGAGGATTATTAACTGATAGAAAAGAATTCCCATGTAATAACTGCAATGTATGTGGTACAAAACGAGGAATTAATTCTGTAGACATTTTTAAGAAATCAATACAGTCTAATCAATAGCATATATTTTTATTTCTACCCAAGCAATGATACTTGGCATGGTTTAGAATCTATTAATATTAAAGAGAGGCGTAGAGCTATAATGGTTAATTACTGCACCTTTAAGACAGAGTTTAAAGTACCGGGATAGGTATTGACAGGTAATGAGCTAATACATCAAAATGCTCAATACCGCTACCCTTTTCGTCAAGAATGCCCTTTATAAATTTAATATCGCGATATTTGGATAGTATAAATTTAAAGTCATCTTTCAGTTCTATAAGTGGTATAAAGTGAGTAGACCTACAAATGAGTAGATCGTCGTATACGTGATTTGTTATTCCTTTGATTTTATTACTATTTCTTCTAAATGAATGTCTTATTTCTGTCTCTTTTATTTCATACATACAATCATGCTTATCACCGAGATATTTTTTTATATCATTATTACCTGATATAAGCAATATAGGCATATTATATTCCTGCTTTAAAGCGGGTATTATTTCATCCCATAACTCATATATTCTACTATTATCCGGATCGTCTGCTCTAATGTTAGTAGATAATATACTGCTATTATATTTATTACTTGGATTATTCTTGATATTAAAATTATTATGAGGTATATTGTATAAAGCTTTTACGGTATATTTTATATCTTGACTGTAGTCAATTAATAAAATATCATGATCACTATCAGTTATGTCGTACACACAACCATTGATATATTTCATATCGTCCATTTTTATATTATTATCAGTTATACTATCAATATATGCGGACTTTAGAAAGGACTTATAGGTTAAATCATATACTAAATGAGAGCATTTAGTACGTTTAAAATTATTAAATCTATCTGTATGATCGGAGGTAAACGGTAAGTATACACAATCATTATTAAATTTTTTGAGGATAGGTATATGATCAGGATTAGATATAAATATTAACTGTCTATTATATTCTCTAGCTTTATCGGCTAATAAAATTACTCTAATTATATTATAGCAAAGACCGGTACTTTTTACCGATATTATATATTTAGATTTCATTTGCATATATTTAATATCTCATAATATTACTTCAACATATATAGCTAACTGGAATCGTCGGATTTAAGTGTTAAATACTATGATATGAAAACTTTCTCTAATCATATTACCAATGTGGAATTAAATGTTACTGAATTATGCACGAGAAAATGCTGGTTCTGTCCAAGATCTGATAGTAAAGTTTATCCTAATCAAAATAAACATATGTCTCGAGGAACATTTGGTAATATATTACAATCATTACAAACCTCTAACTATAAAGGCTCGGTATATATAAGTGGGTTTTCGGAACCGCTTATGTGTAAGGATATTATGTACGGTCTTGAACTACTATCTAAATATTACCCTACAACTCTTATAACAAACTACGACTTACTTACAGTCGATAAATTAAAAATACTAGATTCTTTTGCGTTAGAAGAGCTTAAGATAGATCTATATGATGATGAATCTCAGTACGATAAATTATTATCTATGTTAAGCGATAGTAATTATACTTCTGAAAATCTGACTATCAAAAAAGTATACTCTCAGGAAACATTAGAATTCTATAATAGAGGTGGTATATCTACATTTGAGAGCGCGGCTGGTATAGATACAAATCGACCATGTCATATACCGTTTTATAAAGCAATGATCGATTGGAATGGTAACTACTTATTATGTCATTCCGACTGGCATAGAGAATCTGAGATATCAAAATCTCGTTTAAATGTTAAAACTACCTCACTAGAACAGTATTTAAATAGTGATATTTACAGGCGGTTTATTAATAAAATGCTTGAAACTCAACGTAACGGATTAACTCCATGCGCAAAATGCGATATATACGGCATTAAAGAAGGTCAACTCTGGAATCACGATGAAACGCCTTGTTCTATTTGACTTAGACGGGGTATTAATACACTCCCGTGAAAATATGAGGCAATCATGGGATATAGTTTTAGCTAAAACCGATATTAACCGAACCTTTGAGGATTACTTTGCATTAATCGGACGTCCTTTCGGAGATATTATGAGATGTCTAAATATAACATCAAATATTAAGCAAATTGAAGACATATATACAAAAGCATCTTTGAATTTTCTATCTCAAGTGACATTTTTTCCTGGAGTACAAGAAACCTTGATAAAGCTTCGGGATTTAGGGGTAAAAATTGGAGTGGTGACTTCTAAAGATGCTATTCGTGCGAAGCTTATATTAAAACACCTAGAGATTAACTTCATTACAGTACAGTGCCCGGATCCTCGAATACGAGGAAAACCCGCACCTGATCATATTTTGATGGCAATGGTAGAAGCTGGTGAAGATCCAGCTAATACTATATTTGTTGGAGATATGCCGACTGACCAGCAAGCTGCAGTACGGTCAGGCGTTGATTACGTGCATGCAAGTTGGGGATATGGCGATACAATTGAGAGTGTATATAGTCTTAACTGTATCTCAGATCTCCCAGATTATATCATATGAAAACTGCAGCAGTTATACCATGTAGATTATTATCTACGCGATTTGAGAGAAAGCCTTTAGCAACTATTGGAGGTAAGCCGATGATGTGGCATGTATATCAACAAGCATCTAAAGCCAACTCTATTGATGCAACATATATTGCAACTGATAGCTTAGAAATTGGTAAAGTATGTGATGATCTTAACATGAAATGGATTATGACGTCAAACAAACATTTAACTGGAACAGATCGAGTTGCTGAATGCGCTCGTATGTTAGATGTAGATATAATTGTAAATATTCAAGGCGATGAACCGTTTATTCAGCCTGAATCAGTTAATACTATTACAAAGGCGTTGCTCAAAACTACTATTAGCGATCTAGCAGTAGTTAACGGTTATAGTGTTATTGATTTGAAAGATGAAATATATAACCCAAACGTAGTAAAGGTAATATTTTCAACCTCTAACCACGCCCTAGCTTACTCGAGGCTACCAATACCATTAGAGTTTAAAAAGGATACAACATATTACCGTCAACTCGGGATATATGCCTTTTATAAGGATGCTCTGAAATTTTTTGCGGCTACTAATCAGGGACCTATAGAACAATCAGAATCTATAGAAATGTACAGGTTTATTGAACATGATAAACCTGTCTTAATGGTACCGATCAACGAATCAGGTATATCAGTAGATAATATATCAGATTTATATAATGCTCGTCAAATTTATAAAACCCGTGAACGTATCCAATACTAACATAATTTATTTTCATCTGTTTCATATATCGTTAACCTGTAAAATAATTTATTATTAAAATTATACTGCTTTAATTGGCGGTCGTTATACGTATCTATTGTATTATTAAACAGTACAAAATTACCGGCACGCGAAACTATACTGTCTTTAATATTATATTCAAATTTTATAATCTCATCATCAATTTTATTTTTTATTTTATAAGTTATATTGTTTAATACTATATATTCGATAAACTTCAACGTCAATGAATTCAAATACATTGGACGTATTTGATTAAATTTTAAAAATAACTTATTATTGAAACACATACCAAACCCAAATCGTAACCCGGTTATTAATCCCATCTTGCTGAACGATCTAATTAATATTAGATTTTTATGGTTAAGATTATGTATTGGTTCATCCGGTAACATATATGCTTGATCCAGTATAACGTATTTGTATTTTTTACATAAATTATCAATCTCCTCTAAAGATAAAGTAACTCCGGTTGGGTTGTGAGGCGAAACAATATATAGTATTTTTTGATGCGCATTTAATATATGCTCTAAATCGATAGAAAAATGATTATTATACACATAAAGAGGTCTTTCAATCTTACATTTATAATACCGGCAATAAAAATCAGTTAATTCAAACGTAGGGTGCGGGATGACCCATTGTTTATTATTCTCAGATAAGCATTCAATTATCTGTTTAATAACACACTCTGACCCAGAATTACAAAAAATAAATCCGTTAGAATTTATTTTTTGTAATAACATTCGTTCAATATCGAATGTTGAGTGATATTTAATTATATCATCGGTAGTAAGTTTAATATTATCAATTACCTTATTCGCGATAGACGGAAATAAACACTCATTACGATTGTGCTCTATAGCAGAATTATCTTCTTTAATGTTATGTCTAATCATTCATCTTATATACCCTTATAATATAATAACATATTTTTTCTTATTGATTAGACTTATGATTACCTACTCGTTTTTTATTTAAATTAAATGGCGACGGATTTAGCAGGGTAGGCCAGGTATCGAATAAATCTTCAAAAGGTATATTAATAATAGATTGTATATAGCCATTAGCATTATCAGATAAATCTTTCTTTATATTATTAGCTTCCAGTTTAAATTCTTTATCATCTACATCAGCTATGAATTTATCTAATGTATGTAGAGCTTCATCGAGTTTTGTAGCAACTAACTTCTTATAAGTTGCTTTAATTATATTTACTTCATCCTGACTACAGTTATCTAAATCAAGTACTTGATTACACTTAATTATTGTTAATTTATCTAAATTTGTTGTATTATTATTTAGAACTGCATCCTTAATCATATTAACACTCTGTTTATTAAACAGTTTCATATATTTACGACATGCATGTACATAATCGTCAAAAATTAAATTATTCTGTTTATGATTATCTGCATTTACCTTTAAGAAAGATTTAATATCACTTATATCTGACATAAATGGTATAGAACCATCCGAAAATGTTATTAATTCAATATTATCTAAGGCCTCTTCACATTCAATATCATCTACGGCGTCAGTAAATTTAATAATATTACCGGTTACGTCGCACTTCTCAACAAAAAAAGTCTTACTATTACGGAGACAAAATTTTATATTACCGTTAATTGCTTCAATAATTTCACTTAACTTCATACATTATAGTTAATACCTGTCGTATGTTTTTCAACCTACTTACCAATTAAGTACATGCATGTAATCAGTACTATGATACGCGCTGTAGTATATTAATACCAAAGAGAGACATAGCGCGATAATGGTTATTTAATATAACTTTAAAATAGAGTTTAAATTCAATTAACCTTTGTCTTAATATTTAGAAGTATAGCATCTAATTAAGCAAATGCAGTTATCCTATCTGTACCGTTTATAATACCGTTCAGACCCGCGGACGTGCCGCCATTCGAATTAAGAGTTATAATAAAATTAAAAATATTACCGGTTGTCAAATCTTTTATACTACATGCCTTCGAACCACCGGATACATTGTTAAGAGTAAATGGCTCTCCAGCTGCGCCTGCACTAACCGGCTTAGTTATTACACGACTACCAACGGTAACACTAACAGGACCTGTACTAAATCCGATACTATACAGAGTAAAATTAATTTGACCTGTACTCTTATCAACACCGTATATATTTACAGTTGAATTTGTACAATTATACACTGCGTTAAATACTTGAGCTCCTCTCCAGTCGCTTAAATCAGCATTACCGGTAGTGGGTGGTAAGGCATTAACTATGTTAATACCATCTGAACGTAAATAATTAGATGTAGTTGCAGGTGACGGAGGTGCTGGCGCGTCTTTAGCTATACTAATATTCTGTATATTATAATTATTACCTAATGATACACCTTTACTAGTAATGTTGTTATTACCTAAACTAATATTAGTACTATCATTCCTTCCATCAGGTATGCTAATCTTTATAGTATATGTACCGCCCGGTAATGCTGATTTACTATAATCATAAGTACCATTCGGCGATATGCTGACCGTAGTGGATTGAGTAGCCGGTCCTGTAACTAATATTGTTACGGTATAAGAGACCAAAGCTGTATTTAATAATCGTAATCTTATGTTACCTGTGTTTTTATCGACACCGTAAATATTATACGAGGTACCGGTATTATACGATATACCTAGAATTGTCGCCTTAAGATTTATAATCTCCCGGATATCAAGAATAGATACATCATTTACAATAGGTACAATAGCCATATTTGTATTTATGTAGTAAAACTATTTTTTAATCTTATTATAGTAATTTACATCTTTTTATCGTGACACTTCTTCCCAACCATACTTACGAAGCGCATTAACTATACGCTGATTGTTTTTACTCTTTATGGCAGCGTTATACGCAACCTTACGCTTCTCCCACGTTTTAATGGTTTGACCGATATATAGCTTACCGTTAGTTAGATTGGTTAGTTTATAAATAAGCATATAAGTATTTATGCTCGAAGGCAATAAATACTACCATGTTTTACAGCTTTTACCAAGTCTGTCACCATTTCTTGCAACTCCAATATGACGCGGTGGTTTTATCTTTCTTTTGATCGCATTTATGTCTAGCTCTAAAAGATTTACGAGCTTTTGGATTACTCTTACGAATCTTCATCGTCTTCTCACCTCTACTCTTAGCAGATGTACCTCCATGTCCAAAATTTACCTTCTTAACGTTACCTGTTTTAGGGTTCTTTACATATACCTTAAACTTCTTAACATCTCCCCTGGTAGGCTTGTTAAGAGTTACCTTCCTACCTTGATATTCTGCATCTTCTTCTGGGATTTTCTTCTTACATGAACCTTGTTTACTACGCGCAATACCTGGTACTTTTTTATACCCATCCCAGCACTTTTTTGCTTCCTCTTGTATGGATTCCATTAATGATTCATATAATTTATTAAAGTTCATAAAATTATTTAGTCTGGTATAAATAATTATATGGGTTCTATTGATAGTAATTTAATTTTTGAGCAATATAAACAAGTAAATGAAAATCTTGGTTACGGTATTGGTAAATCAATCAACGTTCCAGGACCTGGAGGACAATCTACTGGAGCAAAGGTTGTATTTGCTCTAGTGAAGCCTGAACATGATCATTCAGAATGTGAAGATGGTAAAAACGGTTGCACATGCGGAGGTTGCCCTGAATGTACAAAAAATGCTGAAGATGCTGAGAATTATGCAGAAGATGAATGCGGCCGTTCACATAGCGATGAAGAAGTTTATATTCAAGCCGGCGACGATGCTGAAGAATCAAATTGCGGTTGCGGTCAAACACCATGCATCAGTCAAGTAGAAGATGATCACGATTTTGATGGTGAGATAGATATGGCAAGAGCTGAATTACTTAAAGCAGCTGAATACGCTACAAAACTATTCAACCATCTTGCTAATGTTGGTAGCTTAGAAGGTTGGACAGCAAGTAAAATTACAAAAGCTTCTGATTATCTTTCATCTGTATATCATGCATTAGAATACGATGCATTAGATGCTAACGTTGAAGACGAAGAAGATGATATTGAAGTCGACGAGTTTGATGGTAATAAAGTAGCTAAAAAAACCGGATTTGCTTAAGCTTAAGAGTTAACTACTCTATTCCTAATCCTACTCTTACTGCATTATAAAGGTCTTCAGAATATTGACCTGCTCCTGTATGCTCTGCAAAGCTTTTAAGATCACCATTTATAGCATCTTGTCTTGCTAAGGTACCACTAATACCTTCAACACCTTCAGCACCGTCTTCGCGTTCTCCACTTGATTTGGTATTTATAGTTTCAAAATTATAGTAACCGTGAGGACCTTCTTTGCCGTTATAATCTTTTAATAAGTTGCCCATACTATCAACTCTATCACTACCACCAACAAATGTAGCATTTTTATAACCTCGATCATATAAATCACTAGCAACCTTTAAAACAGTATTTAAATTTGCATCTTCAACGACTTTATCAGCAAACTCAGGGTGAATTTTACGAATAAAATTTATCTTCGTTGAATAATCTAATGGATTCTTCTTTTTATCTTGCGATTTACTGGTGAATATTTTCATATCACCACCAACATCTTGCATAGTTTGAAATACCTTTTTATGTCCTAATGTTGGCGGGTTAAATCGTCCAAAGCAAAATGTAATATGTTTACCATCACTGACTTCAGCATCATTAATGTCTTCAGCAATTATTTTATTATATAACTCATTAAATTTTTCACCTATTATCGGGCTGGATCTTGGAGTAAATCTACCTTTACCGTAAAAATCTCCACGGGTAGGTGGGTTAGTTATATAGTTTTCTTGATCTTCTTTAGTCGGTACATCAGCTGGCTTACCGGTACCGAAATTAGCAGCACTAAACTCTAATCTATCAACAAGCTTAACAGCGTTACCGTCATTCTGAACAGCTACATAACCCTCCGGTGATGTTGTCTTTAATATACCATCACCATTATCTATAAAGTGTTTTGTAGTGTAAATAGCGTTGTTGTATTTATTAACAAAAATTTGTTTAGCTTGTTGAAATAACTTACTAATCTTAAAGATGTTAATAATGTCAACCTTACGTTGAGATACTTGCTCAAACTTTTTATCCCATATAACTTTTAGCTCTCCTTTACGTTTGTCTGTTGTAACCTTATTAATTGCAGTATTACCACGTTCAACATACCAATCATAAAAATCATCGTACGATTTTTCAGGGTTATCAAAAAACGTCCCCTTCTTAATCTCCGTATTACCGTAAATATTTAACTCTGCTACCGGTAGATCACTATAATTAACCTTAAGCATATCAGCAGTCTTAATTAAATCGCGTACCTGTTTTGCTTCGTCTTCTGTTAAGGTAACAATTCCTGTATCATCAGTAAAGTTAGCATCATCGACCCATACTCCTTCACTCGCCATTTGTTTTGGGTCAATATTGTACTTTTTAAGCTGAGCATTATATTCAATAGGATCTCCACTACCTTCTTCTACTGTTATATAGAATCTCAACTCATCATCTTTATTATCGTCATGGTATGAGGAAGATATATTAGGGTAGCCTGTATGAAAAATAACACCCAAGTTTGAATTGGCTAACTGTCTACCAAAATCTGAATCAGCAAGTACAGCATAAGTGATAGTATTAGGTTTAAAAACAATAAACTCTTCACCGTCAATCACCTGTTTTGAATCCTCTAAACTAGTGGTAAACATCAAATCACCTTGAACCATAGAATTAGGTTTAATTTTCATACCTTTAAGACTATTAAATGCTGCAATAAGCTTTTGCTCAAGACCTTCCGGGTAGTTATGATTAATAATATCTTCGACACTAAAGTTATTTTTCTGTTGTTGTTTATTAAAAATAGATTTTGTATTTACAAAAAACTTATTTTTACCATCCTTTGTATCAACTCGACCAACAAATATAGCAGGTGCACCATCCCATTTAGTAGAAACTCCAATGTTATTTTTTGATTTACCTTGAAGATGTGAAAGTAAGTTTGTTAATACGCTTTTAGCTACATCATAACCTTCCTGCCCTCTTGTTAAAATAAGCTCTTCTAAGTGAGTGAGGTGTTTATTAGCTGCTTGCTCTTCTATTAAACGTATAGTATTGTAATATTGTTTAAATGGTTTCATTTTTATCGAGGTTTAACTGAGAAGAACGATCCTTGTGGACCAGCGTTTGGTTTAACACTAGGATATCCTTTTAATACTTTACTAAAAATAGATGTAGATTTATTCTTTACATCAGCTACTGATATATATTGTAACTTACCAAAATCCCGCGGTTTTTGAATTCGCTCTGTACCTATAAATAAAATGTAATTAAAATCCTCTTGATCAGCATAGTATTTTGCAGCGAATAAGAAATAAGCATCTCTAAACTTATCACCTATATTACCATTTTCATCTAAATTTGGCTCGATCCAGCTTAATAAATCTGCTTGATTATCGGCATTCGTGTAAAGCTCTGCAAATCCATTAGCATATAATTGAGCTATGTCTTGTTTTGTGACATTACCTGTTGCTACTAATTCGTTAGCAATCTGATCAATAAACCCGTTTGTTCTTACTAAAACATCAAAATCTGAATTTTTAAAATCAAGTTGTAACCCGGATTTTGTAATTATCTGCTGTAAACCGTCAGTAAACGTACGTAAAGCAGCTGGCTGAGATCCAAATCCCTTCTGACCTTTTAGTCTAGCTCCAGAACCTTTTATTTCATATTGAGTTTTACCTATCTCTATATCACCACCACCCCTGCCTTTACGTGCACCCTCAACAAATAATATTATAAAAGTTTCACATCTACCTGTAACTGGTTGCGTTGTCGGTGCAAACATTAATAGATCACCAACTAAATCCTTATCTAGATCATACTTACTCGATACCAAGTCGATTATATTATTACTCGGTGCCGATAAAAACTCTTCCATAGGCATTTTATTTTCTAATGCAGCAAAGAATTTATCTGGCTCGTCATATCGGTATACAACTTCGACAACCTCTTTAACTTGAATAGCTGTCAACCCAGAAAGCTGTAATGATTCAATTACTTTTTTAATACTACTACCAGGTGTATTGAGGTAACGGTAAGCTTTTTCAAACTGCTCACTATCAACATTTAGATCAGTATATTCAGGTTGAGATTCTTTCTTATACTTTACATTATATAATTCTTCACCTAATACACGCTGTCTAGGTAATTTACCCACTGATTTACCAGCAGATTCTTGTAAGTATACTTGATCTAATGATCGCCAGCTCATGTTTCGATGTCAATATCAGTTGAATAAGACTTCATTATTTGAAGTATAGAACTGAGTAATTCTTTAGCGTTAGTCTCATTAATATCGCCGATATTAATAATATTATCAATATCCTCCGGGTCAATATCCATCACCATAGCCTTTTTGAGTAACCTGACATACATTACCTCACTCTCCGGGGATAACTCAGTTACTACCTCTTCAGTCGGCTCTTCTGTAGGAGCCGTGCCAGGATCTTCTACACTAGCGACCGCCTCAGCGCCTGGAGGTGGAGGAGGCTCGTCAGCTTCATTAATTAAATTGAGATCATATATTTTCTTTAAGAATTTCATATTATAATTTTATTTTATTAATTTTAGCTGATACTTGGTTTAAGATATTACCGTACGCTTTTTTTATCTTTTTTTCAGGATTGTCAAACGGATTTATACCGCCCTTAGCCTCGCCACTCGCTAATTTTTTAACAGTTTCAATGGTCTTTAAATCTTCTGGGGTTAAGCTAGACTCGGCATCTTCCGGTAAAGCCTCTTCGTCGCTAAAAAACCCATCTAATGAACGAATTTGCGGTCCACTTTCCTGATCTTCTGAACCTATATAACTTTTTACTTCAGGAGCTACATATTGATCTCCTACGATCTTACCATGTCTACCATCTGCATAAAATTCAACTACATTTCTAAAAGTATTTAAAGCGTCACTGCGCGGTCTAACTCCATTTTCATCTCTTAAATCAGTAGCACCTGGCTGGCTGTATATATCATCGAAGGACATATATTCATTCTGAATTGATTCTGAAAGGATTTTATTTGCTAATATTGTAAAGTTATCCATAGTAATATTTATTTAATTAAGAGTAGTTTAGTTGAAAGTCTATTAAAGTAATCAGTATTAAGAAATGTCAGGTCATACTTTTTGGTAAATTTCTTAATATCGCTAAATGTAAAGGTTTTATATTCTGTTTCGAATCTTTTAATAATATCGTTAAGAAGCATACTACCCCTACCGTCTCTTTTAGTCAGGAGATGGTCAAAATAGAGTAAACTGTACTTGCTCATGTAAATTCTTACAGGTAATATCCGCTTTAAACGCTCGAGAACAGTTTTTATAACTTTAATAACGTCTATCTCATCAAAAAACTTAAGAATAGAACAGTCAATTAGCTGTGTATAATTAAAAAAGAGTATTTTTTTTGTATTTGTATTACTTTTTAAAATAGCCTCGCAAAATCCGTATATTATATGGTGAAATAAAAGCTTTTTAGTATCTGTATGAGTAATTTTAGCGTTTAATAGCTCAAATTGGTGTAAATCGCCGACTATATTATCACTAATACTATCTGCAAATATTTTATTGCAGTTAATAAGTGATATATTATATGGTTCTAAATCTAACGACTTCACCTATAGATTATATCACTGTTCCAAAAAGTTTTTAGGTGGTTTACCTATTCTACAATTGATTATACCATTATAATAGTCTTCACTCAGCAATACATCCTTATCAAACTGCATTTTAGCTTCAAAATAACCTAATTCATATTTATTTCTGCAGAATTTTAATATTTTAAATAAGAATTGATCTTTACCGTTACTAGCTATATCAATATTAAGCCTATCACTCGAACCGGTGTATGTTTTCCAGTCACTCTCTATATAATCAATACGTTTTCTCTTTTTACCCTTGAGAGGCATACGTCTAATCTTCTTAACCATCTGCTTTCGACCAATATACTTTCTACCATCTATTAAATTTGTAATTTCATATATAAACCCGAAAGCATCATCCGGTATTGCTTCATAAACTTTCCAATGTCCTGTATCCACGGTAGTATTTACTTCTTTTTCTTACCTTTTCTACGCTGCTTTTTTTTACTGGATCCAACCTTACCTCTTCTAGAGTATGTACCTCTACCTAAAGGTATTCGATAATCGCCGGGGGCATACCAATCTGTATTTGTTAATGAATTATGACCGACAGCGGCAGCTGGTCCTAAAGCACCTCCCCCTACTGTATTTTCATCTTCTGACTGAGCCTTTTTAACTGGTATTAAAGGTTGCGGTTTTACCCCATCAAATGGTATTATTCCGGTGACGATTAAATCTTTAT
>Ga0210003_1001170_pt1 | contig 23221 bp, 18 predicted proteins | sample LantaG_FD_182804 | JGI IMG/M metagenome (GOLD analysis project Ga0210003, IMG submission 182804) | Deep subsurface microbial communities from Baltic Sea to uncover new lineages of life (NeLLi) - Landsort_02402 metaG (SPAdes) (version 2) | ecosystem: Environmental > Aquatic > Marine > Oceanic >... | reverse complement strand
GCTTTTTGTTTGTAGATGAGACACAATGTCCGACCTGCCAGAGCAAAACAGAACCTCTCGTTGATGTCATTGATGAAGCCATTGAACTGGCCATGGATAAAAGATGTAGAGTGAAACATATCAATCCGCCTTCCAAGCTGAGCAGGTACGGAAATATTGGCGCATTCTTGCGCTATAAAACTTAAGCAATGAACAGAGGATTAAGAATATCGTGCTGCCCAAATTGGTAAGATAGATATTAATTAGATCCTCTAGTTTCCTCAAGAGAAAAAACCGCCACCCCTTGACATTCGTTTCTTATTGTGTTTATAATCCTGCGATTATGTAATTTTGCTGGTTGAGGTGGAAAATATTCCCTGCCTCCTGTTGGATTATAAGGCCAGGAGGCTCCCTCAAAACAGCATTTCAGGTCGATCTGAGTCTGACCTTATCCCCGTGAAATTAGCATTAAAGTGCCGTATTGGCTAAATAGTGAAAAAAGCTAACGGCGGTAGCCTATCTTATCCGCACATTTTTCTCAGGAATATTCCTATAGTGTTAATAAAATCCAATCCCATTCTCTCAAAGTAGGCATACTAAAATGAAAGGAATAATACTAGCAGGAGGAGCAGGCTCCCGCCTTTATCCCACCTCAAATATCTACAGCAAGCAGTTAATAATGGTTTATGATAAACCTATGATCTATTATCCTTTATCGATCCTTATGTTAGCAGGAATTAGGGAAATTCTAATAATATCTAATGATGAAGCAATTCCTCTTTATAAAAAATTGTTTTCAGATTGCTCTCATCTAGGTTTAAAAATAGAATATGCCATTCAGGAAAAACCACGAGGCATTGCTGAAGCTTTTATCGTAGGCGAAAAATTTATTGGCGGTGATTCAGTTACATTGATTCTGGGTGATAATATATTTTATGGAAAATTGGATTTTATCAGAAAAGCAGTAAAAGCAAATAATAATGCGACTGTATTTGGATACCACGTTAGAAATCCAGAACGTTATGGAGTCGTAGAATTTGACCATAATGGCAATGTGATTTCTATAGAAGAAAAGCCAAAAGAGCCAAAATCAAATTATGCATTAGTTGGATTATATGTTTACGATAATGACGTAATAAGTATTTCAAAGAGCCTGAGACCATCTGCCAGAGGTGAATTGGAAATTACAGATGTTAATAAAGAGTATTTAAAAAGAAATAAATTAAAAGTTGAATTATTCGGACGCGGGGTTGCTTGGTTGGATACTGGTACTCCTCAATCTTTAATGGAAGCCTCATCATTTATTGGAGCAATAGAAAATAGACAGGGTCTTAAGGTTGCTTGTATAGAAGAAGTTGCGTATATGATGAATTTCATTAATATTGAGCAGTTAAAAAGGCTTATTAAAGATATTCCTGATTGCAGTTATAAAAAATACTTAGTAAATGTTTATAAAAACGAAATATCACACCAGCAATACCAAAAATGAATAGAGATAAATTAGATATTAAAGATCCAGAATTAAATATACTAGTAACAGGTGGAGCTGGTTTTATAGGTTCAAATTTTATTCATTTCCTTTTCAAATTAAATGATTTTAAGGGAAAAATAATTAATATAGATAAATTAACATATTCAGGAAATTTAGAAAATTTAATCGAAATTGATAAAAAATATGGCCAGACAAGATATTTTCTCGAAAAAGTTGATATTTGCAATTATGGGGCTTTGAGAAGCGTTTTTAATAAATACAGCCCCAATTTAATAGTCCATTTTGCTGCTGAGTCACACGTTGATAGATCTATTTTTGGACCCTCAGAATTTATACAAACAAATATTATCGGGACTTTTAATTTATTGGATTTGGCAAGAAATTACTGGTCTAAAAGTAAGAAAGATGTCCTTTTCCATCATGTATCAACTGATGAAGTATACGGACAATTAGGTGCTTCAGGTCAGTTCTATGAAACAACTCCATATAACCCTAGAAGCCCTTATTCAGCCTCTAAAGCATCATCTGATCATTTAGTAAAAGCATATTATCATACATATAATATACCAATAACCATCTCGAATTGTTCTAATAATTATGGACCATATCAATTCCCGGAGAAATTAATTCCTCTAATGATAAACAATATATTAGAAGAGAAAGAACTGCCGGTTTATGGGGATGGTCAAAATATTCGTGATTGGCTTTATGTTGAAGACCACTGCAAGGGAATTTGGGAAATAATAAAGTGCGGCACTAGAGGCGAAACATATAATATAGGTGGTGAAAACGAATGTAAGAATATTGATTTGGTAAATCTTCTTTGTGAAAAAATAGCCCGGAACATGAATAAACCTAAAGACCATTATAAAAAGCTTATTACTTTTGTTAAAGATAGGCCAGGACATGACAAAAGATATGCTCTTAATTGCGACAAAATAAAGAATGAGCTTGACTGGGAGAAAACGGTCGATTTTGATAAAGGTTTAGAAAAAACTATTCAATGGTATTTGGATAATAAAGATTGGCTTCAAAGCATAGTTTCTGGTGATTATAGAGATTACTATAACAAAATGTACAAAAATAGATGAACGTTAGAAAAACAAAAATCAATGGATTGCTTATAATCGAACCTGATATATTTTATGATGATCGGGGATATTTTTTTGAATCATTCAACGAAAAAAAATATCAAGAAATTGGCATATCAAAAAAATTCGTTCAGGACAACCAATCTAAATCAAAAAAGGGCACAATAAGAGGGTTACATTACCAGGTAGGCAAAAACGCACAAGGTAAGTTAGTCAGAGTAGTGAATGGCAAAATTAGAGATATTTCTGTAGACATAAGGTTTAATTCTCCTACTTTTGGGCAGTATATAGCTGTAGAGTTATCTTCGCAAAATTGTCTCCAATTATGGATTCCGGAAGGATTTGCTCATGGTTTTTCTACCCTTGAAGACAATACAATTGTTCAATATAAATGTACTGCATTTTATTCATCAAAAGATGAGAGAGGAATTCTTTATAATGATCCTGATTTATCAATAGATTGGGGCATTAAAGACCCCATAGTTTCAAAAAAGGACCTGGAGAATACTTTATTTAAAAATATTGACAAAGATTTCATATATTTAAATGAATGATAGATTTATTGTTTTAGGCTCTAAAGGTCAATTGGGAACTGCACTTTGTGAGTTGTTCAAAAAAGAAGGATTTAGTTATTTAGGTTTAGATTTACCTGAATTTGATATTACAAAGCCTGTCACTTATAAGAAAAAAATTAAAGAATATTCCCCAGATGTTATTATTAATTGCTCTGCATATACTGATGTTTATAAGGCTGAAAAAGAACATTATAATGCTTTAAATATAAATGCGTTATCCTTAAAGAGCCTTATTGATTTATGCAACAAATACAATATACTTTTTTGCCATATTAGTACTGATTATGTGTTTTCCGGGGAAAAACAAAGTCCATATATTGAAACTGACACTCCAAATCCGATAAATTATTACGGTTTATCAAAATATATGGGAGAGAAATTAATCCAATTCTATTCGGATAATTACGTCATAATCAGAACATCTGCTCTTTATGGGAAAAGCATAAATAAATCACAGAATATAGTAGATAAGCTAATAGAAATTACCAGAAATAATAAGCTAGTAAAATTAGTTAAAGATGAGTATATTTCTCCAACATATACAAAAGATTTAGCAAAACAGATTATATTGATAATTGAAAATAATATTAATGGAGTAGTACATGCAACCAGCGAAGGATATTGTAACTGGGTTGAAATGGGGAAATATCTGTATGATATTTTGGGAATAAAAGTCAAAATTGAAGAAGTAAAATCTTCGTTTTTTAATAAGACATTGGCAAAGCCTAAATTTTCTGTATTAGAAAATAAGGTGTTGAAAGAAAAAAATATCAATGTAATGCCGGATTGGGAAGCAGTACTCCGAAAATATTTAGAAAATAACAAATTCAACCATAAAACAATAGAATACTAGAAGAATAAAAGAGAAAAAGTAAGGCTCAGTGTGTAAACGATCATGTTTAGTCCCACCACCCCTTGAGATTCGTTTTCTATTATGTTTATAATCTTGTGCTTATGTAATTTTGCTGGTTGAGGTGGAAAATATTCCCTGCCTCCTGTTGGATTATAAGGCCAGGAGGCCCCCTCAAAACAGCATGTCAGGTCGATCTTAATCTGACCTTATCCCCGCGAAAGCAGCATTAAGGTGCTGGTATTGGCTAAAAAGTGAAAAAAGCTAACGGCGGTAGCCTACCTTATGGCAGTTTTTCTGTTTATATATACCGACCGGGGGGTCAGATAAATGATTAATCGAAGACATATCCTGTTAAAGGCTTACAAACTCTTTGACATTTTTGTCATGTTCTTAAGCTTTTCCTTGGCAACATGGCTTTCCAATCCTCAACTAAACGGGTTTAATTCATCAGGACAGTTTCTCTCTGTAAGGATTAAGCTTGTTAATTTTGTTGTTTTTATTGCCTTTATATTTTTCTGGTACATGATTCTCAGCTTTTTTAATCTTTACAACTCCAAGCGCCTTTCCAATCGCTGGAAGGAGATATTTGATATCATCAAAGCAACTCTCGTGGGATCCTTTTTTATCTTTATTGCAGGGAAAATATTCAAAATCGAGATAATCAACACGACATTCCTTGCTTTCTTTTGGATAATTAGCTGCTCGCTAATGATTGCAAGCCATTTAATACTAAGGTGGACACTTGAATGGGTCAGACGCCGTGGTCGAAACTTACGTTATATGATCATCATTGGAACCAACTCGCGTGCGATCGAATTTGCACGTAAAATAGAATCAAAGCCTGAATTAGGATACAGGATAGCAGGATTTGTAGATTCCACATGGGAAGGGACTAAAGGTTTCTTGCAGACTGGTTATAAGGTTGTAACTGACTTTATTGGTTTTCTATCTTTCTTAAGGGAAAATGTGATCGATGAAGTGGTTATCTCATTGCCCCTGAAATCCCAGTACAAGACCGCCTCTCGCATTGCTGCACTGTCTCAGGCCCAGGGGATTACCGTGTTGAATCTTCCGGATATATTCGACCTTAAAACCTCAAAAATGAAGGCTGATTCCTTGGAAGGGCTTCCTTTGATTTCAAATTACATTGGTGCTATGGAAGGTTGGCAAGTTGAGATAAAGCGTATATTGGACATCTTGATTTCTGCTGTGGCTCTTCTTATCTTTTCTCCCATTTTCCTACTCACTGCAATAGCAATCAAGCTTACTTCCCCGGGTCCGATATTCTTCATACACGAACGCTTGAGCCTTAACAAGAGACATTTTCGAATGTATAAATTCAGAACCATGCTTCAGGATGCGGAATTAAAACAGGATGAACTAGAATCATTAAATGAGGCAAGCGGTCCGGTCTTTAAAATCAAAAAGGACCCACGGATAAATCGTATTGGAAGAATTCTTCGAAAACTTAGCATCGATGAACTTCCTCAATTATTTAATGTTTTCAAGGGCGATATGAGCTTAGTTGGTCCACGTCCTCTTCCCATACGAGATTACAATGGTTTCAGCGAAGATTGGCACCGAAGACGTTTTAGTGCCCGTCCAGGAATAACATGTTTATGGCAGATTAATGGTAGATCAGATACTTCATTTGAAGAATGGATGGAGATGGATATGGAATATATAGACAATTGGACTTTATGGATGGATCTGAGAATTATACTACTTACTGTTCCTGCAGTACTGAAGGGAAGTGGTGCAGTCTAAAGGTTCGTTAGTTCTATCATTGAGAATTTATGATATCTTTTGATGAAGTTAGAGAAGTGCCTTTGCTTCCAGGGGCGGTAGCCTATCAATTTAAAATTTTAGAATGTTAAAATCCACTCAACCTCTTAAGGTCATGAATTGCGTCGGTTCACGCCCTATTTTTATGAAAATTGCACCTATAATGCGTGAGATGTCCAAATACCAAAATAAATTCAATCAGGTACTTGTACATACAGGACAACACTATGATAAAGAAATGTCTCAATCTTTTTTCAACGACCTTGGATTGCCTACTCCCGATATCTATCTTGGAGTCGGTTCAGGATCTCATGCAGAACAAACTGGAAAAATCATGATTGAGTTTGAAAGAGTATGCTTACTGGAAAAACCGGATTTAGTTATTGTTGTTGGAGATGTCAATTATACGATCGCCTGTGCTCTTGTTGCAGCTAAACTATGCACTCCTGTAAATGTCAAGTACTTTTCCCACTAGTTATGTAAGGACATTTACCATTACCATGGTATTTCTGTTTACCCAACCTATTGCATTTCCACTTACCGAGAATATAGCAGAACTACTTACCGTAACTATGGTAAATGTCCTTGCCTTTTGCAGCCTTCCTTAAATTCCCGATCGTATCTCCTACGACCTCTTGGTTCCTCCATAACAAACCTCCAAGCTTGATATTATGTCAAACTTTTCGGTATGTCCACGAAACTGGGGGAAGTCCAAGCGCTTAATAAATGCCGGAGAAGAAGTTATATGCTTAGATAATTTTTTCACAGGACAAAAAGAAAATATTATCAATTTGATGGACAATAAAAAATTTGAACTCATAAGACATGATGTTGTTCAAGAGATTCTTTTAGAAGTCGATCAGATCTATCACCTAGCATGCCCAGCCTCACCTATTCATTATCAATACAATCCAGTAAAAACAGTTAAGGTCAATGTCATGGGGACTCTCAATATGCTTGGTTTGGCCAAAAGAATAAGAGCCAGGATATTGAGTGCTTCTACCTCAGAAGTATACGGGGATCCTTAAGCCAATCCCCAAAACGAAAAATACTGGGGAAATGTAATCCAATTGGTCATCGAAGCTGTTATGACGAAGGTAAAAGAGTTGCTGAAACCTTGATGATGGATTATTACAGACAGAATCAAGTTGATGTTAAAATTGTAAGAATATTCAACACTTATGGACCAAGGATGTTTGTAAATGGTGGAAGAGTCGTCAGCAATTTCATCGTCCAGGCACTAAAAAACAAACCGATTACTATTTACGGCAACGGCCATCAAAAACGATCTTTCAGTTATATAGATGATATGATATAAAGTATGATTAGAATGATGGCTTACGAAGAAAACGTAGTGAATAAAGATGAGAAAGATTGTACTAAGCCTACTTGATTAGGATTTACAGTACCAATTAATTTGAATTCTCCATAAGAAATCAACATACTGGAATTAGCATGTAAGATTATTGAATTGACAAAAAGTAAGTCACAAATAGAGTTTGAACCGTTGCCTGAGGATGATCAAAAGATGAAAAAACCGGATATTACTCTTGTAAAAAAATTAGATTGGTTTCCACTGATAGACTTTCAAAATGGCTTAATTATGTCAATTGATTATTTTCAGAAATTAATATAGCAAGAAAGCAATACATAAAATGCGTATATTACATTTATCTTTATTTTTTTATGATTATGTTATTCAATTAGCTAATTCTCAATCTAATACAGAAGATATCATGTTAATTTTACCAATTACATCAAAAATAAAAGAACATTTAAATGATATTAATGATAATGTTAAATCCTATTTAATAAAAGCGTATATTCCTAAATACCATCCATTAAACTTAATTGCTTTGTATATAACTATAAAAAAAATAAGAGATTTCAATCCAGAAATAATCCATATTCAAGTTGGAAGTTCTATTATTTACCCACTTGTTTTATTTTTTTTAAAAAAATATCCATTAATCAGTACCTTTCATGATTCAAAACTTCATCTAGGTTGGGAAAGAAGAATAATAGCAAAAATTTCGCGTTATTGGTTAAAAAAACATTCAAACAAAATATTTGTTCATGGAAAAAAATTAAAAGAAATAATGATTAAAGAATATAACCTTCCTTATGACAAGATACAGATTATACCAATGGGAGAGAATGATGTTACACCATTCATTAGATACAAAAGAAATTTAAATGAATGTAATAATTCAATTTTGTTTTTTGGCAGGATAAGAAAAAATAAAGGATTAGATTATCTGATCAAAGCAGAACCAATTATAACTAAAGAAATACCAAATGCTAAAATAATTATTGCAGGCAAAAATGATAAATATGATAACTTTAAAAGATATGAAAATCTTATAATTAATAAAAAAAATTTTATTATTCATAATCATTATATTGATTGGAAATTTGGTGCAGAACTATTCGAAAAAGCATGTGTTATTGTTTTACCTTATATTGAAGCATCTCAAAGTGGAATTATTCCTGTTGCATATGCATTTAAAAAACCTATTGTAGTTACAAATGTTGGTGCTATTCCTGAGATTGTAGACGATAAAAAAACAGGTTTAATCGTTCCCCCAAAAGATCCTAAAGCATTAGCAAAAGCAATAATTAAGTTACTTGAAAATAAAACATTAAGAAAAAAAATGGGAGAAAATGGTTATAAAAAATTAAAAACTAATATGTCATGGGATAAAATTAATAAAATAACTACAGAAATATATAAAAAAGTTTTAAATAAAAAACAAAAAAAGTGCGCCGATTCTGCACTTTGTTAATCATTTCAGAAAAACAGAATTGAATCCTTTTCCAGTTTTTAACATCGGGGAATATCTTACTGTCAATGGTCGTGAAAAGTGAGCCACTTCATGATTGACTCCTTTTCTCGTCCTCTCCGACTTTTCCGCGAAGCCTATAGCTTTTGCCCCGGATATTGATAACGACACTGTGATGCAGCAGATGGTCCAAAAACGCTGTGACTATGACCGGGTCATGGAAGAGTTCCGTCCAGTCGGAAAACGCCTTGTTCGAGGTGATGATGGTGCTGGTCTTCTCATAGCGATTGGCGATGAACCTGAAAAACAGGTTGCACTCCTCTCTGTCTATCGTGGTGTACCCGACCTCATCAACTACAACCAAGGCAGATTTATGGTAACTTCTGCCCCTGCCAGGGCGGCGGGCATCCCAGTTTTTTTTCAGCTTCTTGATAAGATTTTCCATGTTTGTAAAATAAATACTCACTCCGGCCTGGCAGGCCTTCAGCGCAAGCGATACCGCCAGATGCGTCTTGCCCACACCAGGAGGCCTGAGAAGGATCACATTAGCCTTCTGCTGGATAAAGGTCAGATCAAAAAGCGACATGACCTTCTGTCGGTTCAGTTTGGGCTGAAAGGTAAAATCAAACTCGTCAATACTTTTGATAAAGGGAAGCCCGGATATTTTAAGTGATGTTTCCACGCGGCGCTGCTCTTTGCAAGCCACCTCTTCCTCTAGGAGCTCCTCCAGGAATGAGAGATAGCTTTTCCCCTCTTCCTCAGAGGTCTTTATAGTCTGTTCCAGGATTTCTCCCATTCTCGAAAGCTTAAGCCGTGAGAGGTTGGACTGGATTCGATCAAGGACCAATGTGCTCATGTCCCCACCCCGGCAGCAACGTCGTAGATATGAGCAGACCGGATCTCAACATCCATCTCATAGAGCGGTTTAAGAGGACTTATGGTCGATTTAGCGCGGCCCTTGCTTCGTTTGACATGACTGTATTTACGTACGTTCATCTCTTTATCTTTTCTCAGGGCTTCGTAGAACTTTTTATCCTGAACCAGATGGCATTTCCCTTCGGGAATTTGATACCTTATGACCAGCAGGTCGTCATCGAATATCCTCATGTCCTTGTTTTTTACGCGCAGGAGAATCTTTTTTCCGACAAGCGTGTGGGCGACAACATAGCTGTTGCATTCAAACCGGACGGTACAGTCCTTGTGAACATTTCGATAAACCCTGTAAGAAGTATCAAAGGCTGTGGGAGGCAGTACGTTTAATTGGGGCCGTTCCCGCTTAAAACGAAGAGAAACGACCTCATGGGTTGTCCCATGGACACGTTCATCTTTTTTCTGAAGCCATCTGATAAGGTCTCTGTTGGCTGTAGCGCGGCAGATAAACCCATAACCCCGCCAGAAGCCTTCCCGGATGAAATTGTATGGTCTCTCCACCTTCCCTTTGACCCAGGCTGCATAGGCAGGGGCAACTTCCGGTTTGAAACCATAGTGCAGGGCAAAGCCCAGGAGGGTGGAATTGAACTTTTTCCTCCCCGCCACTTTGCCGATATATACGTTTTTCATCCGGTCGTAGAGTATCTCATCGGGAACGCCCCCAAAATAGTCAAAAGCGTGGATGTGGAAGTCGAGAAAACTCGGAAGGTCGCAGCGATCGATGAGCTCTCCGTATATCTTTCGGGAATAGCCGAGTATCATGGAGAAAAGATAAAGGGTCCGGATGCTGCCATCCGCGTTTTCAACCTGGAATGCCCCAAAATCCACCTGCGCCTGGAAGCCCGGTTCCGTCTCAAAACGCATATAGGCTATTCTCTGCTTTTCAGCCTTGATCTTTTGCACTTTTCTTTTTACTATCTCATAGCTTCCGGTAAAACCCATATTGTAGAGCCGGTCGTAAATCCAGGTGGCCGTGTATTCCAGATCTTCATTCAGCCAAAATGCGATGTTGCCATTGAACGAATCCAGCAGGCTCTTCCTTTGTTGATATTTTTGCTCCTCAGGATACCCCTGATTCTCTATGTACTTTTTTACTGTGTTTCGGCTGATCCCCAGCTTTTTCGCTATTTGCCGCTGGCTCAGCCCTTTCCTTTGCAAAAGCATTAAGTCCAAAATGGTCTCCTTTTTTTCAAATCGAGCACCTCTCTTATACTGAAATAAAAAATCATATTATAAATCTTTCTCCCAGTATCTTCATGCCCAAAGTGGCTCACTTTTTCACGACCATTAACACTTTCCGAAAGGAATCATTTATCTTTTAAGGAAATCTCATTTAGGAACTGAAAGACTAAGCAAGAAAGTACAGAAACATATTAAAGATTACTATAGAGATTCTAATTTGAGGTTGCTTGATATGGTCGATCGGGATCTCTCACTTTTTGAGAAAAAGATCCTTGCTTAAAAGAAGAATTTAATTCTGTTTTTTCCTGGACTATGATTTAAGAGTTTTTTTCTGCTATTCTAATTATATTCCCTTTTAGTTCTAAAAAATTTTCTCTTTTCAAGCGCTATACTTTGAAAGATAGAAAAAATTAGACTACTTTGTATAAAATAGTTTAATCTGATATTTTTACTATTGAAAAGCTGATTTCTAATAAAATAATGAATCATAGATTTCTAATTAAAAATCAATCCATCCACAGAAAAAGTAGTTTTTTAGATTCTTTAGATAATCTTTGGATTATTTTCATAATACTTCTTATCACTTCATTTTATTGGTGGAGCCGCATAAGCATCGGAAATCTGAAAGTTCCACTTGCTTCCTTCTTTGTCCTTTTTATAACACTATTATGGATTTATTCGTTACCTTTTAGTGAATCTGTTTACAATGATCGATTTCTAATCAGAAAAACAATGACTCCTCTCTTAATTATGATCTGGGGTATGGCGTTATCCTTTATAACCAATGTGGATTACAGCAGTTATTTTTCTATTATTCTTGAAATGATATTTTATGTTTTTTTATTTTATTTAATTGTAAAAACAATAAAAAGTGAATCAGCAATTTTCCGAATTACGATAATAATGATTATGTGTACTACTTATTTTGCTCTTGATGGTCTTTATAGGTTTTTCATTACTAAGTCCATTTGGCGACTAGGAGCAGGTGATGTACATACTGCAACCAACATGGGAGCCTTTATGTTTCAGGCGAGTATTATATTAGTAGTTTCTAAAATTATATTTGATAAGAACCAGTCTAAAATGAATAAACTTTTTTTTATTTTTATTCTAACAATATTAGCTTTTGCCTTTATTTTTACATATTCAAGAGGAGCTTGGATCACTCTAATCCTTGGCGGAATTGTCTTGATTTACTACCATAGAAAGTTAATTGTAATGGCTTTTCTTTTACCTCTGTTAGTTTTCCTCTTCTTGCCTGAGGAAATTGGCTCTCGATTTGTTTCTATCTTTGATACACAAAGATCGAGTAAAGTTGAGTTGCTAGGTAATGCTGTCATAAAAAACACAGCTCATCTTCGACTAACGAACTGGCGTAATACAATTAATGATATGCGTGAACATCCTATAGTGGGTATTGGCGTTGGATATTATCATGGTGAAGATAAGGGGGAATTTGCACCGCATAGTACTTATTTAAGAATTTGGGCTGAAGGTGGACCAATTGCTATTTGTGCTTTTTTATGGTTTTTGTTTAATTTAGCAAATTTCTTTACATCAAATGCTCAAGAGAATAAAAGAAAATCGAATTGGATTTTAATAGGATATCATACAATAATAATAACTCATGTTTTTTACTTATTTTTAGGGGATTGGGCATATCAAATTTATTATTGGGTATTTGCTGGGCTTTCTATAGCAAGCCTTAAGATATTTTATCCTGATTTTTTTAAAAATGTTGCTAAGGAAAAACTATAATTTTTATTAAGGGGATACAAACCAATACACTTGGTCATAAGCAAGAAGCTAACCGAGCCAGTGGGTACACAAAAGGAGATCTTGCCATAACGCAAGCGTTTACAGACGAGTTTTTATCCTTACCCTTATACCTCACCCTTATACCTCCAATTCAAAGGAAATGGGATTGATCGCTAATACTTAAAGGAGTTTCAGTACCTATGAAACATAACGGCTATATCGACAGCCCAAAAACTGACGTATCAATAATAACGATAAACTGGAACACTGGCGAACTACTAGAACGATGTTTGACCTCAATTGTTCAAAACACGGCCGATATAGCTTATGAGATTATAGTAATAGACAATAACTCCAAAGACGATAGCTTCGAAAGGACAAAGGACAAACTCTCAGCACATGGCAACATCAAGTGGATAAAAAACTACGAAAACCTTGGTTGCATATCATACAATCGCGCCTTACTTTACTGTCGAGGTAGATATTTTTTAATTATTGGACCAGACACTGTTTTCTTTCCACAGGCGATAGAAAGAATGGTTGAGTTCTTGGACAACAATAAAGACGCTGGAGCAGTGACCGCCAAATTGCTGAATCAAGATCGCTCGCCACAGAATTATTACTACAGATTCTGGAACCTGCCGATGTTTTTCTTCAACACGAAGGCTGGACAGACATTTGACAAGATGATTTTCAAAGGAAGATTTGTGAGGCGTTATTTTGGAGGGGATATCGACCCATCAAAAGTGACAGTGGTTGACCAACCTGCATTAGTGTGTCTTATGTTCCGACGCGATGCAATAACCGAAGACTACATCATTGATGATGACTTTCCATTTTTCTTTCCTGACTCAGATTTATGCAAACGGATTTATGACAATGGCTACAAAATCTACTTATTGCCAGTAGCCGAAGTAATTCACTTCCAGAGTTATAGCTATAAACAAGCAGATGAGGACTGGAAACAGAGAGAATTTCGTGCAGGTGCCATAAGATATTTCAAGAAATATCATCGGAAGAAAGTTCTACCGCTCAGAGTGATACTCTTTTTGAACGGAATAGCATTTCTTATTTTCAAGAGACTACCTGGAAGCTGGTCCAGGCGCTTGAGGCTCTTTTATTTGCGTCGAGTTAACGCATGGGAGGACGACCAGTTTTGATATTTCGATTCGTCCGGAGACTGAGCCCCAAGCAGCCCTAACCGGCTTGTGACCTCAGTGAAGCCTCTCCGACGCAAATGGCTTGGAGATTAGATCGTACTACTTGAGAAATGTGTCTGAGAAAAGAAAATGGTAAATATTGTCTGGAAGGACCTCAATGCGGCTTCTGGGATAATGTGCATCGTGGGTGCCATGAAATGGGCAGTGAACTCTAGAAAAGATTTACACATCAGGGACTAGCGAGGCGGTAGGCTTCTGATGCATATGAATAGGAGAAAATTGAGAAATTTGTGATCCCAAGGCATCGAGTCCAAGAGTGAAAAAGCGCCCATTGGAGGATTGAAGGAGTAAATGATGATCAATGTGACTAGGCCAGACCTTCCGCCTATCGAGGAATACATAGAATACCTCAAAGGTATATGGGAAAATCGGTGGTTGACAAACCACGGTCCGCTTGTGCGATTGCTAGAAAGGAGAGCGAGAGACTACCTGCAAGTCAAAAACTTGGTAGTTGTTGCCAATGGAACATTAGCTCTTCAAATTGCATTAAGAGCACTCGAGCTTAAGGGAGAGGTCATTACGACTCCCTTTACTTTCGCGACTACTACCAATGTGCTAATGTGGGAAGGACTGACGCCGGTTTTTGCTGATATTGATCCCCGTACTTTCAATATTGATCCAGTACATGTAGAGAAAAAAATATCAGAGAAGACCAGTGCAATTCTTGCAACGCATTTGTATGGCAATCCCTGTCATGTCGAAATGCTCGCACAAATTGCAAGAAAACATGACCTGAAATTGATCTATGACGCAGCACACGCCTTCGGTGTCGAGTACAAAAATCAATCCGTCTTGGATTATGGAGATGTATCAACGTTAAGTTTTCATGCGACGAAAGTTTTTACCACTGGCGAGGGCGGAGCTATTGTTTTCAAGGATGAGCGATTGCTTGAAAAGATAAGACTATTGATAAATCATGGTATTGCATCTGAAGAGAGGGTTATTATCCCAGGAATAAACGCAAAAATGAATGAATTTCAGGCTGCATTGGGACTTTGTGGATTCGAGCACATCTATGAAAAGATCCGATCAAGAAAAAGGCTTTATGAGTTCTATAAAGAACGCTTAGCTGGGACCAACATTCAATTCCAAAAAATTATAGCGTCCAGATACAACTATTCCTATATGCCTATAGGTCTTGAGAACCTTCATCATAGGGACATGGTGTATTCAGAGCTTCTGAGGAATGGCATTAAACCGAGGAAGTACTTTTTCCCTTTGACCGTCCAATTTGATTACCTTAACAAAAAAGGGAAAGATCTAGTAGGACATTATGATCTGAAGCACGCTGCTGACATTGCGAACAGGATATTATGCCTTCCTTTGTATACCGATCTTGATGTCTCGGTTGCGGACGATATCTGCAAGATAATCAAAGGGAAGAAGATGTGATGCGTTACTGCGCGGTTGCAATCATATACTCAGCTGGAACTGGTTTAATGAAAGGAATTTCCTTTTCGTCTATTCAGCATTTCTCTGTCAATTTCTTTTATAAATCATGGCCTTTTCTTTGATTTTCCTCAAGATAATTCTATCTTCTTCTGCAAGTCGGAAAAGAAATAAAAACAGAACATATGTGCCCATAAGGATAGTGGACCCTAATGCAATCTCCAATAAGGGGTGATGTATATTTTGAAGGAATTTTGATGTGAGAAATAAAGTGCATAGAGAGATTCCTCCAGCTGCTACAGGCTTAAAGAAATCAAGTCTAAATGGGAGAACTTTCAGAATGATGTACACTTCGATGAGTTTCACAAGGTTTATAACCGCAATAACCACTCCAAGGCTGATAGCTGCACCTAAGATTCCATATTTAGGGATTAAGAAGAGATTTAGGGTGACAACCAGAGCAGTAGATGAAAGAGCGTTAATCAAATTGATCTTTGAACGCCCTGTCATCATGATCATGAAGCCAACTGGGCCAGTAATGCAGTTCACAAGTTGCCCAAGACAGATGATGATCAAGCTTATGGCTCCTATCTTGTATTCTGACCCCCAAAAACTCAAGATTTTTTTAGCAAAAAAGACCATCAGGAGCGATATAGGCAGGCTCAAAGAAAAAATCCATTTTGTGATGATTTTAAATAAATTTTCCAGCTTCTTCTTTTCTTTTCTGTTGTAAAGGTCAGAAATGATCGGAGCAAAGATGGAAGTGAAAGATATTAAAATCATTGGAACTATGAATGCTGTTCGCCACGTTGCTCCGTAGATGCCTACATCCTCTGATGTCCTGAAATAGCCAAGCATCAGCGTATTGATGTGGATATTGGTCAGATCGAAGAAACCAACGAAAAAGAGTGGCCAGGAGAAACTCAATATCTTTTTTGTTTCGAAAACGGAATTTGGTGTGCTTTTCATTATAAAAGGGATGACTTTTTTCATATAGCGGAAAGCAAAATACGTTCCAATTATAGTCGCCGTAACGAATGCTAAAGGTGCTCCTAAAATTCTCCATCCAAATATAAGAAATCCAACGAATAATACAACGCTTGCCCCAGGTTCGATTAAACTTCGAACAAGAACTTTGTATGTCATAATCTGAAACGCTTGAGTTGAAAAAACCATGATCTCGGTCAATCCGGTGAATGTAATTCCGAGGAAAAAAATAATCAGAATTGAATGCAAATTCGACTCAGGGAAGAATCTACTCGAAATGTCCCGAGAAAATAGGATTAAAATGATTGTAAGGACCATTCCGGTTGCAAAAACTACTTTCAGACTTAGAATGATTGTTCCTTTTATTCTAGGGGTATCATTTTCTCCCCTGTAGAGAGACACGTATCTCAAGACGCCATTGTTGAGGCCTAAGGTCGTCACCCTCTCAAGGATTTTAAAAATGGAGAATCCGAGGAAAAATATACCAAAAAATTCAGCCCCTAGGCTTCTTGCAACAGACAATTCAAAAATATATTTTAGCCCAACACCGATAAGGGTCCCTGTGAAGGAAATTCCTGCACCTTTGGCGATGGAAGAGATTTCTGCCTGTAGGACTTCTAAATGTTCTTTATTCTTCATATAAAGTTTTTTCGCAAATCATATTACTGAAATCGTACGGAATATACTACCAAACCAACTATACTCCGTAAATAGTAAACTGTGAAATTCTATGTATAATGTGAAAGCAAGACGTAAACTTATTCTCCGAAGCTTTCTTCTGTAAATAAATAAGTTAATAGAAGAAAGCAAGGGACGATATATATTAAATTTTTTGGAAAAAACAAAAATGAGTAACAAAATTAAGATTTCGAAGATGAATTTTGATGAAACAATTTCATCTTCTCTTGAACTCGCACAAAAGATTGAAAAAAAGAGATTTGAACCTAATGGAGTAATTGGTATAGCAATAGGAGGTATTTTACCTGCTCATATTATCAGTAATTATTTTAGATGTCCACTAATTCTCATAAGAGTGGCTCGACCGATAACTACGGTGAAAAAGTACTTTAGTCTAAATAAATTGCCTATACCTGCTAAAAGATTTTTACGAAATATGGAAATGAATTTAGGGCTTTACCGTCGTATGGAGGCTCGAAAAATTACTGAGATTTGTGGCAAGTTATCAAAAAGAAGGTATATCGTCGTGGATGATTCCCTTGATACTGGAAAAACTGTTCATGCGGTCTTAAAATTTCTAGAAAACGAAAAAAGAATAAAGAGGAAAGATGTCTTAATTGCAGTATTGACTCAGATGTATGATGATGCAAATCCACAAGCAGATTGTCTTATTCATAACAACGTTAATTTTTCTTTTCCATGGTCACGCGATTCTAATGAATATAACAAATTCTTGAATTTTTGCCGAGATATTCCTATATCTGATTCTATTTATCTCTGAAAGAAAAACATTTTTCCTATTGAATAATTAGGGCTTTTCCCTTAATTTGAATAATTTTAATATCACAAAAATTCACTATATAAATGATTTCTGTAATAATTATTGGATATAACAATTATTTTTACTTAAAAAATTGCTTAGAATCCCTGATTTCTCAGACAGCTTCAATTGAGCAAATAATCTATGTTGATAATAATTCTATAGATAACTCTGTTGAGTTTATAGAAACATATTATCCTCAAGTGAAAATTATAAAAAGTTATGTAAACCTTGGATATGCAAAAGCTGCAAATCTCGGGATAGATTTTAGCAAAGGAAATTTTGTTCTAATAATGAATCCTGATATGATATTAAATCCTGACTATATACATAATTCTTTGGTATCTCTTAAGAAAAATCCAAAAGCCGCTGGAGTAATGGGAAAGATCTATAAATATGATTTCAGCTTAAATAAAAAAACAAAAATTATAGATACGATAGGGTTAGTGGTATTAAGAGGTAGACAATTTTTAGATAACGGAGCTGCAATTCAAGATATCGGCCAATTTGAAAAGCCTATGGAGATATTTGGAATAACTGGAAATTGTGCACTTTTTCGTAAAGTTGCACTAAACGATTCAAAAATTTATGAAGAATATTTTGATGAAGATTTTTTTATGTATAAAGAAGATGTTGATCTCTGTTGGCGACTTAGGCTTCTTGGGTGGACGTTTATTTATACTCCTAACGCAATAGCGTATCATAATAGAGGGACTGGTGTTTTAAGTAGAGTAACTCTAAAGGGCTCGATAACTGGAAGAAAACAGCTTGATAAAATTCAAAAGTATTATTCATTAAAGAATCAGCAGTTGATGCTCCTGAAGAATGAGTTATCTGCGACTTTTTTTAGAGATTTCTTGTCGATTGCTAGTCGAGAGATCGCAATTATATTATGGGTATTTTTATTCGAAACTATTAGATTCGAAGTTTTTTTTGAATTATTTAAACAAATTCCGCTTATTCTGAATAAAAGAAAAATTATCATGAAAAGAAAGAGAGTTTCTTCTAACGAAATAATGCCTTGGCTTAGAGGCAGAGGATTAATCAGAAAATAATTAGTTAATCTGATATTCTTATTGATCAAATCAAGCACAATGGGTTCAGTAATGAATCCATTTTATCAAGAATTGAAATGATTGAAAAAAATAAACATAAACCAGCAGTTTTCGTGGATGTTGATTTAACTTTAATAAATTGTGAGTCTTTTCGAATTTTTATTTTAAAAAAATATTTGGAAGCAGGCTTATTAAAAAAATCAAAATTAGCTTGGTTCTATTTATTAAGACGCATAGGAAAAATCAGTATTAGCCGATTCAAGAAACAGTGTTTTTTTATCTTAAAAGGAATGAAGCGTTCAGAATTAGAAATGTTGGGAGCTAGATTTAGCAAAAATGTTTTGTTGAAATATGTTCGCCCTGGTGCCTATATAACCTTGAAAAAACATAAAAGTAATGGTTTGCCTATATACTTAGTAAGTGCATCACCACAGTTTTATGTAAAATCTTTATCTAACCAGTTAGGTTTATTTGGATCTTTTGCTACTGAATTTAAATATAACAAAGAAGGTAAATTTACTGGTGATTTCGATGGTAGTGAATGTATTGCCGAAGAGAAGCTTTTGCGTCTAAAATATTTTTGCGAGCGAATGGGAATTGATCTAAATTCATCAGTTTTTTATACAGACAGCTATAAAGATATGCCATTATTAATATCGGTGGGAGTTCCTATTGCAGTATGTCCAGATAAGCAGCTAAAAAAAATATGCAAACAAAAAGGATGGGCCATTGAATACTGGTAATAAACATAAATTGATTTCTGTTACGTAATAGACATTATTTTTTTTGAGAAATCGGAATCTATAAATAATTATATTTGAAAATCAAGTATCAAAAGAAAAAATTATTTATCGGGAAAATATGAATAATAAAAAATTAATTGATTTTTTAATCATTGGTGCACAGAAATCGGCTACTACATCACTATTTAAATATCTTTCTGTACATCCAGATATATATATGCCCCGTGAAAAAGAAACTAACTTTTTTTCTGATGATAAAAAATTCATTCTAGGCGTAAGTTGGTATATGTGTGAACACTTTAGTTCAGCTAGTTCATCGATGATTTGGGGTGAGGCATCGCCTGATTATATGTGTTATGATTATGTTCCAGAGCGTATTTATAGGACTTTCCCTAACATAAAGTTAATTGCTATGCTAAGAAATCCAGTAACGAGAGCATATTCCCACTATAGAATGGCTGTTCGTAGAAAAATTGAAGCCCTTCCATTTGATGAATACATTAAAAAACTAATAGCAAGAAGTAATATTAGTGATGATTTTATAGATTATGCACGTGAATTTATTATGTTTGGCGAATATGGGCGTATTCTTTCTAACTATCTAAAATACTTCCCAATAAACAAAATAAAATTAATATTTATGGAAAATATGATTAAGGAACCCATGAGAAATATGAAAGATATTTACAGTTTTTTGGGAGTTTTAAACGAGTTTGAGTCTGGAGTATTTGGTAAACAATATCATAAAGGAGGGGAAGCGAGATTTATTTTTTTAGAAAAATTTTTAATGCATAAATGGATTAAACAACCTTTAAGGTTACTGTTACCTCCAAAAATTCGGAGACCATTAGGATTCTGGTTAATAACAAAATTAACAGTCAAGACTAAAATGGATTCAGGCCCAAGCCAAGAAATTCGACAAATATTAAAAAATTACTATAGTAAAGACGTTGAACTGCTAGAAAGCCTTTTTGAAATACGCGTCCCTTGGAAAGAATTCAATAAGAATTTAGTATAAATCTAAATTATTAAGAAAGTATCATCCATATTAATTCCAAAAATCTTTATTCTCAATATAATAGCCTCACATTTCATTTTCACCTTGAATTAAATGGATCGCATCTATATTGGCTTTCTTTATTTAATTATGAGTGAAGTCAAATTTATTCTCTTTTTAACTATTTTACTTCCTTTTTTTATTGCTATAGGGAGCAGAAGAAGAAAAATTATATACACTTTCAGATTCATTAGCATTTAGTATCTTTTTTTTCTGAGCATATTAACCAAGTTAAGCGAATGTCTATAGCAAAAGGAGGAACTCAATGTTCCAAGAAAGAGAGGCATTAATAAGAAAAGCTAGTATATTTTTTGATGCCTTAGTTGTTACTATTGCTTTCTTTGTATCATTTTTCTTAAGGTAACAATCTCACCTTTACTTTAACTAATTTATTTCATTCTATATTTGTCGTAGCCGAACCTACTTCATCTATTAGAGATTATTTAATAGTACTTTTTTTTGCTATTGTTGGCTTCAGTACTACTGTTTTCTTGCTTGATATAGAATTTATCAGCAGATTGTTCTTTGCCATTTTTATAATCGTTAGTTTTGTTTTTCTGCTCTCAGGAAAAATTGCCCTTCTTATCACTGCGCACTATTTGTGCAGGATAGGACATAACTTTAAAAGACTTCTTGTTGTTGGAACTGGCAGTCGAGCTGCTAATTTTATAAGGAAAATACAAAGCCATCCAGAGTGGGGATTAAGAGATCAGGGGTAGGGGGTAGATTGGGATTAGGGATTATGGATTATGATGTAGGGATTAAATGGGATTAGGGGATAAGGGGTAAGAGATGCATTGGAAGGATTAGATAGATTTTTTTAGGAGAAGGAATATGGAAATGGAATATAGGGAGAGAGGTAGAGAAACTAACGTTGATTTATTGGATTATTGGAGGGTGATTGTAAAGAGGAAGGGAGTGATATTTAGTTTTGCAGGCACTCTTATCTTGCTTATTGGAATATATTCGTTTACTGCTCCTCCAAAATATAAACCCACCGCGACTTTACTTATTGGCGAGGAAAGCTCAAAGATTTTGAGCATAGAGGATCAATTTGGCTTGCTTGGCTACAGCAGCCAAATGAGAGAGGAGATGTTCATCAACACACAGCTAATTCTTCTTAAGAGTGAATCTCTTGCAGAAAGAGTGGCGAGAAAGATGAATCTTCTCTCGCGGCCGGAATTTGGAGCCGATGAAAAGCTAAAAAAAAGTATAATGGCTAAAGTAAAAGACCTTGTCACCTTCAAATGGATAAAAGGTAAGAAGAAATCGGGAGAGAATGACCTTGCTTTAATAGATCCTTATTCTAAAATTGTTAAAAATTTTCAAAAAAGCATAGATGTCTCACAGATCCGCGATACTAAAGTGTTAGAGGTTAGCTACAGTTCACCTCACCCGGTTCTGGCAACTGAGATAGTCAATACCCTAGCCGAAGAATTTATTACTTTTTCCATTGAAAAAAGATACGAAACAACTCAGCAGGCTACGGATTTCCTGAGCGACCAGATTGCAAACCTGAGGGGAGAATTGGCTGCAAAAGAGCGGGAACTGCAGAGATACGGCAAGGAGAAGGAACTTTTCTTTTTAAGTGATGAAGAAAATGCGGTGATCAGCAAATTTGGGGATTTAAACAGCGCCTTTACCCAGGCTCAGATAGACCGTGTTAAAGCCCAAACAACTTACAGGGCATTGAAAGATTCAAGCGTAGATTCACTGCCGCGAACTGTGGAAAACCGAATCATTCAGAATCTGGAACAAGAGTATAGCAATATGAAGAATGAATACGAGGAAAAAAGCAAAATCTACAAGACGGATTATCCGGAGATGGTTAGTCTCAAAGCAAAGCTGGATAGCATGAGGGAAGAGCTAAGAGGTGAGATTAAAAAGGCAGTGGATTTGGCTGAACAGCAGTATCAAGAAGCTTCAAACAAAGAATACTCTTTTAAGAATCTGCTTGATAAGCAGAAAACGGAGGTTGCCAGGATGAACTCCAATGCCATTCTCTACAACAGCATCAAGATAGAGGTGGAGAATAAGCGTAAACTCCTCAATTCCTTGGTTGAGAGGCAGAACGAAACCCTGGTCTCGGCAAGGCTGGGAGGACTAAAGACAAGCAATATCAGCATCATCGATAGGGCGAAGGTTCCGGAAGATCCTGTTTGGCCGAAGAAGATGCTGAATCTTATTTTGGCTGTGCTGATGGGCATTTTTGGAGGATTAGGACTTTGCTTTGTCTTTGAATATTTTGACAATACGGTTAAGGGACCTGAGGATGTGGAAAAGCTGGCAGGGCTTTCTTCACTTGGAGTTATTCCTTTTCTGCCTCCTGAGGGGATGAAGAAAAAGAGGAGGCGAGAGGGTGGATATTATGCAGGATACAGAAGTGAAGGCTCTTATGGGGAGGAAAAACCCGAGAGTAAGGAGTCGCATCCTGAGATAAAAGAGATTGAGCTTGTCAATTACCTCTATCCCAGGTTCTCGATATCAGAGGATTACAGGACGGTAAGGTCTTCTATTTTACTCTCACATGCAGAAAGCTCTCCGAAGACCATTGCTTTTACAAGCGGGCTGCCCATGGAAGGGAAGACTGTGACTGCGGCTAATATGGCTGTGGCCTTTTCTCAACTTGAGAAGAAAGTTCTGATTGTGGATACAGATTTGAGGAAGCCTCGTATGCATCGTCTGTTTAAGGTGGGAAATAAGGTTGGACTGAGCGGGTATTTGGCAGGGAAGGTTTCTATTAAAGATATCATTCTAAAGACAGAGATTGAAAACCTCTGGATCATTCCAAGCGGTGTTGTTCCTCCCAATCCTTCCGAGCTTCTTGATTCAAATAGAATGAAG
>Ga0210003_1001168_pt1 | contig 23227 bp, 17 predicted proteins | sample LantaG_FD_182804 | JGI IMG/M metagenome (GOLD analysis project Ga0210003, IMG submission 182804) | Deep subsurface microbial communities from Baltic Sea to uncover new lineages of life (NeLLi) - Landsort_02402 metaG (SPAdes) (version 2) | ecosystem: Environmental > Aquatic > Marine > Oceanic >... | reverse complement strand
TCTCTCTCTCTCTCTCTCTCTCTCTCTCTCTCTCTCTCTCTCTTTTCCTCTTCGTTCACCCACTCCTCAGTGGGGCTGACGCAGGTCGCAGAGTACTGGCACTCGGTCGTCGCCATCAACGACTACCAGAAACAGCGGTTCGTCAGCCGCGTGATCGAGGCGATGTTCAACACCATCGCCGGGAAGCGCATCGCCGTCCTCGGCTTCGCGTTCAAGAAGGACACGGGAGACACGCGCGAGACCCCCGCGATCGACGTCTGCAAGGGCCTGCTGGCGGACAGGGCGCTGCTGGCCGTGTTCGACCCCAAGGTCACCGAGGCGCAGATCCACGAGGACCTGCACCTCGAGAAGTTCGCGTGGGACCACCCGCGCGGCGGGGCCGGGGCCTCGGGCCCCGACGCCAGCCCCTCAACGCCGCGCGCGCGTGACGTCGAGGTCGTCGGCTCGGCCCTCGAGGCCTGCAGGGGCGCGCACGCGCTGTGCGTCATGACCGAGTGGGACGAGTTCAAGGGGCTGGACTTTGAGAAGATCTACGCGTCGATGGTCAAGCCCGCGTTCGTGTTCGACGGGCGCAACGTGCTCGACCACGCGAGGCTGAGGGAGATCGGGTTCATCGTGTACGGAATCGGGAAGCCGCTCGACCCGTTCATCAAGAAGGACTAGACTCGAAGGTTTGGTGGAGGGAACGGGGAGAGAGAGAGAGAGAGAGAGAGATGGATGAAAAGGAGGGGAAATTAAAAAAGTCTTCGTGTTTTTTTTTTCAGGGAAAAACAAAAAAGAGTTTTAAGAGTAGAGAGAGAGTGAAACAAAGACAGAGATTCGAGGATCGATTAAGAGAGAGAGGGAGGGTGGAGTTACTTTTTCATCAGTAAATATAGACAATTCCAATGATCATCACGAGAGAGAGGGAGGGAGGGAAAGGTCAGAAGCGAGGTTGCACAAGAAGAGAGACGGAAGAGAAAAAAAAGGCGCTTCGTTTTCCTTTCTCTTCACCTTTTTTTTTTCACTCTCAAAAAAAAGGCAGCAAATATGAACTTGTTCACCGCCGCGTCGAGCTCCGACGACGAGGAGAACGAGCACCCGCTGCGCTCGTTCATCCCTGCTGCTGCCAAGAGCCCACAGCCGATCTCGCCATGGAAGTGGGGCCTGCCCGGAGACGAGGAGGACGACGAGGAAGAGGAAGGAGGAAGAGAAGAAGCGAGGCAGCAGCGAGAAGCGGCGACGACGACGGAGACGAAAGCTTCCGCTCCCGCCGCCGGTACCGCCGCTGCTCGCAAGACGCCTTCGAAGCCTTTGGCGTTTCCGAAAGATGCTCATGAGGCTTCGCGAGGCGAAACAGAGCAGGTTTTGACCCATCTGGGCGGGAAAAGGCAGCTCGTTCTGCATCCGCCACCGGCAACGAAGGCGACAGCGAACGAGGACGAAGGCAACGACGAAGGCGGCGACGACAAAACACCGACCGCCGTGAAAAAGCCTAAAGCAAAGAACACCGCATCGTCGCCTCTTTTTTTTTGCCCCAGCGGCCTCCTCCAGGGCGCGCTCCCGCTGCACGTCACCCCCCGCGCAGTCAGCGCAAAAGAGGACACTTTCTTAGTCGAGATCGCCTCGAGGGCCTTCGACGTTGCCGGCGCGTCGGGCGTCGTCGGCAGGTGCCTCGCCGCGTCGTCAAAGGCAAAAGCGCCGGAATCCACGGCTTCTGCCTCTGCTTCTTCTTCTTCCAATGTCGCTTCTTTGGACCTTTTGGGGCAGGTCTACGACCTGGAAAAGGTGCCCTGCGCGTCGACGCTGCTGCTCGTGACGGTACCTCCCCCGCCGAGCGCCGCAGCGGCTGCGGCCAAGACGGCAAAGACAGCCGCGGCGGGCGGAGGGACCTCCGCTGCCGCTGCCTTCGCTCATCCTCCCTCCGGCGCCGTCGCAAAGGTCGACGCCGCGTTTTCGTCCTTCTTTCGCGCCGACAGACAGGGAGGAGAAGGCGAAGACTTCGACGGACCCGATGAGAACGGACGCGGGGGGCCCGGGTTCTATTTCGACGACGACGACGACGGAGGTCAGTTTGGCGGATGGGCTCCTTCTCTCGCCGCGCTGGGAGGAGGAGCTGCGACGAAGAAGAGGCCAGCCGCAAAGGCGAAGAAGAAGCGCGCGTCGCCCAAGGGGCGTGGCGGGGGCGGAGCGGCGAAGAAGAAGAAAGCCGCCGGAGGCGCCGGCCGCGGGCGAGGGAAAGGATGAGAGGAAGAGATTTTTTTGTTTAGAATGCTTTCAACTGGTGCTTCTCCCTCCTGCCATTTTTATGCAATTCTATATTACAGTTTCTGCGTGCGAATGAATACGCGAGTGGGGTAAAAGAGAGAAGGCGGAAGGGAATGAACGACGCACGGAAGGGGAAAAAGAAGAAACAAGCAAGCAGACTCTTTTTCCCCCTCCTCTCGACGCTCTCCTGTTTTTTAAAACGTCGGCTCCCCGTCCCCCGCATCGCCGTCGTCCCCGTCTCCGTACTCCTCGTCGTCGTCGAAGGCCGGGCCCTGAAGGTAGTCGTCGTCGTCGACGAAGCCGTCCTCGTCCTCGTCGTGGTAGCCGCCGCCGCCGCCGTGGTTCGCGTTGGCGTTGCCGGCGGCGGCGCTTCCGCCGGCCGCGCCGCCTCTCCGCCTCCTCCCGCCCCCGGCTGCCCCTCCGTCTTCGTCGTCGCCGTCCTCTTCGTCGTCTTCCTCGTCGTCTCCGTCGTCGTCGTCGTCGTCCTCTCCCGAAGAGGCGTTCCCAGCCGTCGTCGCGGCAGCCGCCGCCGCGGCAGCCTGCCTCCCGCTGCGCCGCGGCATCAGAGCACCCGCCGCCGCCGCCGACGACGACGGAAGAGCTGCCGCGCCTCCTCCGACGCGTCGCGCCGTCGACCTCGCGGGAGGCCTCGGGGGCAGCGCCGCCACCGAGCCTCCGCCTGCAGCAGCGGCCGCGGCCGCGACGGCCGCCGCGCGGGCTGCAGCCGCGGCCCTCGCCGCCGCAGCCTGGACCGCCTCCACGCTGCCCCCGGCGGCGGCAGAGGCCCTCGCCGCCGCCGCGCTCCAGTAGCCCGTGCCTGCTGCGGCGGCCTCGCTCCCTCCTCCGCCGCCTCGCGCGCCTCCGCCTCCGCCGCCTCCTCTTCCTCCGCCGCCGCCGCCGCCGGCCCCGCTCCGTCCTCGCACGAGCGCCGCGGCTGCCCTCGCGGAGGCGGCCGCCTCGGCCCTCGAGAACAGCTCCTCGGGGAACAGCGCGGGATGGAGGGTGAGGAGCTGGGTCAGCGCGGCTCGCTGCAGCGGAGTTGAGGGCGGGGGCGGCGGCGGACCTGGCCTGACCCGCTTCCGGGAGGAGGCGGAGACCGGAGCTGCCGAGGCCGCTGCTGCCGCCGCCGCTGCTGCTGCTGCCGCGGCTGCTGTCGCGGCTGCGGCTGCGGCTGCGGCTGCGAGCTCCGCCTCCTTCTGCTGCCTGAGCTGCGACAGGAGGACCATCTTGCCCAGATTGATCGTGGGGCGCTGCTCCTGCTGGATCGGGGCGGGGGCAGCGGCGGCGGCGGCGGCCCGGGCCGACGGCGCCGTCGTCGCTGCCCCCCCTGCGGCTGCCGCCGCCGTCGCCACCGCCGCCGCCGTCGCGCCTTCGGCACCGGAGACGCACGACTTGAGGTGGCACGGCGACTCCTTCCAGCTTGTCTCGAGCCTGTTCCAGAGCTTGAGCAGGGCATCTTGTTCCTTTGTAATGGGCGCCGGGGGGGGGAGGTCGATGTCCTTTATTTGTATTTCATTTTGAGGAGGGAGGAGGTTGAAAGGGAGAGAGAGAAGTGAGCGGCAGTGGCATCAAAATCGAGCTTATCTTTTGCTTTCTTTCACCGCCAAACTACTCACCGGGTACAGCTTCGGCGGCTGCGCGACTCCGTCGTCGTCGTCATCGGAGTCTTCGATCACTTGGACGGCGGCTGCTGGAAAAGGAGCAGCAGAGGCGACGCCATTCGGGACGACACCACCGGCGATGACGGCTGCGGCCGATGACGCGGCCGCAGTGGTCATTTGTATGGCGGGGGGGGGGGGAGGGAAGCGCAGATTCGTATCTCGGAGTGTATAGAGCAAGCGTGTTCCGTAGTAGGAAAGAGCAAGAAATGAGAGAGCTCAGGCGCGACGGCAAACACGCTGCAGCGCTTCAGAGAAAGAAGGTGAAAAAAGTAAAGTTTTCTAGCCGCGGAGATTTTGCACTTCTATTTTATTTCCGAACAATCGGCGATGCTGGCTCCTTTGAAAGTCGCACGAGGCCTTCCCGTGAGACCCCGTCTCCGGCACAGGCGGCGACGGAGCTCAACGATCGCCAATGCGGTAACGCGTCGATTCGTGGAAACGTCGGACAATTGCGACCTCGAGGTCCTCGAGTCCAAGGCTTCCCCCTCCTCTCCCTCATCTCCCTCCTTGTCGAACAAGCCCCCCCTGCTCTTCGTGCACGGCTCCGGCCACGCGGCCTGGTGCTGGGCCGAGCACTTTATGCCATATGCTTCTTCGAGGGGGTTCGACAGCGTCGCTCTGTCTCTGCGAGGCCGGGGGAAGAGCGGGGCCCCGCCGCCGGGCGCCAAGGCCGGCGGCACGCTGGAGTCGCACGCCGAAGACGTCGCCGCGGTCGCGGAGATGCTCGTGGGCGAAGGGATGAGGCCTCCGATCGTTGTGGGCCACAGTTTCGGAGGGATGGTGGTCGAGAAGCTCGCTCTGAGGGAGAGGGAGAGGGAGGAGAGGGAGAAAGAAAAGAGGGAGAAGGAGACGACGAGCGTCGCCGGTTCTCCTTCCGCTCCCGCCTCTGGCTCTGGTTCCGCTTCTTCTCTTCACTCCGCTTCTAGCTCTGCTTCTTCTCTTCTCTCCGGGATTGCTCTGCTGAACTCGGTGCCCCCCTCTGGGAACGCCGCGATGATCGGGAGGATCGCCAAAGATCGCGGGCTGTGAGTCGCCGTTTCTTTTTTTTAATGTTTTCTTTTGAATAGAGAGGGAGAAAGGTCAGGCGAGAGTAAAAACTGTTGAATTGAAAAACTCACTTTAAAAGAACGCCAAAAAAAAGACAGCTGGGTCTCCGCCAAGCTGACATACGGCTTCATCACCAGGGCGTACGCGAAGGACCCGGCGTTGTGCCGCCTGATGTTCTTCTCGGACGAACTAGCAGAATCCGAGGTCGAGAGGTTTGTGAGGCTGCTGCGCGAGAACGACGGCGAGACGCCAGTGCTCGACGTGAGGGAGCTCCCGAAGCAGGTCCCGCTCCCGGCCCTGATCTCGAATCCGTCTTCTTCTTCATCATCATCTCCTTCTTCTTCTCTTTCGTCTGCCGCTCCTTGGCCTGCGTTCGTGCTGGGCGGCAGGGACGACGCCATCGTCGACGAGCGGGCCTGCCTCGAGTCGGCAGAGTGGCTAGGAATTTCAGCCGATAGTACCGAAAGCGAAAAAGCAAATACTGAAAGCGAAAAAGCTAGTCGTAGTCGGCAGCTGGTCATGGTCGAAGGGCTTGCACACGACTGCATGCTCGATGCGCGCTGGCGGGAGGCAGCGGACGCGCTGCTGGGGTGGGCAGGGGGCGTTTGACGGTTTTTAAACGGCGGGGGCGTTGAGAAAAGAGAGAAGAGAGATAGGGAGAGGAGAGAGAAGAGAGAGGAAAAAAAACAATGGCCTCTTTTCTTCTTCGTCTTCCTGTTTTTCTGATCCATTCGAGCTGGAATACCGCTGTACCCCCGGTATTGTCTTATAGTAAGCCAGAGAGAGAGAAAGAGAGAGGGGGAGAGAGGGAGAAAGCGATATGTAAATGCAAGATAAATGGAAAAAAATACACAGAGCAAAAAAGAAAGAGAAAGAGAAAGAATGACAAGGGCTTTACTCTCAACAATCATCTTTTCTCCTCGTCCTCCTCCTCGGCGTCCTCGAAGCCCCCGCCGGCAAACGCCAGTAGGTCCTCGGCCCCGCGCGCTTGAGCTTCGTCGCTGCCGCCGCCCGCGTCCGCCAGGACGACAACCCTCGCCTCGGCGTTCTCAAACCATTTGGTCAGCAGCGCCGTGAGCGCCTCGCCGTGCTGCTGCTGCCGGTGACGAAGTTCTCCGCCGCCAAACCGAGGAGCGCCGACTGCCTGCGCGAAAAAGTGGAGGAAACCGGCGTGACTGACCACCGCGATGTGCCTCTCCGGCCTCGTCAGCAGCCATCTCGCAAACTCCAGCGCCCTGGCTTTCACCGATTCTTTTGGCTCGCGTTGGCCCGGCGGGGCGGCGTCGTAAAGCGGGTCGAGCTCGCTGTCGATCAGCGAGAAGTCAACCGCGGGAAAGGCCGCTCGCTTCTCAGAGGTGGATATGCGGCCATCGCAGGGGTGGAGGCCGCTCTCCTCTCGGCAGAGCTCGTGCGCCACGAAGGGCAGGTCGGAGAAGAACGCCGGCGCCGGCGCGACGCGGCCGGGCACCGCCGCGCGCGCTGCCATGACCGGCCGCCGGCCGCCGCCGCCGCCGCCGCCGCCTCCTTTCCCCTCGGCCTCCCGTCCGAAGATCGCGCTCGCGGTCTCGAGCGTCCTGGTCAGCGGAGAGACCACCACGAGCTCCGGGCGCGGCAAGAATGCGGCCCCGCTGGACCCGCTCTGTCTCGAGTACACAGAGCGCCAGTGCCTGCCCGCCGCCAGGGCCTGCTTCCAGCCCCTGCTCGTCAGGTGAGCGTCCCTGTACAGCTCCAGCTTGTAGCTCTCGCGTTCGCGCTCTCCAGCGGCGTTGTGGTAGCCCTGGGCATGCCTGATAAGCGTCAGGACCTTTACGTTGCGGTAAGGGAGGAGGAAGGGAGAGAAGGGCGGGGCGAGCTGGAGATGGTGGTGAAGGTGTTTCGCCTCTTCTCCGATCGAAGCTCCATCATCCGCGCCGCTAGCCGCCTTTGGGGGCTCCTCTTCCTGCGCCGATGACGGAAAATGTGCAAGAGACGACCCCGCAGGACCGCTGGCGGCAGCCGCGACCGCCTCTGGGTGAGGCGGAGGCATGGTGCTTGTGGAAGGAGGAAAGAGTTATGTTGAAAAATGAATGCAAAACAAGCCAACACACCGGAAGAAAAAAAGAGAAAAACAAAAAGACACCGACGCCGCAATCTTTCTCTTACATCAAGCCGCCCGCGTCGCTCCACTCGTCAACCGCGCGCGATGAGCGGACCCGCCGCGCGAACGCTCCAGTCGATGCTACTCTCCCGCGGAGTGGCAGCAGGAAGAGATGTTCTGCAGGGAGAAGGAAGGCGTTGCGGCCGAGAGCTCGCGTCGATCGCTCCATCGGCACAGCAAGCAACCTCCTCGACATCGCCGTCTCCGGCGCCGACCTCTTCGCCTCCGCTGCTCCTCTTCAACACCCTCCTTCGGAGGCACGCCAGCAGCAGCAGCAGCACTGCGCTGTCTTTCCCTTTCTCCTCTTCTGTTGCCCGCTTGACAGCAACGCTGACGAGGGGGAGTCGTCGCGAAACCGCGTTCAGCTGCGCTCTGCAGCAGCAGCAGCAGCAGCAGCTGCAGCAGCAGCTGCGGAGGCAGAGCTCCTCCTCCCCTTCTTTTTCTTCTTATTTTTCTTCTTCTTCTTCCTCTACTTCGAGCTCTTCCTCCAACCCGACCTCCGCCGCGGGAGAGGCGGCCCCCGAGGCGAGCACCCCCGAGGATCACGCTGCGCCCGAAGCGCCCCCGGGCGAAGAGGGCGGCGAGGCCGAGGCCCCAGAGGCCCTGCGCGCCGCCCTCGACGAGACCGCGGCGCTGCTCGCCGCCTCGGAGGCCTCGGCCTCCGAGCTGCGCGACCGGCTCGCGCGCTCCGCAGCGGACATGGAGAACCTCCGCGCCCGGACCGCGCGGCAGGCCGAGCAGGCGAGGGCCTTCGCGGTGCAGTCCCTGGTCAGGGACCTGCTGGACGTCGCCGACAATCTGTCGAGGGCAAGGGAGGCGGCGAGCGGCGGGGGCGGCGGCGGGGGCGGCGGCGGGGGCGGCAGCGGGGGCGGGAGGGAGGAGGACGGCTCTTCGTCCTCCGCGCCAGAGCGCCTCGCATCGCTGGTCCAGGGCGTCGAGCTGACCGAGAAGGTGCTGCTCTCGGCGTTCCGCTCGGCGGGAGTGGAGCCCTTCGAGCCGAGAGGGGAGGCCTTCGACCCCAACGAGATGGAGGCCATGTTCGAGGTGCCGGTCTCTGCGGCTGCTGCAGCGGGTTCGGGGAGCGAGGAAGGGGAGCCCTCGCCCGGGCACGTCGCCATCGTCACCAAAAAGGGGTACAAGCTGAACGGGCGCGTTGTGAGGCCGGCGCAGGTCGGGGTGTTCAAGGGATGAGAAAGAGAGAGAGGAGGGGAGAGGGGAAAGAGAGAGAAGACGGAGGGCGAGAGAGCCTGAGAAACAGAAAGAGAGATTAAAGAAAAATACTTTTTTTTTTTAGAAACAAAGCAAAACCAAACCATGGAAACTTGAAAGGAAGGAGGCAGCTGAAGGAAGGAACGGATTTACACACAGAAAAAAGAGAAAGGCGAGAAAAAAAACAGGGAAATAGAGAAAAGAGAGAGGAACCATCTTCCTCTTGCGCGCTCTTTTCCTCGCTCTCTCTCTCCCTCTTTCTCTCTCCCTCGATTTCTCATCAAACGATCCTCTCCAGCTCCCGCGCGTAAGCCAGCGCCTGCGCGATCAGCTCGGGCCCCGGGGCAGCCACCGCCGCCGCCGCGGCGCAGGAGGAGGACGAGGAAGGAGCCTCGTCTCCCTCTCCCTCGCCGTCGCGAGGAAAGAACACCCGCCCGCCGCGCACCCTCCAGCCGCGCCGCTCCGCGATCGCCGCCAGCTCCTCCGCCGCCGCCGCGCCTTCGAGCCTGAGCAGCCTGGCGGCGTCGCCCACTGCCAGCGACGCGTACGCGGCCTCGCAGCAGGTGGCGACCTCGGAGCGGACGGTCGCGAGGAGCTGGCCCAGAAAGTGCGCCGTCGCCGCCGCGGCCGGGTCGGCCGAGCCCTCGCCGCCGCCCGCCGCCGCCGCCCTGCTCCCCTCCTCGAGCGCCTTGTTGTAGGCCCCCTCCGCCAGCCACGCCTCCAGCGCCACGGCCCTCGCGACCTCGGGGCTGCCGGCGACGGCCGCGGGCAGCCCGGCGGCGGCGGCGTGGAACGCGGCGAGCCTCCCCGCGACGAGCGACCGCAGCAGGCTCAGCGACGCGCAGAGCGGCTCGCTCGCGCTGTCCGGGCAGAGCCCTCGCGCGTCGGCGTAGTAAGGGGAGAGCTGCGCGGCGTCGCGGTCAAAGGCAGCGTCGTCGCCGAGCGCGGCGTCGAGGACGAGGGCGGTCTCGAGGGCCTCGCGGGCGAGGGAGAGCTCGGCCGGGGCCGAGGCAGAGGGGGCGAACGTCGGGGGTAGGGAGGGCATCTCCGCCATTTTGATCTGAAGGAGGGTTAATTTTATCAGTTTAGGGATTGTGTTGAGGAAAGACTGGGGTGAGGTCTTTCATCGTCTTGAGAGGGGGCGCTGCTGCGAAGGAGGAGGAGGCCGTTCGGAAGGAGCGGAGACGGAGCGGTAGTGAAAGAGAGACGAGTTTTTTCCCCCTCTTCTTCGAGCGAGAAACGCGCGATGGTTTTGGTTCCATCTCTTTTCGACGACGACGAGTTCATCTGTCGCTCTCTCTCAACCTATCTTGTCTCTCACCTTGAGCGCAATCAGCGCCTGTCGCGCCGCGGGGCCATCGCGCTTCCGGGCTGCCGCCTGTTTGAAGAGTGGGTTTCAAGAGAGAGAGACAGAGAGAGAGAGAGATTGGAAAACAATGAGGAATCGATCGATGGCGAAGAGCAACAGTTTCCCGGGTCCCTTCGCTCGCTCGCGCGCTCTGAGTCCTTCTCTCTCGCGCGCGTCAATACGAGAGCGGGGAAGACATTTCCGCGACTGGATCAAGAGCATAGACGGACCTTGAGCAGGTCGAGGAGCTTGGCGGCGTCCATTTTTGGGAGTTGACAGTGCTCTGTTGAAAAGTTGAGAGAGCTCTGTTGAGAAGTAGAGAGAGCTCTGTTGCAACACTTGCTCTCCCCTGCGACGGCGACGATTGAGAGGCATTCGTTTTTCGCCTCTTTCTCTTTCTCTCCCTCTCTTCCGCGTGTTCTCCTCTCGTCGCTGCTCTCCAACGAGCCCTTTGCTCTCCGCGAACGGAAAGGCGCAGCACCGTGGGCTTGTTCCGCTGAGCTCGGCAGCTAGGGGCCCAAGACGGGAGGACGAAGGGGAGCAGCAACGTACACCTGCGACTCGTCGGCCTCGATCCCCCCTCTCTTTTATCTTCGACCACGAACGCCCTTCGACCTCGGGAGGCCGAGGGAGGGAGGGAGAGAGGGAGGGAGGGGCGGTGAAAGGCGCGCCCTCGTTTCTCTTCCTCTCTCTTTCTGGTGAACCGAACAAAGAGAGCTTGAGCCGAAATGAGCAGGAGGGGGAGGGGGAGCGAGAGGGCAGCAGCAAGGGCAGCAGCGAGGGAGAGGGCAGCGGCGGGTGCGGCGGCGGAAAGGGCACAGGCGCATGCAGCGTGGGCGGCAGAGACAGCGGCAGCGGCAGCGGCGGCGGCAGCGGCAGCGGCGGCAGCAGCGGCGCGGGCGTCTCCCCCGCCCCCGCCTCCTCGCGAGGGCCTCCTCCTCTCCACCCTCTCGGGCCTCGGAGCCTGCGCAGCGGTCGTCGTCGCGCTGGGGGCCCTGCTCGTCCTCGGCGGGGGCGCCCTCTTCGCCCCCCTCGCCGCCGCCGCCTCTTTTCGCGCCGCGTTCGCGGAGAGGCCGCCTTGGGTCCCCTCGTGGCCCCTCCGCCTGCTGTGGCGGGCCTTCCGGGGCCTAGTGTGGAGGCCGCGGTGGTGGGTCGCGCTGCTGGAGGTGGCGCTCCTGGGCTCGCTCGCCTCCCGCTCCCCCGTCGCCGCCGTCTCACTCACGCTCCCCCTCGCGTGGGCGCTGGCTCCCGGGGCCCGCGGAATCGCCGGATCCCTCGTCACCCTCCTGCTCGCGGTCCTCGCCGCCGCGCTGGGCGACGAAGGCGACGGCGCGAGGACGGTCCGGACCGTCTCCGCCGTGGCGACGGCGACGCCGGTCGCGTGGGGCCTCGCCGCCGCGGCGGTAGGGGCGTCGCCGGGGGCCCCCCTCTCGGTCCTCGCCGTCGCCCTGATTGCCTGGGGCTGGTGGCGAGTCGTCTCCAAGAGCTCGCAGCAGCAGCAGCAGCAGCAGCCGAGCGACGAGCCGCGGCGGCAGGAGCGGGAGCAAGAGCGAGAGCGGTGGCACCGGCAGCAGTGGGGGGGCTCCGCCCGCGGCGGGGAGCAGCGGCAGCAGCAGCAGGCCCGACGCACCACGGACCACCTCCCGGGAGAGGCGCCGCCGGGCGCGACCGACGATGTCGAGCTCGTGCTGTCGGCGCGCAACTACCTCGGAGTCCTGGGCCTCCCCGGCGGCGGAAGCGGGGAGATCGCGCGGGCCTCCCTCACCCGCCTCGACGACGAGGCAGTGAGGGCGGCGTGGCGCAAGCTGGCGCTCAGCGTTCACCCCGACAAGCACCGTGGCGTCGGCGCCGGGGACGCGTTCGACCTGGTCACAAAGGCGTACGAGAGCCTGCAAGACGCCGGCGCGAGGGCGAGGTACGCGAGGGTGCTTGGGCTGGGCTAATTTTGGGCATGGGAGGGAAATCGGAGAGCGGGGAGAGAGGAGGAGGAGAAAAAAAGGAAGCGGCGCTGCCTTCCTCTGTATATCATCGACCGGGGCGTGCTTCGGCCTGTCTTGTAATTCTTTAATTTCGCTGATATTTGATTACTTGCGTTCATTCACCGGCGCTCTTGGCGTGTGGAAAGAACGCGAGCCGAAGCTGGCGTTTTTGGTTATTTCTTGTCGAGTTTTTTTCTTTTTCTTTTTTTCGGGTTTTCGTCAATCGCACACGTTTCCCTTCTCTCCCTCCATCTTTCTCTGTCTCTCTCAGAAGAGCAAGGCTCGCTCTCTTCGCCTCTCCAAATCCCGGGATCGCCAGTCTCTGTTTCTCCCTCCGAGATGCTCAGAAGGCTCAAATTCTGGGCCAAGAAGGAGGAGGAAGTAGCCGAACAACCGGCGAAAGATGACCAAGGCAACGCCGACGGTGCCTCCTCCTCGGACGAGGAAGAAGAAGAGAAGCCCCCCCCGCCGGTCAACCTCGACGACTTCGCCGCCGTCAAGCGCGCCCTGGACGACGCCGTAGTAGAGGCCGTGCTCGATCGAGGCTATTTCGAGGACGGGAGGCTGTTCGGAGCGAAGCTGGGCCTCGGATTGGCAGCGTGAGTTTGGAGTTCTTTTTCGAAAGGCATCGAAAACCTATTCGATCGTCGCGATCGTTTTTTCCCCTCTCAACCTCGTCCTCTTTCTCTCCTTGTCAACCAAACGCACAGGTGCGCCATCGCCCTCCTCGCCCAGTTCTACCCGGGGAAGCCGCCCGAGACCTCCGGCGTCCTCGCCTGGTGCATCGCAGCCTACGTCATCCTCACCGCGGCGGCGGCGGCCTTCTCGATGGCCGCGGAGGGGGACGCCTTCCTGGTCACGAGGCAGCCGACGACAAAGAAGCCCTCTCCCTCTGCTCCGGCGGCCGCTGCCGCCGCCGTCGCGAAGGCGGCGGCGAAGGAGACCGGACCCCCGCTGCCCGCGCTGCGCGTCTCGTCGAACATGGCGCGGTTTGAGCCCGAGTACGAGCTGGTGCTCAAGTCGCGGGTCGAGAGCGGCGGGAGGGCCTCTTCCTCGAGCTCGACCACGAGCTCTTCGGCAAGCGTCGAGGCGCGCTCGCAGCTCAAGGCGACGTCGTTCTTCCGCTCCGACGGGACGATGGACTCCGCCGCCCTGCAGAGGGAGGTGGGGGCCCTCCTGGACGAGATCGAGGCCAAGGCGGCTGCGAAGAGCGGCGGCGGCGGCGGCGGAGGAGGAGGAGGAGGGAGCCGACGGTCGTCGCCGCGGACGAAGAAGAACTAAAGAAAAAACAAAACATTTCTCCTTCTTTGTTAGCTCTTGCTGCCGATGATTTCTGTTTCTTTCTATTTCTCTCTCTCTTTCATGTATATGTTTACAGTTCGGGAGGTCAGTCTGCTTGGAGCGCCTAGCAGCAAGCAGCAGCAGCGAGCCGGTAAAAAGCCGGCGGCAGCGGCGAGAGCTCATGCGGCGCGCCCCCCTCTCTTCACGCTTCCAAGCCAGCTACAGGCGCGTTCATCACCCTCTCCGGAACCCTCCCCTCCCTTGCCAGACTCCTCGCGGCCACGGCCACCACCTCGGCCATGCCCCGGTACGACTCCTCTGTCACGCCGGCGACGTGAGGGGTGAGAAAGACGCGCTCGTGGGAGCAGAGTTTCTTGAAATCATCTTTGAAGACGTCGACGGGCTCCTCCCACTGCACGTCGAGAGCCAGAGCTCCAGCTTTCCCGGATTCGAGGGCGCACAGGGCAGCGGCGGGATCGACGAGCCCTCCGCGGGCGACGTTGACGAGGACAAGGCCGGGCTTGGCGCTCTTCCAAAACCCGTTGCCGACGACGCCGCGCGTCTCGGCGTTCTCGGCGCAGCATACGAAGGCGAGGTCGGCCGTCGACGCGAAAGAGTGGAGATCCGCCTCCCATGCGCCCTTCCTGGAGAGAGAGGCGGAGGCGACGAGGGGGTCTATGTCATAGTCGGAGAGAGAGCAAGCGGGGGAGGAGGAGGCTGCGGGGGCGGGAAGGCAGACGCCGCTGCAGCCGCCGCCGTCGCCGCCGCCTCTTCCCTCGCTCTTCCTCTTCGCTGCCGCCGTCGTCGTCCCCTCTTCTCGCCCGCTCTCCTGCTCCCACTCCGACCTCCTCACGGCGTCGACCTCCACGCCCAGAGCCCGCAGCCTCGGCGCCAGCGCCCTCCCGATAGCCCCGAAGCCGATCAGCAGCGCCCTCTTTCCCCACAGCGTCCGTCCCGGGGGCGCCCCGAGCCTCCGGCTCCTGATCGACTCGGCGAGCTCCGGCGCCCTTCGCAGCGCGGCGAGCGCCAGGAAGACCGCCATCTCGGCGCACGAGAGCGCGTTGGGGACCGAGGCGCTCGGGATGTTGGAGACCGCCACGCCCGCCCTCGACGCGGCGCCGAGGTCTACGCCCTCCAGCCCGACGCCGAACTGCAGGACGAGCCTGAGCTTCCCCCCTTCGAGACCGCTGCTCGAGACGGGACCGGCAGCGGAGAGCGCCGAGGCGTCGAGGCGGGTCATCAAGGGGACGGCTATGTGGAATCCGGGGAGCAGTTTCGCGGCTTCTTCCCTGTCGCACTGGACCACCTCGATGTCTTCATCGCCGAGGAGAGCTTCGTGCGTGTACTCCCAGCCGAAGTGCATGTCCCGGCCGCAGAAGAGGACGCGGAGAGGGTTGGAGGCGGAGAAAGCGGGGGCCGGAAGAGGGAGAGGTTGGTGTTGAGGTCGAGTCGCCGCCGGCGAGCCGGTCGGTATTGTCTGTGCCATTTTCGTTCTCGCTCTTTCTATTGCAAGCCTGATCGATCGAATCGCGCAATGGCTGCTGCGAAACTCTCTCCTGCTGCTCAGGCGCAGGATAGCAGCGGCCTGGAGCATGCGAAGCTCATTCGCAGAAGAGAAAGAGACAGAGAGAGAGCGAATCGATCTGTTGAAAAAATCAAAAAAACATTCGGCAAAAGTTCACTTTTGAGCAATGGCGTCGAAACCATCGCCTCCATCTTCATCAACTCCTCTCTCTCCGTCGCCCTCCGCTCAACTCCACGCGGCCGTAGACTCGGACGACCCGGCAGTCGTCGGCCTGGGCCCGGCCTGCGCAGCGGCGTACGCGAAGCTCGAGGTGTGTACAGGAAGCTGTTTTTTTGCTAGAGACGAAGGAGAAATGTCGAACCTCGACCTCGACCTCCTCTTCTCTCCTCACTCAACGCTCACGCTCACTCACCAGCTCCGCAAACCCCCGATTCCAACACGTCCAGGCCTGCCTCGCCGAGAGCGACCGCGACTGGACGGCCTGTCAGCGGCAGGTGAAGGAGCTCAAAGAGTGCACGTTGCTAGCAGCCTCCTCGAAAGAAAAGAAGAAGAAGACTTAGAAAGAAGAAGAAAACCCCTCTCCTTTTCGAAAAATGACCTCTCCCTCCTCTCCGTCTCTCCTGTTCTCGCTCTACCGCCGGTCCCTTCGCCTGGCCGTGCGCTTCCCTTCGATCAAGCGCGCCTCGATGGTGCGAGATCTGAAGGAGGAATGGAGGCTCGGGGCCAAGATGAGGGAGGGCTCGGAGGAGGCAGCGAGGGCGAGGGCGCAGGGGGAGGCGGCGCTCGGGCAGCTGGAGAAGTTTGTGGGCGCGGCCAAGGACGGAGACACGAGCATCAGCCTCGGGTGAGTGGATGAAGTTGGAGGAGGAACTCTTCCGGCACAAGGGAGGGTGTCGGGTTTTTTTGTAAAATCAGCGGAAAAAAAGAAAAAAAATAGCGTCCTCTGTTCACTCACCGCCGCCGAGAGAAAAAGCACCGGCTTGCTGTCTTCCGATTCTGCATTCCATCCGCACACGTTTGCCTTCGTCTCTTTTTCGTCTGCTTTGCTCTCTGCATAGATCGCTAGAGCCTTTTCCCTCTACGTCTTGTCTCTGTCGACGAAAAAGTACAAAAGCAAAAAAGGCCGGGAGAAAAGAAAGAAAGAAATGGAACAGCAGCAGCTCCTCTCGTCGGCGATCGACGGCGGCGGCGGCGGCGACACAAACGCCAACGACTCCTCCCGCGCCCCTCCCCCGGCCTCCCGCGCCGTCCCGCCCGAGGGCGCCGACGTCACCTACCACACCCCGGCCTGGCACGCCGCGCGCCTCGCGGCCCTCAGCAACGTGCAGCGCAAGTCGTGGGAGGAGTTCAAGGCGGAGCAAAAGGCCGAGGCGGCGCTGGGCAGGCAGGCCGAGGCCGAGACCGAGGAGGCTCAGAGGGCGTTCCGCGCGCAGCTCGACGCGGACAGGGCGCGGAAGCTGTCGCACGGGGTGAACCAGGCGGACCTGCGCACGGTGCTCGAGGCGAAGGACAAGAAGAGGAAGAAGAAGGACAAGAAGGAGGATAAGAAGAAGAGGAGGGGCAAGAGGAAGCGTAGCAGCAGCAAGAAGGAGAGCAAGAGGTCGAAGAAGAAGTCGAGCAAAGATAAGAAGAGGAAGTCGAAGAGCAAGAGGAGGAGGCGCTCCAGGTCGAGGTCGAGGAGCGACGACAGCTCGAGCAGCGACGGCAGCGGCAGCAGCAGTGACGGCTCTTCTCCTTCCTCTTCTTCTGATTCCGACTCGGAGGCGCGGCGGGAGCGGCGGCGAGAGGAGAAGAGGGAGAGGAAGAACGGCGGGGACGACGACGGCAAAGGATCCCCCGACGAGGCTCTGAGGCTGTCCTCGTTCCTGACTTCTGGGGGGACGAAGGATAAGTAGGAAAAGGAAGACGGACTTGTAACAACTGACTTTCCGCGCCGGACGAGGGAGCAAAAACAAGGAAGAAAGGAAGAGGCCGATTTTTTTTCCCCGTCGTCGAAACGAAGGAAAAATCACACTTCGATTGCTTTCGACAGAGAGGCATTCGCCCCCTTTTCGTTCTCCCTCTCTCTTTCTCTCTCTCTGCCTCGCCGCCCCTCGTCGCTCTCGCACACGGGCAAACTCCCACTAGCGAACCATGTCCAGCCGCGGAGGCGGAGGCCCCTCCGACCGGAGGAAGGGTTTCCAGCGCGGGCTCGACGCCGACGAGTCGCGCCGCAAGCGCGAGACCAACATCGTCGAGCTGCGCAAGGCCAAGCGCGACGAGTCGCTGATGAAGAAGCGCGCCGTCATCAGCGGCGGCGGGATGGGCGCCGGCTTTGGCGGGGAGTCGAGCGGCCTGGGCGGCGTGCCGGGCGCGGGCGCGGGCGCTCCAGGCTTCCCGGGCATTGGCGGCTACGACGACGTCGGCACAATGGAGGACTCGACACGGCCTGGCGGCGGCGGCGGTGGCAAGGTAGTTTTTTCGGAGAGGCGTCGGCAATGGCGGGGGGGAGAAGAGAAGAGAAAGGCCGCTCTTTTTGAACGTGCTGCTGCTGAGCCTCTGCCCTCTCTCTATTGAGCTTCCGAGGCTCTGTCCCTAGCAACGAGAAAAGGCGACAAAGAGGGCGCGGGAGAGCGACAGAAACAAGGGACGCAATCATTTCGCCGGCAGCGACGAGCACCATCGACGATCGCCTCTTTTTTTTCCTTTCTTTTCGCTCACCTCTTCTTTCTCTCTCTCTCTCTTTCTCTCTCTCTCTCGCGCGCGCACCCGCCACTCATGCCACGCCTCAGACCCTTGCCGAGCTCCCGCAGATGGTCCAGGGCGTCTGGTCCCAGGACCCGGCGCTGCAGCTCGAGGCCACCATGCAGTTCCGGAAGCTGCTGTCGATCGGTGAGGATTCCTGTTCTTCGTCCCTCGTTCCGATCGAACCGTCTCGCTCGCTCGCTCTTTTTTTTTTTGGCCTCGCGTGCCTCTCCTCCTCCTCGACCCCTACTCCGTCCTTCCTCTCGCACCTCCCGGGCTCATGCCGCCGCCCCTTTCCAAACCAAATCGCCCCCCCCGAAAAAAACCGGAAAAAAAATACCCAGAGCGCAACCCCCCGATCGAGGAGGTCATCGCGCAGGGCGTCGTCCCGCGCCTCGTCGAGTTCCTCAAGCGCGAGGACAACACCGCGCTGCAGTTCGAGGCGGCCTGGGCGCTCACCAACGTCGCGTCGGGCACCTCGGACCACACACGCGTCGTCATGGACAACGGCGCCGTGCCCGTCTTCGTCGCGCTGCTGCGGTCCCCCTGCGACGACGTCCGCGAGCAGGCGGTCTGGGCGCTGGGCAACATCGCCGGCGACTCGCCCAAGTGCCGCGACCTGGTGCTGGCCTCGGGCGCGCTGCCGCCGCTGCTCGACCAGCTCGCCGAGGGCGCCAAGCTATCGATGCTCCGCAACGCCACCTGGACCCTGTCCAACTTCTGCCGCGGGAAGCCGCAGCCGGCCTTCGAGCAGACGAGGCTCGCGCTGCCGACGCTCGCGCGCCTCGCCGCGAGCGCCGATGAGGAGGTGCTCACGGACGCCTGCTGGGCGCTGTCGTACCTCTCCGACGGCACCAACGACCGCATCCAGGCCGTGCTCGACTCCGGGGTCGCGCGCCGGCTCGTCGAGCTGCTCATGCACCAGGCCGCGGCCGTGCTCGTCCCGGCACTGCGCACCGTCGGCAACGTCGTCACGGGCGACGACGTGCAGACGCAGGCGGTGATCAACTGCGGCGCGCTGCCCTGCCTGCTGAACCTGCTCTCGACGTCGACGAAGAAGTCGATCAAGAAGGAGGCCTGCTGGACCGTCAGCAACATCACGGCCGGCACGCGCGACCAGATCCAGGCCGTCGTCGCCGCGGGCGTGTTCCCGCCGCTGGTCAACCTGCTCGCGACGGCCGAGTTCGACATCAAGAAGGAGGCGGCCTGGGCGGTCAGCAACGCGACGAGCGGCGGTTCCGCCGAGCAGGTCCACTACCTCGTCGAGATCGGCGCCGTGAAGCCCCTGTGCGACCTGCTGTCGTGCTCGGACGTCCGCGTCGTCACCGTCGCGCTCGAGGGCATCGAGAACATCCTCAAGGTCGGCGAGGCCGAGAAGGAGGTCGCGGGGGCCGGGGGCGTCAACCCGTTCGTCGCGCTCGTCGACGAGGCCGAGGGCCTCGACAAGATCGAGGAGCTGCAGAACGCGGCCAACGAGGACGTGTACGACAAGGCCGTGTCGATCCTGGAGACGTTCTTCGACGTCGAGGACGGCGAGGTCGAGAACCTGGCGCCGCAGGCGGCGGCGGCAGGTGGCGCGGGCGGCGGCGCGGCCGCTGCCGGAGCCGCCGCCGGGGCCTACGCGTTCGGTGGGGGCGGCGCCGCGCCGCCGCCTCCCGGGGCCATGGGAGGGGGCTTTGACTTTGGCGGCGGCGGGGCGCCGATGGCTTAAAAAAAGAGGGGAAGGAGAGGAGAGGAGAGGAGGGGAGGCTCGTTCCCTCTGTCCTTGTCCCCTTTTTTTCCTTTCCCGCTTTCGAGGAGATGAGTCTTTTTCCGGTTTCTTCGCAGGTTTTTCGTTTTCTTTCTTCTGTTTTTTTTTGGTTCTTCACTTGACCCCATCCCCCTCCCCGAACCAAACCCGAAACGATAACATTAACTTGACCCCCCTCCGTCTCCTTATAAAAGGGACATTTCATTGCGCGGCCCCGCCTCGACGAGAGCGAGCGAGAGAGAGAGAGGGAGCGAGAGAGCGAGTGATTTGATAGAGAGAGAAGAACAAGTCTCCTTTCCCTTTCCTCCCTTTCCTCTTTCTTTCTCGTTCCTCGAGCGGGTGCCCCCCCTAGATTCCAAGAAATCCCTTTCACACCGACCAAACAACCGACGCACCGACAAAACACAGTTTTCTTTCTTTCTCCAGAGTTTCGTTTGGTTTTTTTTTAAGAGAGGGGAAGAGGGCGAGAAAGGAGAAAAATGAGAGAGAACGAGAGAGTAAAAAAGCGGGGGGTTCGAAAAGGGTGCAAGCCCGACAAGAGACCAGAGGCAGGAGGGGGGATTTTCCTTTTTTGTGCAATCTTTAAAAGAGCTCGATCCAGAAATGCGGGAACTCGGGTACGAGCGAGCGAGAGAGGGAGGGAGAGAGAAGAGGAGGTTAGAGCCGGGAGGTGGAGCGGGTCGAGAGGGGACGGGGAGGAGCAGAGGACGCGTCGCCGCTGCTTTTCTTCGCGCGCCCTTTTGCCGTTTGGCGCCTGTCTTAGGCTTCTCCGATCGACACCACGCACCTCAGAGAGCTCGAGGAGGCAAGCTCTCTCCCGCTGAGTGCCTCGAGAGAAGAAAAAGAGCGCCGGCTCCGGAGCTGAAGCGGAAGAGAAAAGCTCCCCGTCGGGAGCTCCTCTGGAAAAAAAAGTGAAAGAAAAAAAAAAGGGGAAAAAAAGGCAAGCAAACTTCTTGTAAACACTCTCTCCTCCTACGAAAAGAGAATTCTAGTTCTCCTTTCCCCCCGCTTCCCGCGTTCAGAGCCAACGCGTGCCCTTTCACACGCCACCAGAGCTTCCGAGGCAGCTCGTCACGATCGAATGCAGGCTTCGATGAGCGCGCGCTGCGCTCCTCGCGCCGCCGCGGCAGCTTCCGCACTTCCCAGGGCTCGCAGCATCGGCGCCGCCGTCGCCCGCCCGAACGCATCTGGCCGCCCCAGGCTCTTCGCGGCCGCCGTCGAGGCGGACACCGCGGCGCCCGAGCCCGCCGCTCCCGTTGCCGCTGTCGCTGCTGTCGAGGCGCAGAAGGAGGAGGAGGTCGTCGTCATCACCGAGGCCGGGAGGCTCGCGAATGCCGAGCCCGAGCGCCGCAGCGGCGGCGGCAGAGGCGGCGGCGGCGGCAGGGGCGGCGGCCGCGGCCGCGGCCGTCGCACTGTGACGCTCAAGGCCGAAGACATCGTGGCCGGGCTCCAGGTCGAGGGGAAAGTGGTGCGTTGCGCTTCGACATTCGCGCTCGAACGCTTGGTCGCTGTCACGGTGGCGAGGAAAAAGAGAGAGAGCGAGGAGAAGGAGAGGCGGCGACCTTCGAATCCCTCAAGCGCCTTCTTCGACACTCTCCTTCGGCTAGGAAAGAAAAGCGCTGCTGTCGACGTGGAACGTCGAGAAAACCCTCGACCCCCTTTCGACCCCCTAGTTTTTAATCTTCTCTCGACCCGAGCGCCGCGTCGCTTGCTCTCCCCCCGCAGACCCGTAACGGACTCGATCGAAACTGGACACTAATCGAGCAAGTGCAAAAAACCTCAACAACGGAACGCACAAAAACCAAACAAAAAACGAAAAAACAGACCGCCGTCCAGCCCTACGGCGCCTTTGTCGACATCGGCGCCGCGAGCGACGGCCTCGTGCACATCTCGCACCTCTCGACCGAGTTCGTCTCCTCCGTCGCCGACATCGTCCAGCAGGGCCAGGCCGTCTCCGTGCGCGTGCTGTCCGTGGACACCTCGACGGGGAAGATCGCTCTGTCGATGGTGCCCGAGGGCGAGGAGAGGAGCCGCGGAGGAGGAGGCGGCCGCAGGGACTTCAACAACGACGGCGGCGACTTCTCCGGCGGTGACGCCCCCAAGCGCGGCAAGGTCGCGAGCGCCGGCAAGCGCACGGGAGGCGTGGCCCGCGAGCGCAGGCCCGACCTCACCATCACGAAGGGGCAAAAGGTCAAGGGCAAGGTCGCGCGCGCCGTGGCCTACGGCGTCTTCGTCGAGCTCGACGGCGAGGACGGCCTTCAGGGCTTCCTCCACTCGGAGCAGTACGGCGAGACCCCGGCCTCGGCCCTGGAGATCGGCGCCGAAGTCGCCGAGCTGCTGGTGCTCAACGTGGACCCCAAGCGCCGCCGCGTCGACCTGACGCTGCGGTCGGCCGAGGAGCTGGCCGCCGAGGCCGAGATTGCGGCCAAGGGCGCCAACGCCGGTGCGCCCGTGCCCGCGGGGGCCTCGCCGTTTGGCGCCGCATTCGCGCGCGCCGGCCTGACGAAGGAGGCGTTTGGGGGGAGCTCTAGCGCGCCTGCTGCTGCTGCTGCTCCTGCCGCCATCGTTGAGGCTGCTCCCGCCGCCGCAGCCGTCGAGGCCGCTCCCGCCGCCGTCGAGGAGGCCGAAGCCGAAGCCCCCGCCGCCGCCGAAGCCGATGACTCTTCCGAAGCCGAGTCAAAAAACGCTGAGGCCTCGGCGACTGCAACCGCTGCTCCCGCAGCCGTCGTCGAGGCCGCTCCCGCTAAAGAGGCAGCCGCTGCTGCTGCCTCCTCCACCTCCCCCCCTGCCGCTGCTTCTGCCGCCGGCGGCATCTCTGCCGTCGTCGTCAAGGCGCTCCGCGAAAAGTCGGGCGCCGGCATGATGGACTGCAAGAAGGCGCTCGCCGAGTGCGGCGGCGACGTCGCCGCCGCCGCCGAGTACCTCCGCAAGAAGGGCCTCGCCTCGGCCGACAAGAAGGCCTCGCGCGTCGCCGCCGAAGGAGAGGTCGCGTCGTACATCCACGCCGGGGCGCGCCTCGGCGTCCTGCTGGAGGTCAACTGCGAGACCGACTTCGTCGCGCGCGGAGAGAAGTTCCGCGAGCTCGTCGCCGACCTCGCGATGCAGGTCGCCGCCTGCCCGGACGTCGTCGCCGTCTCGGTCGACGACGTCTCCGAGGACCTCAAGAAGAAGGAGACCGAGATCGAGTCGGGCAAGGAGGACATTTTGTCGAAGCCCGAAAACATGCGCGCCAAGATCGTCGAGGGGCGCGTCGCCAAGACGGTCAAGACAATGGCGCTGCTCGAGCAGCCGTTCATCAAGGACTCGAACAAGACCGTGGACACCGCGATCCGCGAGGCGGTCGCGGCGCTGGGGGAGAAGATCTCGGTGCGCAGGTTCGAGCGGTTCGAGCTCGGGGAGGGGCTCGAGAAGAAGGAGGCGGACCTCGCCAAGGAGGTCGCCGAGCAGACGGCGGCGCTCGAGGCCGCCGCCGCCGCCAAGAGGGCGGCTGCCGCCGAGGCCGCAGCTGCCGCTCCCGCCGAGGAAGTCAAAGAAGATGCCCCCGCTAAGCCCGTCGTCGCCGTCTCCGCCGCGGTCGTCAAGGCGCTCCGCGACAAGTCGGGCGCCGGCATGATGGACTGCAAGAAGGCGCTCGCCGAGTGCGGCGGCGACGTCGACTCGGCCGCCGAGTTCCTCCGCAAGAAGGGCCTCGCCTCGGCCGATAAGAAGGCCTCGCGCGCGGCCACTGAGGGCGCCATCGGCTCCTACATCCACGCGGGGTCCGCCCTGGGCGTCCTCGTCGAGGTCAACTGCGAGACCGACTTCGTGGCCCGCGGGGAGCGGTTCCAGGAGCTCGTCGCCGACCTCGCGATGCAGGTCGCGGCCTGCCCCTCGGTCTCCGTGGTCTCGGCCGCGGACTTCCCGGCCGAGGTCCTGGAGCGCGAGCGCGCGATCGAGATGAAGAAGGAGGACCTGGCGTCCAAGCCCGAGGCCATCCGCGCCAAGATCGTCGACGGCCGCGTCGCCAAGATCGCCGGCGAGGCCGCGCTGCTCGAGCAGGCGTTCATCAAGGACCCCTCGACGACCGTCGGGGACTACATCAAGGCCGCCGTCGCGTCGATCGGGGAGAACATTCAGGTGCGGCGGTTCGCGCGGTTCAACCTCGGGGAGGGGATCGAGAAGAAGAGCGACGACTTTGCCGCCGAGGTCGCGGCGCAGACTGGCGGAGTCTGAAGAAAGAGAGAGAGAGAGAGAGAGAGAGAGAGAGAGAGAGAGAGAGAGAGAGAGAGAGAGAGAGAGAGAGAGAGAGAGAGAGAGAGAGAGAGAGAGAGAGAGAGAGA
>Ga0210003_1001166_pt1 | contig 23248 bp, 30 predicted proteins | sample LantaG_FD_182804 | JGI IMG/M metagenome (GOLD analysis project Ga0210003, IMG submission 182804) | Deep subsurface microbial communities from Baltic Sea to uncover new lineages of life (NeLLi) - Landsort_02402 metaG (SPAdes) (version 2) | ecosystem: Environmental > Aquatic > Marine > Oceanic >... | reverse complement strand
CCATCACTCTGTTATCCTGGAATTTAACGTGCCCAGCTACCGTACCGGCGCGGTAGAGCAAAACAGAAAGGAGGTGAACCGGCAAATATAATTGTCGTTTACCGGCAAAAATAGTTGACGTCCATCAAGGGTCATGACTATTACTAATTTCCCATTTAAAAACTAACCTAGTGGCGTCTTTTTCGTTATATAATTACAGAAAGCAAAATTGAAAGAGGTAGATAACAATGAAAAAGCTGATTACTATTCTATTCTGTACCTTAGTTCTTACATTATGTTCTGGCGGAGCTGCTTATGCTCAAGGAGACATGGGGCTCCCTGATCCAGGTATTACACCGGATAGCCCGTTCTATTTCGCAGATAAATGGGCAAAACAACTTAGCTTAATGTTTACTTTTAGAGAGGAAGCCAAAGTTGAAAAGGCTCTACGATATGCTGAAGAAAGGTTGGCTGAGATGAATGCAATGGTTGTCAAAAATAAGACTAGGGCTACAACACAGGCAGCCAATGAATACAATAACTATCTTGCTATCGCTACACAATACATGGAACGGGCAAGGAAGAAAGGTGCTGACACTTCTGAGATGGTAACCCTAGGCGTTTCGAAGCACATTGCATTTCTTAACGAACGCATTACCGACGTCGGTGAGAACGAACAAAGAGTCATGACTGAAGCTAGAGAAAGAGCAAGGGTTTGCCAGGAGACAGCAGTACGGACTATGGCACAGGGTGACCCAGAAAAGGCCATACGAACGAACCTTATGTTAATGGAACAACAATTAAATAGGATTAGAGTACGATCAGAAGTGCAGCAGGCCACAGGGCTTCAATTGGAACTGCAAGATTTTGAACGGCTCAATAATTTAGGTCAGGAAATATCGCAGATTGCAGAGGGATTAGGGAAAGGCACAACTGTTGACCAGCTTATAGCCCAGGCGACTGCCAATCATCTGGCGGTTCTGGCTGAAGTTCATGAGCGGGCACAGGTTCAAGCTCAAGGGGCAGTAGAAAATGCCATGCGGGTTTGTGTTGAGAACCACGAGAGAATCGTGACTAGACTACAGGAAAGGAATATGCTAGGGGAGATTTCTGAGGAACCACCGATACCAGAAGGAATTCCTGAAAGTTTGAGGAACCGCATTTCATCAGGTGGCTCTGGGAAGGGACGATAACTTCGCTTGTGGGGTGGAATGCTGATAAGCAGGGTCTCGTGATGTAGCAACGGTTATTATGCACTGTGAATCAGAATAGAGAAAAAAGGGGAGCAGTACTGCTCCCCTTTTCAATGTAATAATTTAGTATTTTGTTGAGTAAGGTAACAAATGTCGGTAATGTCACATTCATTTAAAGAGTGGAATCCTTTGTGAGGGCAGGTCACTGAACAACGGCTTTTGCGTGCTATAATGAACTAAGCTTATCTTGTCTTAGCTCAGTAGCACATCTACTGGAAGAGGACTAAAGATGAGAAGATTAATATAACAGAAAAGGAGAAAAGACGCATGAAGCAATCAGGCGGATTTTTCGGTGGTTTTTGGTTTGCCGGCTGGCTTTTCACCATTGGCTACGCTAACCTCGTATGGTGGAAAATCATCCTGGGCATCGTGATCTGGCCGTTCTATCTGGGTGATGCCGTCTTGATCTCCTAGAGATTCCTTGATAGGCCAGGCCGGTTGAGTTAGGGCTTAAAACAAATTATATCTAGGATCGTTTTTTCCCTTTACAATTGCATCCTGCACGTCCATGCCTGTGGCTTCTACCGCATCCGCTAATATGTGATTATGATTGGGAGTTAAGCGCTCTAGATCTGATTAACCTCGTCTTCTTTAAATGATATAATGCTTAATACAGTATCAGAGAGAATTAGGAGGTGACTATTATGGCAGAAACTACAACTGCGTATCCGGCTGGCTTGTTTATTGACTACCCTGATAGAGATCTTAATAGATTAACGACCTTTTTCAGGATTTTCACAGCTATCCCAATCGTCATTATCATAGGCTTATTAATCGGTGCTGGATCTGGTGGCGATGGAGATGGCGGGTGGAGATACGGCGCTGCTGGACTTGTATTTCTGCCACTTGTATTAATGATACTTTTTAGGCAGAAATATCCTAAGTGGTGGTTCGACTGGAACTTTGCGCTGACCAAGTTCGCCACTCGTGTCGCGGCTTATATTGATCTACTTACGGATGAATATCCATCTACTGACGAAGACCAGATAGTGCACATTGAGCTTCCATATCCGGACGTTAAGAATGATCTAAATCGTTGGATGCCGTTACTGAAATGGTTACTGGCTATACCACATTACATTATTTTATGGTTCCTATGGATTGCTGCAATGGTGTGCGTAGTGATTGCTTGGTTTGCCATATTGTTTACTGGTCGTTACCCTAGAGGCTTGTTTGATTTCGTGGTCGGGGTGTATCGATGGTCTTTAAGAGTTGCTGCATACGCTATTTTGCTGACTACTGACCGTTATCCACCATTTAGTTTAGACTAGCATGAGTTGAATAAGCTTTATTATGATGTAACAGACATCCTGATGTTTGTGCAATAATGATATAATGCTAGGATAAATGGGTAAGGAGGTAGCATGTCTGCACAATCAGAGGAAACGAAGAAGCAATGGGGCATAACTGGAGTGGCGATACCTGCGGGAGTCTTGATCGGTATGGGTATCGGTTTTTTAATCGATAATATTGCTGCAGGTCTCTTCCTTGGTCTTGGCGGTGGTTTTCTCGTCATGTTTATAGGCATGTTGATACTGCAGTTAAAAAGATGAAGCCCTCCTTGGAGCCGGCACTTAGGCGGTAAGATATCCTCGGAGCTACGTTATTCAATTTTTAGGGTGCTGTATGTTTGTGAAGAATCGTTTATTTTTACCAATTCCTCATTTTTATTATGGTTGAACATGCATCCCAATGAAATCAAGGTCCAGGAATTATACTCAAAGCCTCTTTACCAGAAGAATGTTTATAGTACAACTGAACCAAACATCGGGATGTTTGGTTCGCAATAAAACCATCTGAGGGAGTCAACTTCGCACTGTAACTGGCGAGACACTAGCCGTCTGGCAATGTGAAAGGCGATGCACTCGCTGTAACCTAGCAGGTTGTGTGGAGTACACGTACACCGACAACACCACCCATCTACGATGCTTTCCTTCGCTGTGCTACAATATACCTATGCGATTGCCTTCATCGAGGATGGGATGGGCATTGATGCCAGGTGCCCTGGTACTCGGCCTTAGCGGTCTTGCCGTTGCGGCCCAGTCAGGGTTGTTCAAAGGCGCGCTGGAGGACGAAGCCAGAGAATACGCATTTGTTGTCTGGGGAGTCGCCGGCGTAGTCATAGTTATCGGGGCTACCATCATCCTCCTCAACAGCATTAAAAAGATGCGCTCTAGGCGATAGTCATGCCTACTGGCCTAGCACTGACAAAAGTCGGAGCTGTGCTGATTGTATCAGGTCTTTCCCTATGTGTGTACACATGGAAGGGCAGACATCCCGATGTTTGCCCAATGGTAACAAGAAAGTATCTTGTTACGCACTGGCGGTCAGTTATCTATCGCGTTGCACGATTTAGCGTTGTGTGCAATTAGGTAGCAAAGTCTATTAAGCAGGTGATTCGAGATGTTGACAATGCAAATAACCTAGCGTTTCCGGTATAATAGCAAAAGCGGGTCAATGATTTTTTATTCCTGAACGCGGTTTGGGAGGCAGACATGAAGTGGAATTATTTGATTGTATTGGTTCTGATACTGCTGGCAGTGTTGGGTTGCGCCCCGAAGCCATCAACTCCCCCATCACCGGCACCGATAGCCCCAGCGCCGGCACCTACGCCAGCATCACTGTCTGATACGACTCCTCCATCGGCAATCACCGGCTTGGTTGCGAATAATAGCTATGATGGGAGAGTGAACCTGTGGTGGGATAAGAGCGCGGCGGAAGACTTCGCATAATATTACATATATGTGAGCAAAACAGAAATAACGGATACCAGCGGCATGGCTCCTGTTCAGCAAATAAAAGACATTGCCACCTGTAAGTATCAAGTTACCGGGCTTGAAGACGGAATCAGGTATTACTTTGCGGTAACCGCGGTGGATAAGAGCGGTAGCGAAGGTGTACAGGTAGCCAGTGTAAGTGCGACACCGGCGCCGATGCTGAGGGGAACTGTAGACACTGATATATATGTGGATGTCTATCAGTCTGAATTGGCCTGGGCTGGCACCACGCTGTTTGGGGACCAACATAATCCTGAAAAGCCCAGGATAATTGAAGTGAACATGCTGGGGGAGATTGTTTGGCAATCTGCAGGATTCGAACAGACTGCAATTCCTGTCAGAGATGCTAACCGATTACCCAACGGCAATACGCTAATTACGGGGACAACAGAAATAGTTGAGGTTACGCCCGGAGGCGGAATCGTTTGGCAACTCAGTCTGAAAGGTGTAAGCTTTAGCCTGCAAGAGGCAGCAGGCTTAGGGTTCTATAAGGCTGACAGGATTAGCGCACAGAAATAGGTTGGCAACTTGAAGAAGGTAGCAGAAGCTTGTTTTAGGACCTATGAAGAAACAAAAAAGTGGTACCCCTGGTGCGACTCGAACGCACGACACGCGGTTTAGGAAACCGCTGCTCTATCCTCTGAGCTACAGGGGCACAAAGCTAAAATGTGATGTTTTTATAACATTTTACGACGTTCTGCTAACAGTTTGCTAACGGTTTTTTAAAAAGCCGGTCGAAACGCTTGGCCGCTTCCGCTTGGTCCCCCGGCAATACATGAGTATATAAATTGAGCGTCGTTGAAACATCCGCATGGCCCAACCGCTCGGCTACCATTTTTAGACTGAGCCCCTCCCTTATCAGGAAAGTAGCATGGGCATGCCGGAGACTGTGGAGGTGGATGTGGGGTAACCCCGCTTTTCGAGCCAGCTTGGTAAAGGCATGGCTGATCACATCCGGATCCAATGGGCTGCCATCAGAACGAGCAAAAATAAAGTCGTCTCCAGCCAGAGGTTTGCCATCCAAAACCCTTCGCGCTTGCTGCTCAGTTTTATATTGACGCAACAACAGCGCCAGAGAGGGGGGCAGGTCAACCGGGCGGCTACTGCGGTGGCTCTTGGTCGGCCTTATCACAAACTGTTTGTTATGTAACCTGTGTAGTGACCGGACCACAGTTAGGAAAGCAAAATCAAGCTCAATGTCATTCCACTGCAGCCCCAGTACCTCCGACCTCCTCAGCCCGGTGTAGAAACAAGTGTAAAATAAGACATGGTAACGAGATCCCTGAATAATCTTCAGAAGTTCCTCAGCATCCTCACGGCGTAATGCTGCCTCCACCCGACGCTCAGGCCTGGAAAGGACTACCGCCTCAGCCGGGTTACGGACCAGAATGCCCAGCTTGACAGCATGGGCAAGTGCCTCATGCAAAAGCCGGTGATGATGCAGAACGGTTTGCCTGGAGAGAGGGCCTCTCTCATCCACCCGCCCCCGCTGGAGCTTCTGAGCATAGTAATTTTGTAAATGCAAGGGTTGAAGCTGGGCCAGGGGTATTGCCCCCAGGGCAGGAATAATATGGCGATAGATTATCATCTCATAGCCTTCTGTTGTCCGGGGAGAAGTATTCACTCTTACGTAACTCTCAAGCCACTGCTCCAGCCACTGCTCCAGTGTTAGCCGGGTGGGCTTGGTATAGGTACCTCCCTCTACCGAGTGGAGAACCTCCCGCAATTCACGCTCAGCGTCTCGCTTTGACCCTCGAACCGCTCGCCACTGCTGCCGGCGCTTCCCCGTCTTTGGGTCCGGGGGCAAATCAAACACAATGCACCAGGAATTACCCCTCTTCTGAACGCTTCCCCTCATGATTATTTCCCCCTTCCATTGGTAGATTTATTAACCCAGCCGGCAACTTTTTGTTGCCGCTGGGACTGGTATTCCAATAATCCCTTCTCGAAAGCCGGGGTGCCGACTGTCTCCTCACTTCCGAACGGGGTTTTATTTGCCCCCTTTTGAGACCGGAAACAGCACACAGGAACTGGCAAGAAAGGTGGACTGCTTTGGTAACTCTATAAATTATCTACCCTCTCAAAGGTATAGAGTACGCCGCCAATGCCGTTGAAATGGGCAATTACCTGAAACTGCTTAATGAACTCTCCAACGGATAATTCGTTTCTTCTGGCCTCCCTCTCCACTACCTCGAAAGGGAAGGTCACCTCCAAAGTCTTGGCAGTAGGTTGTGCCATTCTCAGATGATATGGTCGGCGGTAGGTATCTTTCGTTGATAGCTTCATAGCTATTATAATAGCACATCCAAGGGGATTGTCAATACTTTCATAGGAGCGGTTTGTTTTACTGTCTGCTGATGATGCTAGGATTTAATAAAACCACAGCAGACAGGTGAAGCCAACGTCCAGATATAGAGCTGTTACCTAAAAGAGCTGTCTTCCTGCATTTAGGTAAGTACTTAAAGGGGCTCTCATGGCAAAGAGGTCTGACTTGGAGGTATCCCTCATCTGGTAGGCAGGCTGGGCAGCGTCCCTCAGTACTGGCCGCATTCCAGCCAGCACCTTGATATGAAGGTTATAATCAGCCGTCGGCTCGACTTCCTGTACCTCAATCGTCTCAACCTTAGTCTGGGTATGCCCTAAGTGATACGCTTCTCTCAATCCCTCCAGTGCTCAGATTACAGAAATTTACTATGAACACCTGTCCTGCAGTTTCAGGTCGTAAGGACAGTCGGATTTGCACTCTAGAGCTGTGTTTTTGCCCTTTCCCCCCCTTTGAACTGTTTGTGCTGAACACCTAGAATTTTGCACCGAACTTACTGAGTGACTGCCAATGCTGTTCTTCTCGCTTCACGCCTGCGGTTTGTCCTTTTGTTATGACCTTTCTGGTTGTAGAAAGCGGGAGTGGTAAGTTCCAAGGCTGATTTGCCTTGGAAAAATTTGGTTAAAAAAATGACAACTTTTTATTGAATAAATTTTGTTGTAGCTATACTCAATTGAGAAAATAGTTTCAGGAAACTATTGACAACTGGCTGAGAAAATGCTATGGTAATAGTTAATATATGTGCTATTAGCATAGCCAGACAATTTATTATAGCTATAGCTAGCACCTTAACAATGGAATAGAGCGAGGAGCAAGGGAAAGCACCGGACTGGTAGGCTGGCAAGTAGAAAGGTGGTTTATGGCATACCGAAAGAAAACCTTAAGGTCAATGTCCCCGACCACCCGCAAGCTCGCCAGGCTAATCGGAGAACAGGAAAGCATAGCCCGGCGGTCGAAAAGTTTGGTAGTGGAAATACAGCGGCTAGAGCTGGACAGCAAGGCCCTGGCCAACGCTAAGGGGGAGAAGCATGAAAGCTACAATCCAGGATGACGCCGGTCAACTGCTGGGAGTGCTTACCGCAGACCCGAAAGTCTTCAAGAGCGGCAATAAAGGATACTTTGGAGTTGGCAAGCTCAATGCCAACGGCAAGCGATACCAGGCACAGCTACAGCTAGTGGAAATCAAGCCCAAAAAGTAAAACGCCGGCCTGCCAGTCCATTAAATAGAAAGGGGGGTTTACATGGCAACTGCGCAAGTTACAAAGTTCGGCAAGTTACTATTTACTCAGGGCGTAAACAGCCGGGTAGCTGATAGCCCTGAGTTTGCCAAGTTTACCCTGGACAGCCTCCGGAGACACATCCGGGGAGACTGGGGCGATATGTGCGACGAAGACAAGGCCGAAAACGACCTCGCTTTGAAGCGGGGCGACCTCCGGTTATTCTCGGCCTATGAAAACCCGGAGCAGCCTAAAATCTGGATCATTACCGAGGCCGACCGGTCAGCGACAACAATCCTGTTTCCGGAGGAGTATTAGAATGGGGATTACAGTTCACTACACCGGCACACTACCACCAGAGCACTCAATTGGCGAGGTGATAGACCATTTCAAGCAGTTCTGTTTTGAGCGGGAGCTGGAATGCTGGCAAAGGGACGATACGGTCACGGCTGATAACTGCCTTGGTAAAGCGGATATCGGCACCCATATCAGGGGTATTGAGATAAACATCCACCCCGATTGCGAGACCCTTGCCCTTACCTTTGATACCAGGACCCGGCGGCTGTGCGATATATGGCCGCAGCGGGGCACGGGTAAAAAGTTTACCTGCGGCAAGCCGTGGTATTACCTGGATTTGGAAGGTAACCGCCACCGGTCAGAAGGCTCGCTATTCTGTAAAACGCAGTATGCCGGGGCTTATGCCCATGTCGTGGTTTGCCGGCTGCTCCAGGAACTAAAGAACTTTATACCATGCCTTGAGGTATCCGATGAGGGGGAATACTGGGAGACGGGAGACATAGAAAAGCTAACCGAGAACATCGGCCACTTGGGGGATATGATCAAGGCGCTTGGCGAGGCATTGAAAGGCATAGCCGGCGAAGAGGGAATGGGGGTTGTGGTAGGGTATGATATTGTCGGACAGCGGAAACTATCACGGAACTAACCAGATCGGGCAAGCGATAGCAAGGGGGGAGTAAAAAATGAGTTTCTATAATAGGTACCGGCCAACCCAGTTTAACGATGTTCTGGGCCAGGAGCAGGTTACCCGGATATTAAAGAGCCAGGCCCTGACCGGCTCGTACCACCACGCCTACCTTTTCTTCGGGGCATCGGGAACGGGCAAGACCACCACCGCCAGGATCCTGGCGATGTGCCTTAACTGCCGGAGCCTGAACGGCGATGGCGAGCCCTGCCAGAACTGCCAGTCCTGCCGGGCAGTAAAGGCAGGCAACCACTGGGATGTTATTGAGATTGACGGGGCAAGGTTCCGGGGAATTGACGATGTAAAAGACCTTGCCTACCGTGCCTTCTTCTCGCCACTGGGCAGCCACAAGGTCTATATTATTGACGAGTGCCATATGCTCACCGAGCCGGCCTGGAACGGGATGCTGAAACTGCTGGAAGAGCCGCCGCCGCACCTGGTAGTGATCCTCTGTACCACCCACTTTGAAAAGCTGCCCGATACCATCACCAGCCGCTGCCAGCTTTACCCCTTTGCCAGGCTCGAGCCCGAACAGGTAAGGCGTAAGCTGGAGCTTATCTGCCAGGATACAGGTATAACCCCGGACCCAAGACACATCCAGTTCATCATAGAAAAGGCCGGGGGCAATATGAGGAGTGCCGAAAATACCCTGGAGCAGGTCTGCCAGATAGGGGGGTGAAAATATGGAAACAGATGATGTCAGCAAGTTCCTGCGCAGAATGGGAATGAATGACCAGGGTGAACAAACCAAAGACCCGTCGGCGGGGCAGTGGGACAGGGTTATTCAGCCGAACAGCTCCTACCTCATTGTCGGCGATGTCGGTACCGGCAAGAGCGCCCTTGCCTTCTGGCTGCTGGAGACCTTCAGCCAGAAGTATAACCTGCTGCCGGCGGTAGTAGGCCTGCCCAGGGATAAACACGCCCTCCTGCCATCCAACTTTATCATCCTGGATGACCCCGGCGAGTGCACCAGGCATGAGAACACCATTACCTTTATCGATGAGGCTGACCTCCAGCTTCCCATGGAGGATACCAAGGCCAGGGAGTATGTGGTCAATTTCCTGAGCCTGCCCCGGCACCGGAAGCAGATATTCCTGCTCGCCTTCCACTTCCCCCGGCTGGTGCTGGGGAGATACCTGCCCTTCTTTTCAGCCTTTCTCTTGAAGCGCCCGCCGTATCTGCTTGAGTTTGCCAGCAAGAGTAAAGGTGATGCCCTGGGCCAGATGATGACAAGAGCCGAGGAGAGGTTTGGCGAATTCCCCAGCGAAAACGATGTAGTCAAAAACACCTATGTCGTTGCCCCCAGGATAAGGTGGCAGGGGATGCTGGGAAACCCCCTGTGCTCGTTCTGGCAGCAGGACCTGTCCGAGGTCTGGGCCGGTGCCAGGGTTGAGGAGAAGAAGAAGCCGGCAAAGCAAAAACAACCAGAACTATTTGAGCAGAAGATAATAGCGCCCCCATCAGTAATCAAAGGATGGCTTGCCGATGACGAGGCGATGAAGTGTGATTACCCGGTTACCGGCGAGATGCAGCGCCGGGCAAGGCAGGTTGAGGAGCATTCTTATAGCGGCTCTGGCTATGTAATAATGGAAGATGAGGTAACCGGGATAAGATGGGTAAAGCAGGTTTATTAGGGGTTAAAATGCCCAAGCGCAATTTAATTTGACCTCCTAAAAACAAAGCGCCTAATACACCCGCTCAATTCTTTCCTGACCGGTATCCAAATCGGTGTACTTGGTAAACGCCGAACCGGCAAACACCAGCTGCTCGGTCTTTACCCTTGGCACCGGGACAGGGGGCCTGATAATCTCTGGTTTCTGCTCGGTGAGCATCCCCTCAACATCAGGCATGGAGAATGGGGCGCAGGGCCTGATGATGCCCTTGGACTTGGCCTCTTCCATAAGGGCATTTACCCTGTTTTCGTGCTCCCTCCATTTACTGCGCTCCTCAGGGGTTGGGTCGCGGTCTTCCAGCTCCATCTCCGCCTGGACCATATCGTAATAGTCACCGGCCGCGGAGGAAGCCGGCAAAAACCTTTCCCGGAAATCCCCATATTCAGGGTGATTGGTATCAAACCGGTGACAGACGATGTTTCGCTGCCAGAAGACCCCGCTATCCTCGAGCACCAATTGTGGTCCGCCAACACAGGATACCTTGCGGCGCTTCCGCAGGTCATCCTCCAGATCATACACGGAGTGCCTTGGGGGAAGATGCTCCACCTCTTCCCCGGGGATATGGGTGTGAAAGTCACCCAGGGTCTCTTTACCGGGGGGACATTCTTCCGGGGCAATGGCAAATTCCCACCCTACTGCCTGAGGAAAGGAAAGCTCCTGGCCATTGCCGCAAAAGGTGATGGACCTCTCCTTCCCGTCGACCATCGATTCGCTAATCGCTTTTAGCACCCCGCTGATGTTGGCATAGGGGATGGCGCAGGTCAGGCCTTCTGACTTTAGCACCTCATCTAATTTCACGCTTTCCCTCTGGCACGCAGCTTTCTGAACCTTTCCATAAAGGTAGGCATTATAACCCGGTAGCCTTTGCCATAGTTGCGCCGCGCATAGCCGATCAGGTGCTCAACCATCTCGGGGGGCCACTCAGAGCACCTCTCCGGACTGGAGCTGCGGCATACCTTGATGCCATCAATGGTAATTTCCTTGCCTGACGGTGTAGTGATGATTGTTGCCATAGCCACCTCCTCTCTTTGTATTTTACTTCTTGTTGATACAGTGGTCAAAGCCAGAACTGCGCCGAGGAATCCCCCCGACTTTTGTGATAGGCGATAACCTGGCTGGTATGTCGGTACCTGCCCCCAGGTCGATAAACAAAAATGAAGAAAACGGGGTGGTCTGAACTTGATAGAAGACTAACTTGACAGGCGTATACGATTGGTATACACTCATAAACGAGCGAGGGAGAGCCGAATGTCACGAATTGAATCTCTGGAGATTGATGACCATATACTCGACAAGATTGAGTCCAAGCACGGCATTTCCTTTGAGGAAGTAGAAGAAGCCTGTCTATCAGAGAAACGACATGTGAGGAGAAGCAAGGAAGGGCTGTATAAGCTGTTTAGCCAGACGGCGGCTGGACGCTACATCCTGGTAGTGTTGGTAAATCTGGAAAGAGGCTGCTGGAAGATAGTTACTGCGAGAGAGATGACTGATAGCGAAAGGCGGCTCTACAGCAAAGCAACCGGAGGTAAGTAAGATGACTGATATAGATAAGGAAGTGGAGAGAATTGAACGGGGCGACGCCTGGGATGAGACCGACGCGGTCGTGCATGTAGAGGTAAAGAAGCCACTGGACAAGGTGATTCCCGTCCGGCTCCCTTCGGACAAGTGGGAACAAATTAGAGAAGAGGCGAGGGAACTAGGTGTCGGTCCCACCACTCTTGCCCGGATGTGGATTTTGGAGCGCTTGCGGCAGCGAGTGAAGGCATAGACCAAGCCTGCGGAAAACTTCTAAGCCTTTTGCCGGGGCATCTTGCTAAGCTTCTGTGACGTTACACACTCTGGACAAATGGCCTAAGCTAGCTGTACAGCAGACTTGCGAATTGATAGAGGTTGTCAATTCCTCTTGGCTCACTGGGCTGAAGGTAAACTTCCTTGATCTGAAACTGTGGAAAACTAGTTCGGATTTCCTCGACCAGCTTCTGTTCCTGGTCCCCGCGGATCCGTGAGAAGTCAGTGTTCAGGTCAGGGAAAAGCTTGTTAATGACAAGGTGCCGCATACAAATACCAAATGATCTGAGTTGATTCACGAGATCCTTTGTCTCTTCTATTACAAGGCGTTCGGCAGCAGTGACAACCACAAACTCTGTTTTCTGCGCTCGCAGCAGCTTTCTTAACTCGGTAGTGCTCGTTTTGAGTGAGGCAAGAAACTGGTCAGCCCTGTCAGGTTTAGTAAAGGCCCTCTCATGGAACCTGTGTTTATCTCTCAATTTGTAAAACACATTGTTCCACTCGTCGAATACGTCAGGCATTGACAGTAATCGCAAGGTATGACCAGTCGGCGCGGTATCCAATACGTACTTTTCGAAGTCTCCCTCCTCTATCAAGTTTATCAACCGTTGGAGACCCATTACCTCATCCACTCCGGGCACTGGAAGCGAGAGCAGCTTCTCCCTCTCTCCTCTTGTCAGGTGTTCAATCCCGGCTGAGGTCTCCAAGAGTCGTCGCATTTCGCTACTGTACTGGTGCTTGAACTCCTGAAGGGTTTTATCAGCGGAGATCTCTAAAGCGTACAGGTTTCCGGCTTGCTCCACCATGGTAATCTCGTCCCCGATTTCCTGTGCGAGACAGTCGCCGATAGAGTGGGCTGGATCAGTGGATACAAGTAGAGTCTTCCTCGGAAGGAGGGCAATAGCGGTTGCCACAGCACAGGTGGTCTTCCCCACACCTCCTTTGCCACCGAACAATATGAGCTCGTTGTCCAGGATATTTCGCATTGACATCTTCTCAGTGCTCACTATAGCTAGTCCAGCCGCCGGCTACGCCTGTCGATCATTGGTTACAGCAGGTACTAGCCGGCAAGCCGAGAGTTAAGGGCTATTTTCAGGTTTCCCCATACCTACATTTTATGCTGAGAGTTCTTCAGCAGCAAGGGGAAAGACTAATCGAACGCAGTCAAATGGAACACTTCGCCCTGTTCCGCGGTCACTAACTAGGTACCAGTATACTTTACTTGAGATGGGTGACACAAGCTAGTCCGCGAGTTGCTGAACCAGCCGCCTTTGGACTCATGTGGTTGCATAGTGGAGAATCCCCGTATGTCGAAATAAAGAGACTGTAAACCCTTTTCTCCTCCTGAGCCCATCCCTGGGGCACCCTAAGATAGCGGAAAACACAGTTCCTTTCCTTTATGAATCTTTCTATACCGCCATTCTTGTTGCTTAAGCTCAAGTGACTAAGCAATCTCTTCCCGATGTTCTTGGCACTTCCAATGTAGAATGTTTGACAGCAACCTGTGGGATATTCTATCCCACTACCGTCTAGACAAAGTTCGTATATCCCTGGATACGCAGGAGCGCTACCCTTCACTGATGAAGATGTAAACGGATATAGCTGGGAAAAATTCGCCGCTAGAGTGTGATATACATAGCCGTTTCGCTTAAAGTATGGCGATATCCCCAGCTCCTTTCGGCAATGCCCTACCTCTCTTCTCGTAATCAGTAAACCATATTCTTCGTCCATTTTGCACCTTAATTCTTCATCAGTATATGGCTTTACGATGTGACCACTGCCGATACCTCTCTTCTCCTGGCTAAGAATTGCCTTTATACACCTTTTTGCCTTATCCTTTCTATTGCTAAAAAGGGACCTTAGGGGAACTTCTTTCCCCTTTGGGGTGATGAGAGACAGCTCTCGTGTAACGCGAGAGATCCTACTGGCATCTATTGTAAAATCAAAGCCCTGGCTACCGTCCTTAGAGTCGGAGATAAAGCTGGCCAACTCTGCTCTGGTGAGACGCTTTAAGTTTAGTTCATCATTCGATGCAAAGTAATCTTTCTGATATTCCACAACTCCCTTCAGTATCTTATGGACAATCTGGTTCCTGGTATTGATACGTCTCAATTTATTCAGAAGCCGGCTGATATTCTTTCTGTCCTCCTCCAGTAGTTCAATGTTATCCAGACATCTTGCCAGTTTCTCATAGCCGACCTGGTATTCCATGGAAAATTCCCTTGCGATATAGTGGATGGGAAAATTGGCTCCTCCTTCAATTTTGGCAATCACGCCATCTCTGGCTAGTGCTGCAGCATCGTTCCGTCTCAGTATGTTTGCCTCTGGAAGAAATTTCGGTATTATGACGCCTTTCTCGACTAATTTCTCGTAGAGTGGAGACTCTTCAACATCACTAATGAAAGTGATAAATTTTTCCACGCTATACTCCAGAAAGTTTGACAGAATTATCTTGCCAACAAGCTCATTCCGCTTTCTCACTCTAGTCAAACAGCCTCATTCCAGTACGATATGTGCATATTTTCCCCCATATTTGTCCACCAAGTCAAGAATGTCCTACTGCGCAACTGACCTTTGGCCAAAGGCATCAGTGCCAGCCTAGCCCACGAAAGCGGCGGCCACAAACCCGCAGGTGATAAAGACGAGGAAGGGCAGGTCGAGCGTAACCCAGACCTCCCCAGGTATTTGCCCCTGCTTATGATACCTTCGAAGCATCTGGACCGTCGAGTCATCTATTCGTATACCGCCAGGACGAAATCTTCTGTGTACGCTTTCGTTGTTCTCCTCGTAGGCGTGCAGCAGTTTTACGTTTCGGCACGCGGCAAGCTGGCTAAGAGGCACCCTGTAGCCAAGAAAGGCCTTACTCAGATTGCTGAGAACTCCCCCGGCACCTAATTTCTGGAGGTTACGGAAGAAGAGAAAGACTGGGACCAGAAGAGCTAGAAGTGACCCATATAAAATAACAAGCATCGCCAGAGGAAAGGCTTCGGGGGCACTGCCGTATATTGGGAATTGCTGGGAGAGGATGACAAATTGTGGATGCGTGGGGAAAATTACGGCAATAGAGATGAGGGACTTGGCGTCGGCACCACCGAAAAGGTGAAACCTGAAGAACAGGTAACATAGGGCAGATGTCACGCCGAGGCTCCAGGCAGCGCGCGTGACATACGGTGCGCCATCGCTCAAGGCACGATACAGAACGAAGGGAGACCCAACCAGCAGCATGAGTAGCCAGACCTTGTTCGGTACGGTGCGCTGTTTTACGTCCCGGTAGCACGCATAAGCCAAAACAAGCAGGGAGAATACTATAAAATAAATATCCATTTTTCTTCACCTCTTGAGCACTACTGGCTGGGCGAGAACAGCGCCGTCCAGCCCATCGCCGCTGACGTAGGGTTGCTTGCAGGGGTTACCATTATTGAAATATAGTCACCTACGGCAAAGAGGACCGAGTGAGAAAGGTCGGAGCCCGTGGTTTCTGTGCCCGAAACGGTGCAGGTCAATAATGTGTTTACACCGTTCTTTCGGACAACAAAAGAATATTGGCCACCGCCGGGGCTTCCATCCATGTTGACGCGGAAGCTAGATACAGTCCCAGCTACAGAAATGAACTGTATAACCGCACTCTCAACGTCGTTTACACCGGCATTAAACATAGCCACGTAGTTGGTTGCGGTTTTACTTAGTTTATTCGTACCGGTCGTACCAGTGCCGCCGCCGATTATGAATGCGGACTCAGACGCTGATGTGGTGCTTAATTTAATCATACCGGCGTACAATGCATCCGTAGTCACATTTCCTTCGGCGAAGCTGATTTTCTTAATATCTCCGTTTTCGATAGTAATTGCCGTGCCTGTAATAGTGATATGATTTGCCCCAATGTCAACTTCTACAGGCCAAGCGGCAGTGCTGGTCCCGGCCAGCAGTTCTTTCCAGATCTTTGGGTAACTGGTCTGCATAGTGATTTGCACCCAACTAATCCCGGTAATCGGATCAGACAACGAAAGTGGTTTTAGGGCAATCGACTCCGTTTCCATGGATGAAGACGCAGTCAAGTTCCCGAGCAAAACCGGTATATAAATATTATCACCTACGATTAGTGGCTGCTTGTCTGTAGTTGCATATCCATTCGCGTAGTCCCTGATTATCACCCCATGTTCGTAGACCAGCTTCGGGCTGTCAACGGTACCCTGCTCCTCATAGACTATTCGATTTGAGTTATAGCTCTGGGTAATCGTCGGGTTACCTGGGCTATCGATAGTATATACAATGCTAATCGGCACACTCTCCGAGGTCAGCGAGCCAGCCACCCCGGGGCCGGGATTCGCCAGGAACATCCGATTGGGATAGCGTACGCCCATATGGATATTGCTGGACTTTGGTTCTCCAGATAATGCTACGTCCTCCACGTCGGATTTGAAGGTCATCATGTCATCATGGACCATATTGAGGTGCTCGTATTCTACATCCTTATTCCAGTTGGGTACGTGATAAGCCTGTATAGTGCCCCACATTGCCACCACAATCAGCAACATCAGTAGTGCACCAAGCACCTCAGAAACCCCTCTTTCCTCTTTCCACAGGCTATGAATTTCAGCTTTCATCTTTTTAGTTCACTCCGATATGCCTAATTTACATCAATAGGGTGTAGGCGATAACCGCCACTATGATAAAGAAAACTGAGTGCTTTAGTCCGGCAACAACTTTCCCTTCACCCATCTTCCCGGTGACAATACCGGCGAAAAAGCCCTGTATCACCAGAGCATGAAAGAAAAGCATATTGTATTTAGCCAGATCTGCATCGGACACGGCAAACTGCCCCACCCCACTCGGTAGAGCTGCGCCAGAAGTAGCTTCGGCCGCCTCCTTCATCATGGGGAGGAAGACGTAGCTCATAATCAGTATCACAACCAGGAAGACGAAGTAGCTGATGTAACAGACCATAAGGTATGGCTTGGTCTCAGAGCTCCTTCTCTTTTCCAGGGTCTTTGTCTCCTCCACATCGGTGGCAACGCCCTCCAGTATCTCACCTAACTGACCACCCATCCTGGATGCCTCGATTAGGGTAAAGACCGTTCTTCGAATAAGCGGCGTGGGGTATTTCCTGGCGAAGTGAAGCAAGGCGTCATCAAAGGAAACACCCCATGAGATCATATTATCCATCTGCTTTATAGCCTTGGTAAGCGCGCCATACTGTCCTCCCGCAGCCATGCTCATTGCCCCCTTCAGAGTCATCCCCGATTTTACGGACAGGCTGATATCACGCACCATAGCCGGAAACTCTGCCTCTATCCTGCTTACTCTTCTCGTCTCGAAAAAGTTGAAAAAACCGGGGGGAATAATAATCAGGAGAAAGGCCAGAATCACGATATTCATTGGGTCCATCCTCATGTAGAAGGCAACTGCGGCACAAGCCATCGCAATCCCGGCCGAGATAATATATAGCAGATAAGGCCTCTCCCTTATTGTACGCAGTGGGGATTTAATGAATCGCTGCAAGGTGGACTTACTTCTGCTATGCTCTATCGCCTCAAGAACCATGTCCCTGTTCATCCTATTTTATCCCCTCCGGTGTCATAATATCGGTAAGAAGCACAAACGACATCGAGCCTAGCGGGATATACCCGTATATGATCACCATCAGAATCATCGGACTTGCTCCTCCCAACATCATCATGGCAGCGAACATGACGATAACAAGGATTGGTGCTGCCACCAGCGCGATGATATAGACCTCAGAAATCATGCCCAGAGTCTCAATAAACTCTGTAAATTTCTTCCGGTTCTCTTCCATGGCTTCCCGAGCCTTACTGACAAAGTAGGTTCCCATTTCGCCTCCGGAGAGGGCATTTGTCACGGCTCCCTGGATGAATGTCCTCAGATGTGTGGAAGGAGTAGCGGAGGACAGGTTGCGCAACGCGCTGACAAAATCAAAACCGAGTAGCTCGACGTCTTTAACCACCAGCTTCGCTTCCTCGCTTATCTCGCCGAAGAATTCCTCTGTCTCGGCAAGCTTCCTGAAAATCAGGTAGGGAATGACACCCGTGGTAGCCATGAATGACATCCAGCAGATAGCATAGGGCAGATGGCCGTCGATCTTCCCTTTCCTTTCCCAGCCCTTAACCCGGGGATAGAGGATAAAGAGGAGGAACAGAGCCAGACAGCAAACTAACGCTACGAAGACAATCAAGCCGAAATCAGCTACAAGCCCCAGCATGTCGGTTATGGCTATATCCCTTGTGAAGATGAATCGCCATATTGGCACATAGTTAAAGAAGAGGGCTAACACCACCAGTCCCATGGTAACGTAGACAAACGAGAGTACAAGGGAATACAGGGTAGCCAGGGATAGAAATCTTTCTACGGTGATATATATTCGTGCCTTTATCAAATCATTGGTCAGGAACGAGAAACGAGTTCGCCTTCTCCTGTAGTAATCACCAAAGAGAGCCAGAGCCATTGTCCCCGCGTTCACAGTATCTCTCCCTGTAGCAAATTCTTTTCGACCTCATCTGGACGTACACTGTAGTCAAACAGCAGCTTACTCAGTCTATGGAAGTCGTTTACCTTGTTCTTACACAGCAAATTCATTATTCTCAGCCGACGGCTATACTCTGCCGATAATTCTTCCTCGCTCATATTCAGCTTTTCCATGGTCTCCAGGAAGACCTTGGACTCCCCGCTGAATTGAAAGTTGCCGGTAGCAAGTCGGAAGACCACATTCGTCTTGAGGGTCCCGTTATCAAAGTCAACACCGGTCACCTCTGTCACATTAGTACATCTCCTGGCCCTGATATCGCCTACCTTTACCATACTGACCAGCGCCACGATGTCTATGCTGTCAAGCAGCATTAGCGGAACGTCTATGGGCGGCTTCGTCAGCCTCTTTACCAGCGACTCCACTGAGTCGGCATGAACCGTGGAGAAGGTGATATGGCCGGTGGCCATAGCCTGGAAAAGGGTAGAGGCTTCCTGTCCTCGCACCTCTCCAACCAGCAGGTACTCAGGCCGCTGTCTGAGGGCAGTTCGGAGCAGATCAAACATCTCAATCGAGCCACGTTCTTCGGTTTCCCTGGTGACAGAGGGTATCCAGTTCTGGTGAGCAAGGTTTATTTCCCTGGTATCCTCAATGCTCACTACCTTGCAACTGGGTGGTATGAACATGGAGATGGTATTGAGAAATGTAGTCTTCCCTGATGCCGTGCCGCCGATAATGAGAATGTTAAACCCGTTTTCTACCGCCAGCCATAAATAGACAGCCATCTCCACTGATATAGTCCCGAGGTTTATCAGGTCTACCGGAGTGAAGGGTGTCTCCCTGAATTTTCTTATAGTAAAAGTAGAACCTCTGGTGGTAACTTGACTTCCTATACTCAGTTGCAGCCGGTCATGGTTAGGCAGCGAAGCATCAAGTAGAGGCTTGGCCATAGAGATATGCCTGCCTGACCTCTGCGCCAGCTTGTAGATAATGGAGTCCAGCTCTTCCCGGTTAAGGGTGACGTTGGTCTCTAGCGACCCGTACTTCTGGTGGTAGACAAACACCGGAATCCCGTCGCCGTCAGCCGATATGTCTTCGGCCCTCTTGTCTCTCAGTATCGGATCAAGCCTGCCGTAACCTATCAGGTCTCTCACCACGTAGTACATTATCCTTTCCATGCTCAAAGGGCTCAGGCGGATGCGGAATTCCTTGGTTATTTCCTGGACCTTTTGCCTCAAAAAGTCCTCAGGTCTATCCAACGAGGTAAAATCCAGATTGATTACCTCATAGAGCCATAACCTTATCTCTTTTAGTAGCTCCTTCTCACCCATGGTCAGGCTAACCTCAAATACCTGATAGGTATGAGGCTGACTCGCTTCAATGCCAATGTAAGCGTAGGGTTCGTTCACCGGATACACCTCCAGGAATCTTTCCCTGTCTATCTCCGGCGCCAACCCCGGCTCAGAGGCAGCCTCTATGTCTACAGGCTTTCTCGCGTCGAGTGCTTTTCTTTTCGCCTCTTTCTGCGCCTGCTGCTCGGCTGGTATTGCCTTTAGGGCTTCCTGAGCGTTTATTTTCGCCACCTTTTTAGATTCCAACATCTCCTTTTGGCGTATCGGCTCGCTGCCATTGAGCAGAGGAGAGCCGCACGACTCACAGTGGTCAACGCCACTGGTTTTCTGACCACAATTGAGACATATTATCCCTTTGGTTGACAGCCGTTCTTCTTGATTTGTGGTTAAAGTCTTCACTTATCCTACTATAGCCTGGAGTTTGCGGCTGCAGGTAAGTGAATCCCTCGAGCCGACCACAAACTCCAGGCGCTCCCCTGCCTGGTCACAGACCGACCGGTGTTCGGGATAAATTCATCTCCTGTTTGGCAATTTCCCCTAGTGTACCAGCACATTGGTATCAAGCAAAATCGTGTTGCTCTCAATATGGACAATTACCACATGATACCAACCCGATGCCGATGCCGATGCCGGTGCTATTACGCCGCCTTTTGACGTAGTTCCATCCGTTATGTAGCCAACAATCAGGACAGTGCCCGTGGACAAATCAGCCAGATTAGTACTGGGGTCTGTATTCCCATTGATTTCTTCGCACGTCGCAGCCTGCTCTAACTTGGTAGGACTCTCCTTTCCTGACGTCACCGACAATTTCCAGTCGTTTTCCGCTATACTTTCCCCACCATTGTGCTTCAATATGATCGAGGCATTGTCGGACCCCGGATTATCCAGCACCGTCAGCATAACATTAGGTGCCTTAGGGGTGTTCCCGAGGTATCCGTAGGCGAAACCGGCGACTACGGCCCCCATGACCACGGTTATGGCCACCATTAATATCACCCCGATTACCGGGGATACGCCTCTCTTGTCCTTCATAAATTTCCCCAGATATTTCACTTTCCTTGCCTCCTTGTTTAGAATGTTTTCCAATTCCGGAGCACACTTGACAAGTGATAAAAGCAAATTTGAAGTAGCGACGGACCCTCCCTGTCCAATCCAACTTCATACTTCACGGTGACACAATTCCCGCTCTTGGCTGATTCTCACACCTACACTGGCAGGGCTCCAACCCCAGGGTTTTATCAACCCAGCAAAACTATAGTATCAAGAATGCCCTGTGCCGACGCCTTGTCAGCCAAGGCTGCCGACTTGAGCACATGGCCTCGCGCTCCTGCCTGGTAGCACCTGAGTATGTCCTCATCCTCATCCGAGACGGTCAGTACGGTCACCGGAATGTCCTTCAGCTTTTCCTCTTTCTTTATCTGCTCGAGCACCTCTATACCGCTGATGCCGGGCAGGCGGAGGTCGAGCAGGATGAGATCCGGCCGCGGGTACTCTTTTTCGTCGGCGTAGTCAGCCCTGTTGTACAGGAAGTCCAGCGCCTCTTCTCCATCGTGAACCCAGAACAGTCTGGGCTTCAGCATTCCGTCTTCCAGCGCACGCTTAATAAGTAGCGCATGCTCCTCGGTATCTTCTACGAGCAGGATGTTTAGTTCCTTCTCTTTGGCCATCTTTCTACCTCCTTAGTGCACTCCCAATCCGTGCCTTAAGCTCCTCAGGTGATATTGGCTTTTTCATGTAGCCCTTGGCTCCCGCCCTCACCGCATCAACAATCACGTCCGCGATATCCAGCTTCTCCGGAATCATCAGGATAATAGCCGCCGAAGGATTGTCATTTTGTATTGCTCGGATTACCGCGAAGTCATTCACATCCGCGATGGCGAGGTCCAGGAGCATTATATTAGGCTTGAACTCCAAATACTTATCCGCAGCTTCCTGACTGTCTTTGGCAGTTCCGACAACCTTAAAGCCCATCGACTCGAGCGTAGTGGTGAGCAGGATTCGTATAAACGATGAACCGTCTCCTATAAGTACCTTCAGTGCTTCCATAGCTGCCCCTCCTTCCTACTTAACTGTTATCGTCAGCCAAACGCACAGGGGAACACCGATGCGTAATGACCGGTCACACCAACCGCCCCGCTTTATCTGGTTGAGGAGCCGCCTCCTGCGTGGGCCTACTGCTCTCACTCTCAACCGTATCCTTACGACCAGGCAGTGTGAAGCACATGGTGGTCCCCTTGCCTACCTCGCTTTCTGCCCACATCCTGCCGCCGTGCGCTTCAACAACCCTTCTGGCAATTGCCAGCCCTGCGCCAGTTCCCTTGCTTGCTTTCTCTCCTCGATAGAAAAGTTCGAAAACCTTCTCCAGTTTGTCTGTCTTCATGCCCATACCATTGTCGCGCACGAAGAAAACGACCTCGCCACCCGAAAGACGGTGGCCTATCTCTATGGTCAGCTGTCTACTTTTATCACGGTATTCCGTGCTATTTTGAATCAGGTTGTTCAGCACCTGGCCCATTCTCATCCGGTCCGCATAGACGGTGGGGAAAGTCTCTGCCACTGAGATGCTGGCCTCGCTCGACTCTATCTGCCCGGCAAGCTGCTGAAGTGACTCCTCTATAATCTCCTTGAAGGGTACGTTTTCGGTCGGCTCCACTACCCGGCCAACACGCGCATACTCCAGGATTTCCTTCAAAAGTCGCTGCATTCTCGAAATGCCGATTTCGATTGATGCGATGTCCTCCTCTACCCTCTCTGTTTTTCGCTCCTCCAGGTCTGACCGAAGCATTCTGGCGAAGCTTTCAATAGTGACTAGTGGCCCCCGGAGGTCATGGCTGATGGTATAGGCAAACGCCTGAAGTTCCTTGATTGTTGCCTCCAACTCCCCAATTAGCCTTTCACGTTCCTTTGCCGCTCGCTTGCGTTCTTCATTCTGAAAGAGAAGTTCTTTGTTGGCAACGGCTAACTCTGCCGCCCGTTTTTCTTTCTCTTCATTCTGAAAGAGAAGTTCTTTGTTTTGTTCTTCAAGTTTTAGGTCTAACTGCTTGCGTTCGGTGATGTCATGCAGCGATGTGATGTAGGCAAATTCGTCGTACCACACCGTGTCTGCCACGCGCATTTCGGCGACAACTGTTTCACCTGGTTTGCGGATAATATCAATCTCCGTTTTATCGCCTAATATAACCGGAAAGCCAAATTGATCCCCCTTTATATCCTCACTTTTCCTACCGAAGAGGGATTCTGCTGCCGGGTTAATAAACCGCACTATTCCTTGGTGGTTAGTGACGATAATGCCATCTGGATTATCGTTTACCACCTTTAAGAAATTTGACATACTATCCAACCATCGCTTCTCAGTCCGCTTAAGCTCGGTGATGTCGTGCATCACAACGAGTTCTTCTTCTTCTTCTTCTTCTGCAATAACTATCC